>Ga0207697_10000018_pt1 | contig 56160 bp, 57 predicted proteins | sample KBSSwiS5withPhiX_FD_184293 | JGI IMG/M metagenome (GOLD analysis project Ga0207697, IMG submission 184293) | Switchgrass rhizosphere microbial communities from Kellogg Biological Station, Michigan, USA, with PhiX - S5 (SPAdes) (version 2) | ecosystem: Host-associated > Plants > Roots >... | reverse complement strand
GTGACAAGGACAGCGTCGCTCGCACGGTCCGGCGGGTTAGCGAACAGCGTACGGCTCAGCAGCAGCAGCAGCAGCAGCAGCAGGGCACCGTCCAGGTCCATCGTGACCGCGACGGTTTCGATGGACTGCACGACCGCATCGTCCGCAACGGCGACCGGGTCGACAGCAAGCACCGCTGGTCGCGCGACTGGCGCAACAACAGTCACTACAACTGGTACAGCTACCGCAGCCGCTACGGTTCGCTGTACCGGCTCGGCCGCTACAATGATCCATACGGCTATGGCTATCGCCGCTTCTCGATCGGCTACAATCTTTGGCCGAGCTATTACGGCTCGAGCAATTGGCTGAACGATCCGTGGCAGTATCGCCTGCCGCCGGCTTACGGGCCTTACCGCTGGGTGCGCTACTATGACGACGCGCTGCTGGTGAACATCTACGACGGCCAGGTGGTCGACGTGATCCATAACTTCTTCTGGTAGACACGGCCTGACAGTTGGTCGAAGGGGCGTTGCGGGTCGACCGCGGCGCCCCTTTTGCCGTCGGCCAACCGGGGTACGCGCCGATGTTGCGCGCCAATCAAGAGGTCAATGATGAAACTGAAGCTTGTCCTTGCCATTTCCGCTGCCGTCATTGCCCTGCCGGCCACTCCCAGCATCGCCCAGACCGCCCCGGCGGCGGCGTCGGTTGAAACCGCGCACGACCGGCTGTTCCGCCTGTTCAAGGAAAGCGACGAGGCGAGCCTCAAGCGCAACCCGATCAACGCCCTGTTCCGCGGCGACCTGCGCTATGCCGAACATTTCGGCGACAATATCACGGACCAATATTATGCCGCCGAGCGGGCTGCCGGCGACGCGGATCTTGCGGCGCTCCATTCGATCCCTCGCTCGGCGCTCGATCCGACGGACCAGATCGCCTATGACGTGTTCGAATTTTCGACCACCGACACGTTGAAAGGCCTTCAGCCGGACATGCTGGCGCTGACCGCCGTCCGGCCGATGAATCATTTCTTCGGCTTCCACACCTTCTATCCGACCTTTGCCAGCGGCAAGGGCGCGGCGCCGTTCAACACGCTCGCCGATTATGAGAATAATCTGAAGCGTCACGCCGAGTTCGTGACCTACCTCGATCGGGCGATCGGCCGCTTCCGCGAGGGCGAAAAGAGCGGCGTGGTCGAAACCAAGATGACGGTCCGCAACATGATCGAGCAGCTGGACACCCAGCTGGCGCAGAAGGCCGAGGACTCACCTTATTTCGGCCCGGTCAAGCAATTCCCGGACAGCATCAGCCCCGGGGACCGCGCGCGGCTGACCGCTGCCTATCGCTCGACGATCACTGGCGAGCTTTACCCGGCGCTGACCCGACTGCGCGACTTCCTCAAGAACGAATATCTGCAGAACGCACGCGATGGCTACGGCCTGATGTACATGAAGGGCGGCGACAAGCTTTACCGCTACCTGGTCCAGTCGACGACTACCCTGCCGCTCACTCCGGAAGAGATTCATGAGACCGGCCTCAAGGAGGTCACCCGGATCACCGGCGAGATGGAGAAGGTCCGCCAGGAGGTTGGTTTCAAGGGGACGCTGCCGCAATTTTTCGAATATCTGCGCACGGATCCCAAGTTCAAGAAGCCGACCCGCGAGGCCTTGACCCAGGGCTATTACGAAGTCGGCAAGGCAGTCGACGCCAAGCTTCCGGCCTATTTCTCGACGCTTCCCAAGGCGAAACTCAATATCCGCCCCTACGAGCCTTTCCGCGAAAAGTTCGAAGCCGGCGGCAGCTATGAGCCAGGTACGCCCGATGCCTCACGCCCGGGCACCTTCTATTTCAACGCCTATGATCTGCCGTCGAGGACCACGCCGGGGATGACCACCCTCTATTTGCATGAGGGATCGCCAGGGCATCACTTCCAGATCAGCCTGGCGCAGGAGAATGGCGCGTTGCCGCCGTTCATGCGGTTCGGCGGAAATACCGCCTTTGCCGAAGGCTGGGCGCTGTATGCCGAGACGCTGGGCGATGACATGGGCTTCTACAAGGATCCTTACCAGCGCTTCGGCACATTGTCGGACGAAATGCTGCGGGCCATGCGGCTGGTGGTCGACACCGGCATCCACTCCAAGGGTTGGACGCGCGAGCAGGCGATCGATTACATGCTGGCCCATTCCGACATGGGCAAGACCGACGCCACGGCCGAAGTGGAGCGCTACATCGCCATTCCAAGCCAGGCGCTGGCCTACAAGACCGGCGCGATGACCATCCAGCGGTTGCGGCGCAAGGCCGAGGCCGAGCTCGGGCCCAAGTTCGACATCCGCGAATTCCATGCCCAGGTTCTGATGACCGGTGCCCTGCCGCTGGCGATCCTGGAGCAGAAGATCGACCGCTGGATCGCGGCCAAAAAAGCCGGCTAGGCAGGCAAGGCGGCGCGATGCTCAGCCCTGGGCATCGCGCTCGTCGAGCCGCACCATCGGCCGGTTCTTGATTTCCTTCTTGACGAAGCTGGTCTCGTAACGCCGCACCATTGGTCCCGCGGCCAGCTCGGCGTCGGCAAAGGCGTTGAATTCCGCCATGTCGCGGCAGGCGACCAGCAACAGCATGTCGTCGCTGCCGCTGACTTCCAGGCAGAGCTGGACCTCGTCGCGCGCTTTCAGCCGATTTCTGAACTTGTTGAATTCCTCCGCCTGCTCATGCTCGTGGAGCTGGAGGCGAACGATGGCGCGCAAGCGTCGATCGACGAGTTCCGCCGAAAGCAGTGCGATGGTGCGGGCGATCGCTCCGCTCTCCCTCAGGCGCCTGATGCGCCGGGCAATGGCAGAGGGCGACAGTGCGACGATCTCCGCCAGCTCCTCCGCAGTGCGGTCGGCATCCTCCTGCAATGCATTGAGCAATTTCAGGTCGAAACTGTCGAACATCCGTCGAACCTTGCCAAATTTTGGCACGAGCGCTAGTTGAAATGCGCTGCCTCGGCGGTCGGACTGGCGTATAAGGTTACCCTAAGGGGTCAATGCCATGCTGTCGCGAATTGCAACATCGATCATTGCCGCATCGCTAGCGATTGCCGTGCAGGCCTCGGCTGCAACTCCAGCGAATCACAAGAGTTGCCCCTCCAAAGCGCACCAGCATGCGAAGAGTGTGGCAGCAGCCAAGCCCTCCAAGCCAACCAAGTGGAGCGGCGGCGGCGCAGGTGCCCAGATGCGGCGCACCCCTGACATCCAGATCCTGAGCTTCGGACCTTAGGCTTTCACGCATCGATGTTCGCTGGGCGCCAATTTTTGGCGGATGACGGGTCGTAGGCGCGTGTATCGCGCAAAAGTCCCCAAACGCTGAAGATCGTTCATCCGGCAGAAATCTGGATTCAGCGGAAACGCGCGAAATACGGCGTGAAAAAGGAGAATTCGTTATGCGTGACACGGTTTTGGGCAGGATTTCGCTTCTGCTTATGGCTAGCGCACTGCCGGCCGGAGCGCTTTTCGCTCAAGCCGCCGCGCCCGCTACCCAAGCAGCTGCACCGGAGACCGGCCCAGCTGCAATGGCGCTGGAGCAGGGCGAGGGCCGCGCGGTGGCATTGCAGCTGGCCGGCGATCTGGTGAAGTCGTTTGTCTATCGTGATCAGGCCGCGGCCTATGCCGCCATGCTGCGCAACAATGCAGCGGCGGGCCGCTATGACAAGGGCAACAGGGAAGATCTGGCCAAGCTGATCACCGACGACTTGCAGGCGGTGCACAAGGATGGGCACCTTCATGTTTCAGTGGCCGAAGGCAACGCCGGGCCCGGTTCGGGTCCGCGCTCTGAGGCGGCTGTCCCACGCAATTTCCCACCCTTGATCCAGTCTGCAAAGACGATTGCGCCGGGCATTGGCTACATCCGTTTCACCGCCTTCATGGGCCGCGAGGAAGAATTGGCGGCGATTCGCAAATGGCTTGCCGAGAATCGCGATGCGAAGACGCTGATTTTTGATCTCCGCAACCATCACGGCGGCGGGCTCGACGAAATGGATGTGATTTTCCCCTATCTGTTCGCCGAGCGAACGCCGCTGGTGAAGATGGCCGTCGCCAAATACATCTATGACCAGGGGGGCTATTCGGCGGGCGATCGACCGACGATTCAAACTGTAATCGAGGGTAGCCAGATGGTGGACACGCATAGCGCTATCCCCGGCGAGGATACGCCGCTGCGCAGCGCCAAAGTCTATTTGCTGGTTTCAAATGCTTCGGCCTCGGCCGCGGAGCATTTCGCGCTTGCCCTGAAGTCGACCGGCCGTGCCACCTTGATTGGCGAGGCGACAGCCGGCGCCAATCACTTCGGCGGGTCGCGTCCGATCAACGAGCATTTTTCAGTGTGGATGCCGGTCGGCCGCACCTATGACATCAAGACCGGCAAGGATTGGGAAGGCGACGGCATCGCGCCGGATATCGCCGTCGATCCCGCCCAGGGCCTGGTCGTGGCGCTAGAAAAGACAGGCCTGAGCCACGATCAAGCGGTCGCGCTTAATGCCTTGGAAGTGCCCGCCGAGCCGGTCCACCGCGACAAGCTCAGATCGCGCTAGGCTGCAATCGCCGGACGCAGCGGCCTTGGCGCCGGATTCTTTCCCGCGCCAACCGAAGCTGTCATTCCGATATGTTCATCCGGGCTGCCAGCGCATTCGAGCGCTTGGTCAGGGCGGATACTTCCCTTGCATCCAGCTCCGTGTCGAAAGAAAGCCCCAGCACACCGTCGTTTTGCCACCTAACCACTGCCGTTCTGCCGAGCGTCCCACAGTCCAATGTCACTGTAGTTCCGACTGGCAGTTCTGTTGGGCAATTCAGCTTCGCACCGCCGGCAGATAGATCGAGCAATTGGACAGAATGGCGCTCTCCATTGGCTTGAAGGAATGCCGGCAGCGCCACCGCGACCCGCGGATAGAGGCGGCGGTCAGCAAAAGGATCAACGTCCCGAGGGCACGGAAGAGAACTCGCCATCATACCTCGCCAATCGCGATGGCGTAGCACGGGGGTGCTGCCAGAAAGTAAACGCCGCACGACCGCAATGAGTGGAAAGGGCCATCAAGATTCGACCCCGGAAAATCATTGAAACCATTTTTCGCCTGTCGCATTTTGAGCGGCGGAAGCGGTTGGGAGCGGACTACCTGTCCCGCAGCCAACTCATGAAGGAGCATGTAACGACGGGAGGATGCGATGAACGACGCATCATTCTACTCAGCGAACTACTACCGTGGCCGTGAGCGAGCAGAGCGGGAGCAGGCTGACCAAGCCTGCTCGATCGCCATAAGAAGAATCCATTTGGAATTGGCCGACCGATACCGCGAGCTTGCCGAACAGATCGAACTGCCAACTCCCTCCCAACCCGTCACGTCGGCTGGCAAACAAGCGGCGCTACCCGTGCGAGGTGAGGAAACCACCTAGTCCGGCGCTGGGGTCGGCTTCGTGAAACGATGCGACTGTTAAACTTCGGGCCGCGAAGCTTGTGATTCCAATGGATGGGAAGCGCACTCAGGCTTCGACCTGCTCCAGCGCCTCGGCGATCAACGTCCGGCTGTTGTCGATTCCATAGAGAGCGATGAAGCTGCCCATCCGCGGGCCCTGGCTCGATCCGAGCAACGTCTCGTACAGCGCCTGGAACCAATGCCTTAGGCTCTCGAACGAGTGGCGCTTGCCGACCTCGAATACGATATTCTGGATCTCGTCGCCGGGTGTGTCGGGTGACAGCCCCGCAAGCTCGGCATCGAGATCCTTGAGCGCGTTGATCTCATCGCCTGTGGGTGCGCGCTTCTCCAAGGTCGGCGCGACGAAATCGCGGGCATAGTTGGCCGCCAGGCCGATTAAATTGTCGAGTTCAGGATCGCTTTCCGGCGAGGTGCCGGGCGCATAACGCTGGACGAACCGCCAGGCGGTGTCCTTGTCAGTCACCCCGGGCAACGAGGCGAGGTTGAGAAGCAGGCCATAGGTCAGCGGCAATGCCGTCGTCGGCACCTTGCCGCCATGGATGTGATGAACCGGGTTGCCCAACCTTTGTTCGACCGGCTGTTCCGGATAATTGCCACGGAACTGATAATATTCGTCGACCGCGCGCGGGATGACGCCGATGTGCAGGCTCTTGGCCTTGCGTGGCTCGCGATAGGCAAAGAAAGCCAGGCTTTCCTCATTGCCATAGGTCAGCCAATCCTCGAGGCTGAGGCCGTTCCCCTTCGACTTGGAGATTTTCTCGCCTTTTTCGTCGAGGAACATTTCATAATTGAAGCCCTCGGGCGGGCGGCCGCCGAGGACGCGGGTGATCTTGCCCGACTGGATCACGCTGTCGATCAGATCCTTGCCGGCCATTTCATAGTCGACCCCGAGTGCGGTCCATCGCAGCGCCCAATCGACCTTCCACTGCAGCTTCGAAAGGCCCGACAGCGCGGACTGCTCGACCACCGATCCGTCCTCGTCGGTAAAAGCGATGGTGCCCACTTCGGCATCGGCGACGCGGACCGGGACCTGCAGCACCTTGCCGGTGACGGGGGAGATCGGCAGCACCGGCGAATAGGTCTGGCGCCGCTCCTCGCGCAGGGTAGGAAGCATCACGCCGAGAATCTCGTCCCACTTACGGAGGACCTGCCTGATCGTCTCGTCGAACCGGCCGGACGCATAATATTCGGTTGAGGATGCGAAATCGTATTCGAAACCGAAGCGGTCGAGAAAGCGCCGCAGCATCGCATTGTTATGCGCCGCGAAGCTTTCATACTCGCCGAACGGGTCGGGCACCTTGGTCAGCGGGTGACCGAGGTACTTTGCCAGGAGTTCCTGGTTGGGGACGTTGTCGGGCACTTTGCGAAGCCCGTCCATGTCATCGCTGAACGCGATCAGGCGGGTCGGCGCGCCGCCCGAGAGCTCTTCGAAGGCATGGCGGACCATGGTGGTCCGGAGTACTTCGTTGAATGTGCCGATGTGCGGTAGCCCCGAAGGCCCGTAGCCGGTTTCGAAGATCATCTCTCCACCGTTCGGCTTGCCGTCCGGCCAGCGCTTGAGCAGCTTGCGCGCCTCCTCATAGGGCCAGGCCTTGCTGGTCATGGCCGCATTGCGGATCGCCCCAAAGTCGCCGGAAGCTTCGCTCAACTGTTGCCCTTTCGTTCCAGCCTGTTCATTGCTGGGCCTGTCGTGGCCGCTCCTTTGCCTCTTCCTGCCCTCCATGCAACCCATGCCGGCATCTGGATTGCCTTGGGCGGAGAGGTGCGGGAGGCGTCGCGCGGCGAGGCCATCGCCCGGTTGGCAGAGACGCCGCATATTATCCTCAATGCGCCGCTGCTCGGCCAACGCCTCGGCTATCCCGATGTGTCCGGGCTCGACCTGCTGGAACTGTTCGCCTTCATCCACCCGGCGCGATTCGCCGTTCCGACCGTGCCGGGGCTGGCCAGGGCCTGCGGAGTCGAGCCTCCCGCAGGCGATGCTGAAGCCGCAGCTGCACTGGTCCGAATCGGCGAGGCCTTGCTCGAGCGGCTGGCGAACCCCGATTGGCCTGAGCGCGAAGGCGCCTGGACCGCCAACGCTTCGCTGACTCGGCTCGGCTGGTCCTGGGCTTCTCTTGTCGGAAAGCGCTTGGCCAAACCCGAGCGCGGGGAGCGGATGCTCTTCTCCCGGCTGTCCCAATGGGAAGAACGGGGCGACCGGCCCCAACCCAAGACCATTTCCATCCCGCCGGCCGACGCCGAAGCCAGGCTGGCGGAACTGACCGGCAAAGGCTCCGAGCCGCGCCAAGGGCAGCGAGCCATGGCTGGCGAAGCGACCTCGATCTTCGCACCGCGCCGCGCCGCGGGAGAACCCAATATGCTGCTGGCCGAGGCTGGTACCGGCATCGGCAAAACGCTGGCCTATCTCGCACCTGCCTCGCTGTGGGCCGAGCGGGCACAGGGTACGGTGTGGGTTTCGACCTTTACCAAGGCGCTGCAGCGTCAGCTGGATGCGGAAGGCAGCAGGCTGTTCCCTGAGCCGACCGAGCGGAACCGGCGGATCGTGATCCGCAAGGGGCGCGAAAACTATCTCTGCCTGCTCAATCTCGAAGATGCGATGCAGGGCGCCTTCGCCGGGCGCGCCGCCGTGCTGGCCCAGCTGGCCGGCCGATGGGCGGCCTACACCAAGGATGGCGACATGGTCGGCGGCGACTTGCCCGGTTGGCTGCCAAGCCTGTTTCGCCGGGCGGGCGCGACCGCGCTGACCGACCGGCGCGGCGAATGCGTCTATGCCGGTTGTCCGCATTACCGGAAATGCTTCATCGAACGGGCCGAGCGGGCCGGGCGCGAAGCCGATCTGGTGATCGCCAACCATGCGCTGGTGATGGTCAATGCCGCCCGGGGCCGCCCAGACGCGCCGAGCCGGATCATCTTCGACGAGGGCCATCATCTGTTCGACGCGGCTGATTCGACCTTTTCTGCCGCGCTGACTGGGCAGGAATCGATCGAAATGCGCCGCTGGATCGTCGGCCCGGAAGGCAAGTCGCGCGGACGCCGTCGTGGCCTCGCGGCGCGGCTGCTTGACGTCTGTTCGTACGATGAGGCGGGCGCTCAGGCGCTCGATGCGGCGGTCGAGGCAGCGCGTGCTCTCCCGTCCGATGGCTGGCTCGGGCGAGTCGCGGAAGGCGATCCCTTTGGCCCGGTCGAAGCGTTGCTCGCCGAGGTTCGCGGTACCGTCTATGCCCGGGCCAAGGCGCAGGAGGCCGGTTATGGCCTGGAAACCGAGCTAGCCGAGCCGGACGGAAATCTTGTCTCGGCGGCAGGCTCTGCGATGGAGGCGTTCGAATCGCTCGCCAAACCGCTCGCTGCGCTGAGCCGCCGGCTGGAAGCGGTGCTGGAGGACGCGCCGGACTGGCTCGACAGCGCGGCCCGGGCGCGGGTCGAAGGCGCGATCAGCGGCCTCGCCTGGCGGCGCGAGACGCTCGCCGCCTGGATCGCGTTGCTGGGCCGGGTCGGCGGAGTCGCGGACCCGGATTTCGTCGACTGGCTGGCGATCGAGCGGATCGAGGGCCGCGAATTTGATGTAGGACTTCACCGCCACTGGCTCGATCCGACCAGGCCGCTGGCGCGGGCCGTGCTGGAGCCAGCCCATGGTGTGCTGGTGACCTCGGCGACCCTGCGCGGCAGCGATGGCTGGGAGGGAGCCGAAGCTCGGACCGGAGCTCTGCACTTGCCTCATCAGGTAGGTCATTTCGAATCGGCCAGCCCGTTCGACTATGCCGAGCAGTCCGAGGTGCTGATCGTCACCGATATCGGCCGCAACGACATCGGTGCGCTGGCCGGCGCCTATGCCCGGCTGATCGAAGCGGCCGAGGGCGGGACGCTGGGCCTGTTCACCGCCATCCAGCGGCTGCGTGGGGTGCATGCGCGGATCGCCGACCGTCTGGCGCGGGCGGGCCTGCCGCTACTCGCCCAGCATGTCGACCCGATCGATACCGGTACGCTCGTCGACATCTTCCGCGACGATCCGCACGCCTCATTGCTCGGTACCGACGCACTGCGCGATGGCGTCGATGTTCCCGGAGAATCGCTCCGGCTGGTGGTGATGGAACGGGTCCCATGGCCTCGGCCGACCGTGCTGCACGCGGCGCGCAAGCTGGCCAATGGCGGCAGTGCCTATGACGACCGGGTAGTTCGCGCCAGGCTGGCCCAGGCATTCGGCCGGCTGATCCGCCGCCAGGGCGACAAGGGCCTGTTCGTGATCCTGTCGAGCGCGTTGCCGTCGCGGTTGCTGACGGCCTTTCCGCCCGAAGTTGCCGTGTCGCGCGTTCCACTCGACGTGGCACTGACCCGGGTCCGCTTGAGGCTATTTGGCGCGGCCCGCGTTGAGCCGGCGGAGACTGTCCTATGAAAAGCCTGACCCTGTTCCGCCATGCCAAGACCGAGCGCGATTCCGATAGCGGCCGAGACTTCGACCGCCGGCTGATTGAACGGGGACAGGACGACTCAAGGCGTGTCGGAAAGGAAATCAGCGACCTTGGCCTGGTCTTTGATCTGGTTCTGTCGAGCCCGGCGGCAAGGGCTGCCGAGACCGCCGAGCTTGCCGGCCTGTCGCCGCGCTACGACCAGCGAATCTATGATGCGTCGACGGGGGAGCTATTGGCCCTCGCCCAGCAAACATCGGATGAAATCAATCGTCTGGCGATGGTCGGGCACAATCCCGGATTCGAACGGCTGGCATCGAAGCTGCTTGGCGGCGGCATCGAAATGCCAACCGGATCCTTGGTCGAAATTGCATTGCCGATCGACAGTTGGCGGGACGCCGGAGGCAGCAGCGCACAACTGGTCCGTTTCCTGAAGCCAAAGCAGCTGGACTAGCTGTCGAGCGCGGCGGCGAGGTGGTGGCGGAGAGCTTTCAATCGCTCGATGTCAATCCGCCCCTGCTCCTTCGGAATCGGCGAATCGACCCCGTAGGCGGGCCGCGGGGCCATGTTCACCGGCGTCGAAGCAAGCGGCACTTCGCTGGCTTCTCCCTTGGTCCGAAGCAGCTTTTGCACGCCTTTGACCGTATAGCCTTCCTCATTGAGCAGGCGATGGATGCGCCTTGCCAGAGCTACATCAGCAGGACGGTAATAGCGGCGGTTGCCGGCGCGCTGAAGCGGCCTGAGCTGAGGGAACTTCGTTTCCCAATAGCGCAATATGTGTTGCGCCACGCCGAGCTCGGCGGAAAGCTCGCCGATGGTCCTGAAGGCGTCCGGAGCCTTTTCGCCGGTCGCCATTGGCTGTTCTATTTCGCTATCCGGTCGCGCATGATCTGGCTGGCGCGGAAGGTCATCACGCGCCGCGGAGCGATCGGAACCTCAATGCCCGTTTTCGGATTGCGGCCCACCCGCTGACCCTTGTCGCGCAGGATGAACGTGCCGAAGCCGGAGACCTTCACATTGTGGCCGACACTCAGCGCGTGGCACATGTGATGGAGAACGCGCTCGACGATTCCTGCGCTCTCAGCGCGCGAAACTCCAAGCCGATTGTGGACGATGTCGGACAGGTCGGCGCGGGTCAGCGTGCCCGCATGCAAACCGTCGGTCGAACGGGCAACACCCGCATCTGCCATGATAATCTCCGCCCCCTAGAAAAGCGTCAGTTTCGGTCAGTCGTTACGCTATCGCAAAGCCTTGCATCCCGCAATTCAACTTTTGGCAGGTTTTCCTTGGCTTTCAATAGCGGAGCGCGGCCGCGCCCCAAGTAAATCCGCCGCCCATCGCTTCGAGCACCAGAAGGTCACCGCGCTTGATACGTCCGTCGCGAACGGCCGTGTCGAGCGCAAGTGGCACCGAGGCAGCCGACGTATTGGCGTGCCGGTCCACCGTAACGATCACCTTTTCAGGAGCCAGGCCCAATTTCCTGGCCGTCGCATCGAGAATCCGGGCATTCGCCTGGTGTGGCACGACCCAGTCGATATCGGCGGTACCGAAACCCGCATCTGACAGCACTTCGCCGAGTACATCGGCCAGATTGACCACCGCATGCCGGAACACTTCGCGGCCCTTCATGCGAAGCTTCCCGACCGTGCCGGTGGTCGACGGACCGCCATCGACGAACAACAGGCCATTGTGGCGCCCGTCTGCATGCAGCCTGGTCGACAGGATGCCGGCGTCGCTCTCCTCGGCCTCAAGCACCACGGCGCCGGCTCCGTCGCCGAACAGGACGCAGGTGGTTCGGTCTTCCCAGTCGAGGATCCGGCTGAACGTTTCCGACCCAATCACCAACGCGCGCCTGGCATTGCCGCCGCGCAGCATCGAATCGGCCACGGTCAGGGCGTAGAGAAACCCGGTGCAGACTGCGTGGACGTCAAAGGCGATACAGTCGGCGATTCCAAGCTGCGCTTGAACCTTGGTCGCCGACGACGGGAAGGTTTGGTCGGGCGTGGCGGTGGCCAGAACAATGAGGCCGATGTCGTTGGGCTCCAGCCCTGCGGCATCGAGCGCCTTGCGGCAGGCGTCGACCGCCAGGGTGGCGGTGGTTTCACCGTCGGAAGCAATATAGCGGCTGCGGATGCCGGTCCGTTCGACGATCCATTCGTCAGACGTCTCGACCAGTTCCGCCAGCTCGGCATTGTCAACGCGACGATCGGGCAGGGCCGATCCAGTGCCTTTGACAACGGAACGAAGGGTCATTCAGCGGCCTCACCATTGAACGCGTGGGCCCGGAAATTATCGAGATCTTCGCCGATTTTCCGGGTAATATCGTTGCGGACCATCGACGCCGCGACCCCGATCGCATTGGCGACGCCCTTGTAGTTGGCGCCTCCATGGCTCTTCACGACCAGACCATTCAAGCCCAAAAACACCGCGCCGTTGTGATTATTCGGGTCGAGATGGACCTTAAGCAGATTGAGCGCAGGCTTCGACAGGGCAAAGCCGGCTTTGGAACGAAGGGATGAGGTGAAGGCGCGGCGCAGCAGGTCGGTGACGAACCGCGCGGTCCCTTCCGCGGTCTTCAGGGCGATATTGCCCGAAAAACCGTCGGTGACGACCACGTCGAGGTCTCCCCGGCTCAGCCGGTCGCCTTCGGTGAAACCTTCGAACCGCAACGGCAGGTAGTCCGCATCGCGCAGCAGTGCCGCTGCTTCCTTGAGTTCGTCCGTTCCCTTCAGTTCCTCAGTGCCGATGTTGAGCAGCTTCACCCTCGGCTTGGCGATGCCGAGGACGGTTCGGGCATAGGCCGAGCCCATCACTGCGAACTGAACGAGGTTCTGGGCATCGCATTCGGTGTTAGCGCCGAGGTCGAGCATGACGCAATCGGTCGCGCCGAGCGTGGGCAGCAGCGCCGCCAGGGCCGGCCGGTCGATCCCCGGCATGGTGCGCAGCGCCAGCTTGGCCATCGCCATCAACGCACCAGTATTGCCGCCGGACAAAGCGGCATCGGCCTGCCCTTCCTTCACCGCATTGATTGCCAGTCCCATGGAGGTGGTCTTGGCGCGGCGGATCGCCTGGCTCGGCTTCTCGGACGCGTGAATTGCGTCGGTGCAGTGGTGGACGACAACCGCTTCGACCAGCGGCTGATGCTTGGCCAGCTCCGGTGCGATTTGGGCTTCGTCGCCGAAAACGTCGAATCGAAGCGAACGGTCCTTGCGGCGAGCACGGGCCATTCCGGCGACCATTACCGCCGGGCCAATGTCACCCCCCATGGCGTCAATCGCGATGCGCGGGCTCACGGCCATGCGTGGGGCGCCCTCGTTCCGCTAACGCCGCTCAGGCCTCGGTCGAAACGATCTCGCGGCCGTTATAGTGGCCGCAGGCCGAGCAAAGGTTGTGCGGGAGCTTCAGCTCGCCGCAGTTCGGGCACTCCTGGAAGCTGGCCGGGCTCAGCGCGTGATGGCTGCGGCGCATGTTCCGCTTCGAGGGCGATGTTTTTCTCTTAGGGACGGCCATCTCGGCTCTTCCTTAAATCTCTGCCAAAAAAATTGGCGACTCTCCTCGCCCAGCTCATCGGGTGAACCCGCGGCGGCGGTCGGATCGTCGCGACGAAGGCGCCCTATAGCGGAATCAGACGGAGACGCAAGCGCTTCACGCCCGGGCCAATACACGGTCGCTGACGAACGGATTGGTCGCCCGTTCATGGCCGAAGGTCGACATCGGTCCATGACCGGGAACGAAATGGGTGTCGTCGCCCATTGGCCAAAGCTGCTGGGTAATCGAATCGAGCAATTGCTGGTGATTGCCACGCGGAAAGTCGGTCCGTCCGATCGATCCTTGAAACAGTACGTCGCCGACAATCGCGAGCTTCGATTCGGGATGGTGGAATACGACATGGCCCGGGGTGTGGCCCGGGCAATGGCGGACATTGAAGGTCAGCTTGCCGACCGTGACAGTGTCGCCATCGACCAGATAACGATCGGACTGAAACGGCTTGCCTTCAATGCCATAGCGACGGCCGTCATCCTCCAGCCGGGCGATCCAGAACAGATCCTCCTCATGAGGGCCTTCGATCGGCACAGCCAGCTCCTGCGCCAGGATCCCGGCCTGGCCGCAATGGTCGATGTGGCCGTGGGTCAGCAGGATCTTTTCGATCTTCACGTCATGCTGCGCGGCGGCGGCCTTGAGACGGGGGAGGTCGCCCCCTGGGTCAACAAATGCGCCGAGCATCGTCTCGGTGCACCACAGCAGCGTGCAATTCTGCTGCAGCGGAGTCACCGGGACGATTGCGGCGCGGAGCGGCTGTTCGCTCATTTGGCCGGTTCTACCGTGGCCATGGACGGAGCAGTGGTTTCCAAGGAACGCGATACGGCCTCGGCCTGGCGGAGGACACGTAGGATATTGCCGCCGGCCAGCTTCTGCAGGTTTTCGTCGCTCCAGCCGCGGCGGATCAGCTCGGCGAACAGATAGGGATAGTCCTGAACGCCGGTCAGGTCCGCGGGCGTGTAGGGAATTCCGTCGAGATCGGCGCCGATCCCGACATGGTCGTAGCCAGCAACTTTGGCGACATGCTCGATGTGGTCGGCCACGGTGGCGACGGTGACGGCCGGCCGCGGGTGCGTAGCCTCCCAGGCTTTCAAGCCCGCCTCGACCTCGGCCTTACTGTTACGATGGAAGACTTTGAGCCTTGCTTCCTCGGCATTCTTCTCGGCGCCCCAGTGCCACACCGCATCCGAAACGAAGTCCGGCACACAGTTGACCATCACCACGCCGCCGTTGGCGGGGAGCAGCTGGAGCACGTCGTCCGGAACGTTGCGAAGATGGCCGACCAGCCCGCGTGCGGACGAATGGGAGAAGATGACCGGGGCGCGGCTGGCGGCGATGGCGTCCTTCATCGTGTCGGCCGAGACGTGGCTTAGGTCGACCAGCATGCCGAGCCGGTTCATCTCGTGCACGACCTCGACTCCGAACGGGCTGAGGCCGCCATATTTGGGATCGTCGGTGGCGCTGTCCGCCCATTCGGTAGTCTGGTTGTGGGTCAGCGTCATGTAGCGCGCGCCGAGGCGATAGAATTGGCGAAGCGCCGCCAGCGAACCGCCGATCTGGCGCCCGCCCTCGATCCCGATCATCGAGGCGACCTTGCCCTTCTTGTGGATACGGACGACGTCGTCGGCGGTCAGGGCGCGCTCGAGGTCGTTGGGATAGGCGGCGATCATCCGATCGACGATATCGATCTGCTCGATCGTGCGGCGGATGGCCTCGTCGCCGGTAAGGGTGCCGTCGATATAGACCGACCAGAACTGCCCGCCGACGCGGCCGGCATGGAGGCGGGCCATGTCGGTCATCAGCGGATGGTCGGGCCATTTGTCCGTGCCGCTGGCAAGGTTGGCAACGCTATAGCCGTGGCTCTCCTGCAGCTGCTCGGCGATGTCGTTATGGCCGTCGATCAGCGGCGTCTTCTTGAGGATGCGGTCGATCCGCGCCTGGACCTTGGGATCCATCGGCTGCTGGGCCTGAGCGGCGGTGGACACAAGCAGTGCGGCGAGGAGCAAAGCTGAACGCATCTATTCAAACCCTTCGATCATGGAAGCCTGAGGCTTTACGGAGCAAGGCCAAGCAGGGCAATGGCAGGGCATGTGGCTGCTGTTCGACGATGCGCGGGAAGGAGGGGCCGCTCCTCGGCTGTATGCCGACCCGACCGAGGTCATCGTCGCAAGCGAGATCGGCGACGTCATCCCTGCGCTTGAGCGTGTCCGAGCCGGGCTGCGGGCGGGCAAGCATGCCGCCGGCTATCTCGCCTATGAGGTCGGACATGCCTTCGATCCCAAGCTCGCGGACAGTGCGCGGCAGGGCAACGGCCCGCTGCTGTGTTTCGGGCTGTTCAATCGCTACCAGACACCGGATTTGGCAACGCTGTTGCTGTCAGCGGACGGCGCCTATGCCGGACCGGTTCGGCCCCGGATCGCCCAAGGCGACTATGAAGCCGCTGTATTCCAGGTGCGCGAGCATCTGTTCGCCGGCGATTTCTACCAGGCCAATCTGACCTTTGGCTGCGACGTCGCGGTCGCCGGCGATCCCCTGGCGCTCTACGCGCGGCTGCGGCGGTCGGCGATGGCGGGGTGGGGCGGCGTGATTCATCACGATGAGGCGGCTATCGTCTCGCTGTCGCCCGAGCAATTCTTTACGATCCGCAGCGGCATCGTCGAAGCCCGGCCGATGAAGGGCACGGCACCACGCCAGAAAGACCCGGACGCGGATCGTGCCGCCGTCGAAGAGTTGGCGGCCGACGAAAAGCAGCGCGCAGAAAATCTGATGATCGTCGATTTGATGCGCAACGATTTGTCCCGGGTGTCGGTGGTAGGCAGCATCGAGGTGCCGGAGCTGTTCGCCGTCGAAACCTACCCCACCCTCCACCAGATGGTCAGCCGCGTTACCGCCCGGCTACGCATCGAGTGCGATGCCATCGACGTCATTCGAACGATTTTCCCCTGCGGTTCGGTGACCGGCGCGCCCAAGGTCGCGGCGATCAACGCGCTGACCATGCTCGAGCCGGAGCCCCGCGGGGCCTATACCGGCTCGATGGGGTGGATCGAGCCCACCCATCATGGCGAGCCGGGAGACGCGTCCTTCAACGTGCTGATCCGCACGTTCGAGTGGCGGCATGGAGCGGCGACAGCGCGGCTCGGGCTCGGTTCGGGGCTTGTGGTGGACAGCGTCCCAAGCGATGAGTGGGCCGAGTGCCTTCTGAAGGGAGATTTCGTGCGGCGCGAAGCCCAAGAATTTGATCTGATCGAGACGATGGGGTTCGACCCCAGCGAGGGCATCGTCGAGTTGGAGCGGCACCTCGACCGGATGAAGAACTCCTCTGCAGACCTGGATTTCAAGTTCGATCGTCATGCGGCACGCAATGAGCTGCAGGCGGCGACCTTTGGCCGAAAGCAAAGGGCGATGGTGAGACTATTGTTGTCGCGGACCGGCGCGATGGCGATCCAGGTCAAGTCCTATAAAGATCCGGACGAATTGCCGGTCTCGGTTGCGGTTCGTCCCCTACCGGTCGATCCCAGCGACTTCAGGCTGCGCTACAAGACCACCGACCGTCGCTTTCTCGACCAGGCACGGCAGGGCGAACAGGCCTATGAGACGATCTTTATCGATCCCGACGGCCAGCTGACCGAAGGCAGCCGGACCAACATCTTCGTCGATCGCGGCGGCAAGCTGCTGACCCCGCCGCTAACCCGGGGGATCATGCCGGGAATCCTTCGCGCCAAGCTGATCGAGGAAGGGCGGGCCGAGGAAGGCGATTTGACGCCTGGCGACCTCAACCAGGGCTTCTTCATCGGCAATATCGTGCGGGGGCTGATACCCGCGAAGCTAGCCTAGGCGGCGATCGGGAAGCGTAGCAGGCGATCGGTCGATGGGACCAGCGCCGAGGCGCCGGGACCGACTTTCCTCAATATCTCGGGATGGCCGGCGTCGAGTCCGCCGGTGAAGGCGCCATAGGCGGGCAGGATCAGTTTGGTGGCGCTGGCGACGAAGCAGCGGCGCGAGACGCTTCGTCCCCGCAGGCTGAGGCGGAGCTTGGGGTGGAAATGGCCCGACATTTCGGGGCGTGGATCGTCTTGATCGGCCTCGTGGCGAAGGATGACGCCGCCGACCTCGCACTCCTCTTCGATCCGACCGCCGCAATGGTCGATGAAGCCAGCGTCGTGATTGCCGACGATCCAGATCCAGTCGACCCGCGAGGTCAAGGAGTTGAGCAAGTCTCGAGCCGCCAGGGGTAACCGGTCGCAGCCGAACCGGTCGTGAAAGCTGTCACCAAGGCAGTAGAGGCGCCTTGCCCCGGTCCGCTCGATCTCACCCTCCAGGGCCTGGAGCGTGGCCTGGCTGTCGTAGGGCGGCAGAAACTGGCCGAGACGGGCGAACCAGCTTGCCTTTTCGAGGTGCAGGTCGGCCACGAGCAGCGCCGCCTGCGCTGGCCAATGCAGCGCGCCTTCGGGGCTGGCAAGGAAATCGTGGCCGGCGAACGAAAGGGGAACCATGGTCCGCTCTAACCTTCACGTCATTCCAGCGAAAGCTGGAATCCATGAACACATCCGATTTCAGACTCCGATGGCCGTGTTCATGGATCCCGGATCAAGTCCGGGATGACGTTAGGGCTCGATCCCCATGACATGATCGCGCAGCGCCCGGGCGTCGTGGAGCGCATTGTGGGGCACAACGCTGTTGGCGGCGGTCGAGAAGCCGCGCATTGGCACGAAGTGGAGGCTGAGCGGCGGCATCGGCACCATCAGGCCGGGTCCGGTGACCAGTAGCATTGAGAGCTGCGCCAGATCCTCGGGCCAATCGGCGACGATGTCCGGCGCCTCGTCATGCGCCAGCCAGGCGGCCAGCGCTCCCGCCGCTTCCGGGCGCGACAGGCGGGGGCTGACCAGGCTTTCGGGCACCATGTCGAGGAACGGGATCACATGACGCTCTACCCAGGGATCGAGCGGCGCATCGCAGGAGAGCGTCACGTAAAACTCCTCGCCGCCGTCCTCCGGCACCAAGGCGAGGCTTAGCAGGGCCCCGCCAAAGCCGTTGTATTCGGTGTCGAGAAAATAGCGCATGCGCCGCCACTCTGGACGAGTGCGCTCGAAGGTTCCAGTCTGGGGTCAGTGAATCCAAATCAGGGGAATGCAATGAGCTTCAAACGCTTCATGTTAGCGGCCACGGCGATGGCCTCGGTCATTCCATCGGCGGCCGTCGCCAAGCCAGGCGATCCAGGACGGGAGAAGGTGGTCGCCGCGATCAAGGCCGATCATGACGCGTCGATCGACCGCCTGCGCAAATGGATCGCGCTTCCGACCATCGCCAATATGGGAATCAATCACAAGGAAGGCGCCGAATATATGCGCCAGCTGGCACTCGACGCGGGCTTCCAGCAGGCCAAGGTGATCAGCACCGACGGCGTCCCGGGCGTGTTCGCGACGCTCGATGCCGGAGCCAAGGATACGCTGGCGATCTACTTCATGTACGACGTCAAGCATTATGACCCGGCGGAATGGTCGTCGCCGCCGTTGGAAGGCCGGATCGTCGACCGGCAGGGCGAAGGAAAGGCGTTGATCGGCCGCGGCGCGGTCAACCAGAAGGGGCCGGAAACCGCCTTCCTGACCGCCCTCAGGGCTTTCAGGACGTCGGGAGTGAAGCTGCCGGTCAATTTGGTATTCGTTGCCGAAGGCGAGGAGGAAATAGGCTCGACGCACTTCTCGCAGGTCGTCACCCAGCCCGAAGTGCGCTCGGCGCTGGAAAAGTCGGTGGGAATCATCATTCCATCGGCCAGCCAGTCGGTCGACGGCGGAGTGACCTTGTCGCTCGGAGCCAAAGGCGTGATCGAACTGCAGCTGGTCTCGAGCGGCGAGAAATGGGGGCGCGGGCCGAACAAGGACATCCATTCAAGCCTCAAGGCCAACGTCGACAGCCCGGTGTGGCACTTGATCAAGGCGCTCAACACGCTGGTTTCGGAAGACGGCCAAACGCCGGCCATCGACGGCTGGTTCGAGAATGTGAAGCCGCTGACGGCGCGGCAGAAGGAGCTGATTGCCGCCGACGTCGCCGCCAACAACGAAGCCGACGACATGAAAGTGCTGGGCATCAAGCACTGGTACAAGGATGAGGATTATCTAACCTCACAATACCGGCTCGCCGAGCAGCCGACCGTCAACATTCAGGGCCTGGTCAGCGGCTATATGGGGCCTGGCGGCAAGACCGTCCTGCCGGGCCGGGCCGAAGCCAAGCTCGACCTGAGGCTGGTCCCGGACATGACCAGGGACGAAGCGGTGGCAAAGCTCAAGGCCCATCTCGCCAAGCGCGGATTCGGCGACATCGAGGTCAACGTCAGCGGCGGTTACAGCCCGACGCAAACCGATGAGAACAGCCGGCTGATCAATGCCGAACAGACGACGCTGGCCTCAGCCAAAATTCCAATGACGATGTCGGCGCGCTCGGCGGGAAGTTGGCCCGGCGTGGTGTTCACCGGTCCGCCGTTGCAGCTTGCGGCCGGCCAGTTCGGCGGCGGGCGCGGGGGCGGCGCGCATGCCCCCGACGAATGGCTGCTGGTCGACAGCAGCAATCCCAAAGTGCTCGGATTCGACGGCCAGGCGATCCTTTACGCCGACTTCCTCTACGAAGTGGCGCGGACGGCGAAGGCGAAGCGCTAGTTGGCAGGCGGCTCGGGCTGGGGCGGGCAGGGCTCGCCCCGCTCGGCCGCCTTCCTGCAGGCTTTTTCGCGTTCGCGCTCCTCGCGGCCGGCGCGTTCCTCGGCCTTGCGCAGTTCGCGGCCACGCTTTTCGTCGGCTTCGGACTGGCTGGTCGTCGCCGCATCGACGCCGGCCGACACGACTTTGACCGGCAGCGTCACAACATCGACCGCAGTGCTGGCGATGGTGGTGCAGCCGGCAAGGGCGAATGAAACGACAGGCAGGATGAGGGCGCGCATTCAGCAGTGGTAGCCTTCCGCAGCTTGAGGCAGAATGAATTAGTCTATGCGCATCGCTTCCTCGGCCAGCGCTTCGGCCTCGACCAGCAACGCTTCGTCGGCACTGCCTTCCGGCGCCGCTTCGCGGCCGACGATCACCATCAGCGGCACCGCCATCGGCGTGATCCGGTCGACCTCCACATGGACCATGGTCGCCGCCGCCCGGTCGACCAGTCTCACCAGCCGGCCGAGCTCGGTCATGCGGGTACGGGCATCGTCCCATGCGGCGCGGAGCAGCAAATGGTCGGGCTCGTACTTGCGCAACACGTCATAGATGAGGTCGGTCGAAAAGCTGACCTGCCGCCCGGTCTTGCGCTTGCCCGGGTGCTGACGCTCGACCAGCCCGCCGATCACCGCGACCTCGCGGAAGGCGTTCTTGAGCAGGTAGGAACGCTCGAGCCATTGGGTGAATTCCTGCTCCAGGATGTCAGGGGAAAATAGCGATTGCGGGTCGGTCACCGGCTCCAGCCCGTAGCAGGCGAGGCCATAGTCGTTGGCGACGAAGCCGAGCGGTTTAAGCCCGGCATTCTCCATCCGCTTGGTCAGCAGCATGCCGAGCGACTGGTGCGCGTTCCATCCTTCGAAGCTGTAGGCGACCATGTAGTGGCGGCCTTCGTGGGGGAAGGTTTCGACCAGCAGCTGGTGCGGTTCGGGCAGCAGCGAGCGCTCCGACTGCACCTCGAGCCATTCGCTGACGTCGTCGGGGAAGCGGTGCCAGTCGTTCCGGTCAGCCAGCATGGCGCGGACGCGGTTGGCGAGATGGGTCGACATCGACATGCGCTGTCCGCCATAGGTCACGATCCGCGCGGACTTTTTCGACGCCTGGACAATGATGTCGGTGTCCTTGAGCGACAGGACTTCGAGGCTGAGACCGGCAAAGAAGAAATGGTCGCCGGGAGTGAGGGTCGAGGCGAAGCCCTCCTCGACGGTACCGAGCCGGCGGCCGCCCTTGAAGCGAACGTCCATCAGCGGTTGCTCGACGATCACTCCGGCGTTCATCCGGTGCTGCTGGGCGATGGCCGGCCTCGCCAGCCGCCAGCGGCCGGGAGCATCTTCGACGATCCGGCGGAAGCGGTCGTAGGCGCGCAGGGCATAGCCGCCGGTAGCGACGAAATTGAGGATGTCGCGAAAGGTCTGGTTCTTGAGGCCGGCATAGGGCGCGGCGGAGCGGATTTCGGCGAGCAGCCCAGTCTCGTCGAATGGCCCGGCGCAGGCAACAGCCAGCACATGCTGGGCGAGCACGTCGAGCGTGCCGGGGCGGAAGACATCGGGATCGAGCTCCCCGTCATCGATCGCGTCGAGTGCGGCGCGGGCCTCCAGATATTCGAACCGGTTGCCGGGGACGATCATGCCCTTGCTCGGCTCGTCGAGCCGGTGGTTGGCGCGGCCGATCCGCTGCAGCAGGCGCGACGAGCCCTTGGGCGCGCCCATCTGGATGACGAGGTCGATGTCGCCCCAGTCGATGCCGAGGTCGAGGCTGGCTGTGGCGACCAGCGCGCGGACCTTGCCCTCGGCCATCGCCCCCTCGATCTTGCGGCGCGCCTCGACCGCCAGGCTGCCGTGGTGGATGCCGATCGGCAGCGACTGGTCGTTGATCGACCAGAGTTTCTGGAAGGTCAGTTCGGCAAGGCCGCGGGTGTTGCAGAAGACCAGCGTGATCCGGTGCTGCTCGATCAGGCGCATCACGTCGCGCGCGGCGTGGTAGCCGGAATGGCCGGCCCAGGGGATGTGATCTTCGGGGATCAGGATCGAAAGGTCGGGCTCGGCGCCGGGATCGCCCTTGACCAGCCGGACCAGGTCCATGTCGGCGTCGGGCGCAAGCCAGCTGCGATAGGCGTCGGGATCGGCGACGGTGGCGCTGAGGCCGACGCGGCGGTGCCCAGGGGCGAGCGCCAGCAGGCGGGAGAGGGAGAGGGCCAACAGGTCGCCGCGTTTGTCGCGGGCGAAAGCGTGGATCTCGTCGACCACGACGGTCTTGAGATTCTCGAACAGCAGGCTGCTGTCGGGATAGCTCAGGAGCAGGCTGAGGCTTTCCGGGGTGGTCAGCAGGATCTGAGGCGGGCGGATGCGATGGCGAGCCTTGCGGTCGGATGGCGTATCGCCGGTGCGAGTCTCGACGCCGATATCGAGGCCCATCTCCTCGATCGGGGTCAGTAAGTTGCGCTGGACGTCGACCGCCAGGGCCTTGAGCGGCGAGATGTAAAGAGTGTGGAGGCCCTCGGCCGGATTCTCGACTAGGTCGACGATGGTGGGGAGAAAGCCCGCCAGCGTCTTGCCAGCGCCGGTCGCGGCGACCAGCAGCGCATGATCGCCCGCCCGCGCCGTGTCGAGCATCGCCAGCTGGTGCCGGCGCGGGTTCCAGCCGCGCGCGGCGAACCATTGCTCGACAATCGGGGGAAGGGCACTCACATGGGCGATATGGCGCGCCTCGGCAGCTGGATCGAGCCTTTTCCGGAAGGCATTCACGTGAAACCGGCGGATGCGTGGGTCGATCCGTCGCGGCCCAAGGATCGCGCGCTGATCACGCACGGCCATGCCGACCATGCCCGCGGGGGCCATGGCGAGGTATGGGCAACGCCCGAGACGCTGGCGATCATGGACGCGCGCTATGGCGAGCAGAGGGGCGTCGAGGTCGGCTATGGCGACACGGTGCGGATCGGCGAGGTGGACGTGAGTTTCGTCCCCGCCGGCCATGTGCTGGGCTCGGCGCAGATCTTGCTAGAACATGGCGGCGAGCGGGTCGTCGTGTCGGGCGACTACAAGCGGCGCGCGGACCCGACCTGCCCGCCCTTCGTGGTAACGCCCTGCGACATCTTCATCAGCGAGGCGACGTTTGGCCTGCCGGTGTTCCGTCATCCCGACACCGGCAGCGAGATCGACCGGCTGCTGCACCGCTTGCGGGCCGAGCCGGGCCGCTGCGTGCTGGTCGGCGCCTATGCGCTGGGGAAGGCGCAGCGGGTGATCATGGAGCTGCGCGGGCGCGGCTATGAGGAGCCGATCTACATCCATGGCGCGCTGGAGCGGCTGTGCAGCCTGTATGAGGAGCTAGGCGTGCCGCTCGGCGAGCTAAGGCTGGCGACGGGCGTCCCCAAGGCGGAGCTTCAGGACAAGATCATCTTGTGTCCGCCCGGCGCGCTCAACGACCGCTGGTCGCGGCGGCTACCCGACCCGATCACGGCGATGGCCTCGGGCTGGATGCGGATCCGCCAGCGCGCCCGGCAGCGCAATGTCGAGCTGCCGCTGGTCATTTCCGACCATGCCGACTGGGACGAGCTGACCCGGACGATCCGCGAGGTCTCGCCCAAGGAGGTGTGGATCACCCACGGCCGCGAGGATGCGCTGATGCACTGGTGCCAATTGCACCAGATCAAGGCGCGGGAATTGAACCTGGTGGGCTACGAGGACGAGGACGACTAGAAGTCCTCCGAGCCCGGATCTGCCATTTCGGAAATTTCATGAAGCGCTCGATGCGCCCGCTCACGGTCGATCACGAGCGCAGCAGTTTGGGTAATGAGATCGACAAGGGCGAGGTCGCTCACTTTCGGTTCGCGCGGTTCACGATGATACATGGCGAAGGTGCCCAGCACTCGACGGCCACGGGTGAGAATTGGGATCGACCAGCAGGCGCGAAGGCCGTGCGGCAGGGCGATCGCCTTATACTCTGCCCACAGCGGGTCATTGGCGATGTCTGAAACGAAAACCGGTGCGGCAGTGTAAGCAGCGGTACCGCAGGATCCCGCACATGGCCCTATTTCGGCGCCGTCGATCGCTTCCAAATATTCGCGGGGGAGGCTTGGGCCCGCGCCATGTCGAAGGTGCTTTCCATCAAGGTCGAGCAGCAGGATAGATCCCAAGACTTGGGTTTGCGACGTCGACTCGATGATCTTGATGAGTGCGCTCAATGTCTGTTCGAGCGGGCTATCGCCGATCGCAAGCTCGAGCACTCGATTGTGGGCCAAACGGAGATCTTCGCTCCGCTTATCTTCCGAAACATTGTGGCCAAGAATGAGAATACCGGAAACCCCACCGCCCGCATCCCGGAACGGCTGGAGCAGGAGGTCGACGAATTTCTCTTCGCACCAACCGCCTGGCAAGTTGATGCTTATCGACACTGCTCGGCCAACGAATGGCTCGCCCGAACCCTTGGCTTCGTCCACCAAATCGAAAAGGGCCTGCTCCACAATTTCCGGCACTGCCTCGATAAGGCTCTTGCCGACGATGTCGCTTCTCTCAACCAGCTCCTCGAACGCGCGGTTTGCGAAAGTAAAGCGGTGATCGCTGCCCTCGAGGATTGCCATGAATCCTGGCGCCTCCGCGAACATCTGCTGCAGCCAGTTACGCTCGACATCTCCGGCCATTTTGGCATTGGTCATGGCAAGCTGTTGAGGCATGAGTCGATCATAGCCAATCCGCCGGCTTTGGTCACGCCGTCTTCAATTACAGGCGGACGAAGCCCCTCGGCCAATGGTCATGGTCCACCTCATATTGTTCGATTGAGAAGCCGTCCGGCTCGTCGACGAACCCGGGTAATAGCCGCGAACGCTCCTCCGCCGCCTCGGCCAAAGACCTCGATGTGTAGATGCCGACGACCTTCACCCTTCCCGTCTCGGGAAGGCTGTGGAGCAGCACGAACAGAGGTTTCATTCTAGTGCGCCGCTTCGACCGCGGCGATGCCGCTCTTTTCCAGCTGGTCGTTGACCGTAGCCATCAACCGGTCGAGGCCGGCCTGGTCCTTCGCCTCGGCGCGGGCGACCAGCACGTCCTGGGTGTTCGAGGCGCGCAGCAGCCACCAGCCGTCGGCGGTCTTCACCCGAACGCCGTCGGTCGAATTGACCTCGGCGCCCTCCGTCGCGAGCCGCTCGGCGACCTCGCCGATCACCGCAAATTTGCGGCTTTCGTCGACCTGGAAACGAAGCTCCGGCGTCGCGACTGACACCGGCATCTCGTCCTTGAGCTCAGTCAGCGACTTGCCGCTGGCCGAGACGGCGCGGATCAGGCGGACCGCGGCGTAGAGCGCGTCGTCGAAACCGTACCAGAGATGCTTGAAGAAGATGTGGCCGCTCATCTCGCCGGCCAGCGGCGCCTGCGTTTCCTTCATCTTCGACTTGATCAGGCTGTGCCCGGTCTTCCACATCAGCGGCTTGCCGCCCATCTCGGCAATGCGGTCGAACAGGGTCTGGCTGGCCTTGACGTCGGCGATGATCGTCGCGCCTGGCTGATCCTTCAGCACGTCGGCTGCCAGGATGATCAGCAATTGGTCGCCCCAGATCACCCGGCCCTTGGCGTCGACCGCGCCGATCCGGTCGGCGTCGCCGTCGAAGGCAATGCCGAAATCGAGGTTCTTGTCGGCAACCAGCTTCTTGAGGTCGGCAAGGTTGGCCTCGACCGTCGGGTCGGGGTGGTGGTTGGGGAAGTTGCCATCGACCTCGGTGTAGAGGGTGTGGTGCTCGCCCGGCAGGCGCTTCACCAGCTCGTCGAGGATCGGTCCTCCGGCGCCATTTCCGGCGTCCCAGCCGATGCGGTAGGGCTTGCCATCGAATCCTTTGACCAGCGCGTCGACGTAGGCTTCGACGATGTCGGCCTCCTCGACCGTGCCCTGTCCCTCGCTCCAGTCACCCTCGGCGGCGCGTCGGCCCAGGTCCTGGATCTCGGCCCCGAACACCGAGCGGCCGTTCAGCAGCATCTTGAAGCCGTTATAGTCGGCCGGGTTGTGACTGCCGGTGACCTGGACCCCGCCATCGACGTCGAGCGTCGATACCGCGAAATAGAGCATCGGCGAGGGCCCCATGCCGATCCGGATCACGTCGAGTCCACCCTCGGTCAGGCCGCGGACCAGCGCCGCCTCCATTTCCGGCGAATGGGTGCGCCCGTCACGCCCGACGGCGACCCTCTTGGCGCCTTCCGACACGGCCAGAGCGGCATAGCTGCGGCCGAGTGCATAGGCGTCCTCGACGAAGAGGGTCTGCCCGACGACCCCGCGAACGTCATATTCGCGCAGGATGGTTCGATTGAAGCTGTGTGTCATCGAGAGGCCGAACACTCCAATATTGGAAATAGTTCAAGCCCGATTGCGCTATCCGGCTGCGGCTACCTTCACGTCCTCCTCGCCCGGAATGGCGAGTCCGGAGACCATCTCGCGCAACTCCTGACGGGCCGCGATGTGGCCCAGCCCCACCTCTCCAAGCTCGCTCAGGTCGAGCAGGGTAAGGCCCTTGGGGAATAGTTCGCGGTAGATGACGCGTTCGCCGAGGCCGGGGATGACGCGGTACCCGACCCGCCGGGCCAGTTCGTCGAGGGCGGCGCCGACACGCTGGAGGTTGTGCGACGTGATGTGCTGGAGGCGGTTCCGCAGCACCACCCAGTCGACGCCCTTGCCGGTCTCCTTGGCGCGCTGGGTGCGGCTGTTCCAGATCAGCTCGGCGTAGAAACTGGGCTTGGTGACCTTGAAGTTTTCGGGATGAACCTGGCCGATCAGGTCCAGGTCGACGAAGCTGTCGTTCATCGGCGTAACCAAGGTATCGGCCTTGAGGATCGCCGAACGGGCGATCGGATCGTCGCGGCCGGGCGTGTCGACCACGATCACGTCAGCCTGTTCGCCGAGGCGGCTGATGGCGGCCTCGAGCCCGGCCTCGCTCTGGTCTTCGAGCACCTCATAGGCGGCATAGGCCAGTTGCTTGTCGAGCCGGCGCATGGTCGCGTCGCGATTCTCTAGGTAGCGGGTCATGGTCCGCTGGCGCTGATCGAGGTCGAGCGCGCCGACCCTGTGGCCGGCAGCGGCAAGCGCTATTGCCGTATGGACCGCCGTGGTCGACTTGCCGGTGCCGCCCTTTTCATTGGCGAAGACGATGAAGTGCGGCTGGCCCATGGCCTGCTATTCCCCTTGTGAAACCCACAACCGCGTCATTATGTCGCGGCCCCCGCCATAGAGATACCGAAGGCCGGAATCGCATGCAAATCATTAGAAGGTTAAGCGATTTGTCTCCGGCTCTGGCGCCTTCGCGGACAGCCGGTGAAATAATCGCGCTGGTTCCGACCATGGGCGCGCTGCATGCCGGGCACCTGGCGCTGGTCGAGGCGGCGAAGGCCAGGGCGGACCGGGCGATCGCGTCGATCTTCGTCAATCCGCTGCAATTCAACGACCCGGGCGACCTGGCGCGCTATCCCCGGCAGGAGGCGGAAGATGCCGCCAAGCTGGAGGAAGCGGGCTGCGACTATTTGTGGATGCCGACGGCCGACCAGCTCTACCCGGCCGGGTTCGCGACGACGGTCAGGGTGGCGGGGGTCAGCGATCGCTGGGAAGGGGAACATCGGCCCGGCCATTTCGACGGCGTCGCCACGATCGTCAGCAAGCTGTTCATTGCCACCATGCCGGATGTGGCGATCTTCGGCGAAAAGGATTGGCAGCAGATGGCCGTCATTCGCCGGATGAACGCCGACCTCGGCCTTCCGATCGAGATTATCGGCCATCCGACGATCCGCGAGGAAGACGGGCTGGCGATGTCTTCGCGCAATGCGTTGCTAAGCCGGGAAGAGCGGGAAACTGCTCCGGCACTGTTTCAGCTGATGGGCGAACTGGCCGGCGCGGTTGCCGGAGGCGCCAATCCGGTTGCCGAAATTGCCAGAGCGACCGGCAAGCTTCGTGAGGCCGGCTTCGGGCCAATCGATTATCTGGCCTATGTCGATGGAGACAGCCTCGAGCCGCTCGATCATTATCAGGAAGGCGGGCGCCTGATCGCCGCAGCCTACCTCGGCAGCGTCAGACTCATCGATAATATGCGTGTCATTTCGGACACAGTCTGAACAACAAGGTCATCAGCGCGTTAACCATTTGTTCGTCCCTTCGGCGCGAATTTCGCGTCGGACAAGAAACAGGGGACGTTTTTATGGCGATCAGTCAGAAGAGTGCCGACTTCTTCCTTCGCAGCCGGATGGCCGAAGCGGAGGCGGGAAGCGTCGAAGCGCTCTACGAGCTTGGCGTCACATTTTCGACCGGACGCGGCGGAATCGCCGTCGACCTGATCGAAGCGCATAAATGGTTCAACCTCGCCGCACTGTCGGGCGACACGCGCAGCCAGGCCTGCCGGGCCGAAATCTCGATCGAGATGACGGCCCGCGAAATCGCCGAGGCGCAACGCCAGGCGCGTGCCTGGCTCGGCCACGGCGGGCATCACCGGCACGCGGCGTAATAAGCCGAACCCGACACGCGTGAAGCGTGCCGGTCGCCGATACGGCTCAGTTCAGCGGATAATCACCGTCACGGCGCGACGGTTCTGCGCCCAGGCTTCCTCATTCGAACCGGTCGCGACCGGGCGTTCCTTGCCCCAGCTGGTCGTCACCAGGCGAGACGCCGGTACCCCCTGAGACAGGAGATAGTCGCGCACCGCATTGGCGCGGCGCTCGCCCAGCGCCTGGTTATATTCGCGCGTTCCCCGCTCGTCGCAGTGGCCCTCGATCGAGGCGCGGACATTGGGGTTGGCCATCATCCAGCGGGCCTGCGCGGCAAGCGTCGTCTGGGTTGCCTGGTCGAGCGAATATTCGTCAGTGCCGAAATAGACGGTGTCGGATCCTGCCTTGGCGACCAGGTCTGCCTGCAGAGCCGGCAATTCGACCACTTCCAGGCTGTTGGGATCGGTCGAATTCGGGTTGGTCTCGGTCACCGGCGGCGGGGTCACGTCGGCCGGAGGCGGGGTACGCTTGGCGCAGGCACCGATGGTCAAGGCCAGGGTACTCATGCCGATCAAAATGGTCTTGTTCATGCTAACTCCTTGAATTTTCTGTTCATTCAAACTTCAAAAGGCGGGTTAGTTGTGCGGCCATTAATTATTTAGGGGCGACCAGCTAGGGTCGGACCCGCCGACTGGCGTCGGCATTAGCCGCGCCGAACCGCCTTCAATCGGGACAGCGTATAGCCGGGCTGCCCCCGCGCCTTGGGGGGTCCGGTGGAACATCACGAACTGGCCATTGGGCGCCCAGCTTGGTCCTTCGTCCTGCCAGCCGTCCGTGAGAATTTTTTCGCCGCCGCCCGAGGGCGACATCACGCCAATGCGGAAGGGCCCGGCGATCTTGGTGAAGGCGATGAGGTTGCCGGTCGGGCTCCAACTCGGCGAGGCATAGCGCCCGCCGCCGAAGCTGATCCGGCGCTGGCCCGATCCGTCGGCGTCCATCATATAGAGCTGCTGGTTGCCCGATCGATCGCTTTCGAACACGATCCTGCGGCCGTCGGGCGAATAGCTGGGCGATGTGTCCGCGCCCGGGGTGGCGGTCAGCCGGCGCGGCGAACCGCCGCTGGCCGAGACGACATAAATGTCGGTGTTGCCGTTCTCGGCCATCGAATAGACGACGTCGCGGCCATCCGGCGAGAAGCGCGGGGCGAACGTGATGTGGTCGCCGGGGATTAAGAGCCGCTCCTGGCCGCTTGCGACATCGTAGAGCAGCACGCGCGGCTTGCGGCCGATGTAGCTGACATAGACCAGCCGGTCGCCGCGGGGCGAGAAGCGAGGAGTGACCACCGTGTTGCGGCCGATGGTCAGGTAGCGATGGTTGCTGCCGTCGCTGTCCATGATCGCGACGCGCTTCTGGCGGTTATTCTTGGGGCCCGTCTCGGCGACGTAGACGACGCGCGTGTCGAGATAGGGCTGCTGTCCCGACAGGCGCGAATAAACGAGGTCGGCGCATTTGTGCGCGGCCCGGCGCCAATCCGATCCTGTGACGGCAAATCCCTGGTGGACCAGCTCTCGGCCGGCGGTGACGTCGTGGAGATAGCAGGCCAGCGTAATCCGTCCGTCGGGCCGCGGTTCGATATAGCCGGAAACCAACGCCGCAACGCCGGCGTTGCGCCAGTTCGGATAGGCCGGATTGCCGGCTTCCTCCACGGAATAGGAAGGGAGGCCGCTCGGCCCCAACGGCGTGAACATTCCGGTCGAACGAAGGTCGGAGGCGATCACTTCGGCGACCTGGCGGCCGATGACGTCGCCCGGCATCACGGGAACCGCAATGGCCGTGCTGGTCCGGACGCTGCCGCCGACGAGTTCGGGAAGCGGCTCGTCCTGAGCAGAAGCTGTGCTGGCGAGCGTTGCAAGCAAGGCAGTGAGGATCAAACGCATGGCTAGTTCACCCTGTAAGAGAACTTGAATTCCTTCCAGCCGCCGGATGGCGTGTCGTACAGTTCCGCAGGCAATCTGAAGGGCGCACAGTCAGCGAAGATCCGTCTCACCTGATCTTCGAGCAGGTCGCCGTATTTGCCGCGCAGCTCTGGGTCGCCCGAGATGCCCAAGACCGCCGGTTGCGCCAGAAGCCGGCCGGACCGAGCGAATCTCAGGTAGACTGTTAACCTAAGCGTGTTCGCCCCTTCGCCGATAAACGGCTGGCGGTTTGCGCAGGGCTCTGCCTGTTTCATGATCAGGTTTCCAACGCTCTGTTGGGCTTTCGCGCTGAAGGTCGGCGCGGCGGGTTTGGACGGGCCCGCTCGAGGAGCGAGGTCATCATCAGCGATCCCCTTGAGGAAATCGGAGCCGATCCGCGACACGCGCGGGGCCGGCTTGGTTTGTATCGGGCGCGGCTTGGCGGGAGTGGGAACGATGCTCGGCTGCGGCTTCGGCTGGATGACCGGCACCGGCTCGACCGGCTCCGCCTCGCCGATTTCCGGCGCCTGGCTGGGCGGTGGAGGAGTCGCAACAGTTTGCGGCGCCGCCGAGGTCAGCCCGACATCCTCGACGAACTCGACGTCCATCGCTGGCGGCTCCGGCACGCTGGAGACATGGGCCAGGCTAAGCGAAAGCGCCCCGATCAGCACGATATGGAACAGCAGCGCTGCTCCCGTCCCGGTCCATTCGGCGCGGTCCATTTTCATGGGCGCTGCTCCGGTCCGACGGAGACCAGTGCGACGCGGTTGAGGCCGGCGCGGTTCAATTCGCCCATCACGCGCATGACCCGGCCATAGTCGAGAGTGCGGTCGGCGCGGAGATAGATGCGACGGCCCTCGGGTGGCTGCGGCTGGGCGGCGATGTTGGCCAGCGCCCGAGGCAGCGCAGCGTCGGCAACGGCCACGTCATCGATTGTGATCTGGCCGCTCCCGTCCATCGCGATCTGGACCGGCGTTGCCTTTTGGTCGAGCGCGCCGGCGCGGCTTTCGGGAAGGTCGATCGGCACGCCCGCGACCAGGAGCGGCGCGGTCACCATGAAGATGATCAACAGCACCAGCATGACGTCGACCAGCGGCGTCACGTTGATCTCCGACATCGGCGCCCGGCGGCGACCGTGACGGGAGGAGGAGGGGAGGTTGGCGGCCATCAATGCCCCGAAACGGCCTCCACCTCGAGTTCACGGCTCAACGTGGCATGGAAGCGATCGGCGAAGCGGCCCAAACGCGCTTCGAGCCGGTCGAGACCGTGGGTCAGCCGATTGTAGGCGATCACGGCCGGAATCGCCGCGAACAGGCCGATGGCCGTGGCGAACAGCGCCTCGGCGATACCCGGCGCGACAACCGCCAGCGACGTATTGTTGGACGCGGCGATGCCGGTGAAGCTCCGCATGATGCCCCACACCGTGCCGAACAGGCCGACGAAGGGCGCGACCGAGCCGACCGTGGCGAGAATGTTGAGCCGGTCGCTAAGGCGGTCGACCTCGGACGCGACGGCGGCGTTCATCCGGCTGGCAAGCCGCTCGCGGGTCCCGGCGCGGTCGACCTGGGCGGTCTTGGTCGACCGGCGCCACTCGTCCATCGCCGCCGACATCACCGCCGCAATCGGCAGCCGGTCGTTGCCGCGGCTGCCATGGAAGGCGTCGATGTCGCTGGTCGCCCAGAATTCCTGCTCGAACCGCTCGGACTTGCGGTTGATGCTCTTCAGGCGGATCGTATGGGTAAAGATGATCGCCCAGGTCCAGATGCTGGCCAGGAGAAGGCCGATCATCACGATCTTGACCACCATGTCCGCCTGCAAGAACAGGTTCAGCGGGCTCATCAGGTCGGCGGAGGCTTGAACGTCAGGCATTATTTCTCGCTGATTTGCTTGAATTGTTCGACCCAGGCGCGGGGTTGCCGCCTGGGCCGGTTGTGCGGATCGAGGAAGGCGGCGGTGACGCAAGCATCCGCCAATGTTTCCGGCCCCCGCATGACTCGTTGATGAATGGTGACGCTTGCCGCCCGGACCTGTTCGACCGTCGATACAACCAGCAAGTCATCGCCAAGTTGCGCCGGCCGGAGGTAGCGGATGTTGACCTCGGCCACCGCATAGACCCCTTCGCCGGCCTGTTTCGCCGCCTGCTGGTCGACGCCGACCGCGCGAAGCATGTCGGACCGGGCCCGCTCCATGAACTTCAGATAGTTGGCATAGTAGACGATCCCGGCCGTGTCGGTGTCCTCGAAATAGACGGTCAGCGCGAAGCGGTGCTCCTTGCCGACGAACCCGCCGCGATAGGGATGGTCAAAGGGGGAGGGATCCATTGCGAGTGCCTTAACCATCCGCGGACTCGCGGGGCAACCCCGGCGCGGCAAAACGACGCTTGACAGGGATGTAACACGAAGGTTACATGTAACCTATGCGTTACTCAAAAAGGGGTGCCGTCCATGGTTGAGCGTTCCACGGCCGAACGAGCCGATTTCCTCAGCAGGCGCAGGGCGCGCATGCTGCCCGTGCTGGCCATTCTCTACTTCATGCAGCAGACGACCTATTTCCGCTCGACTGCCAATCCGCACCCGCGACCAGTCGATCATGTCTGGATCAGCGCATGGGTCGTGCTTTCGCTGATCATCCTTGCCGCGTTGGTGACAAAGGGTTTCTGGCTTCAGCCCAAGGAGGTGCGCGACCTGATCGACGATGAAAGCAGCCGCGCCAACCGGCTCGAGGGTCTGCGGATGGGCTTCATCTTTGCCGTGCTGACCGCAATCGCGCTCTATTTTGTCGACCAATTCTCGCCAATGACGGCGCGCGAAGCGATCCACATCATCCTGTCGCTTGGCCTTGGCGCGGCCCTGTTGCGCTTCGGAATGCTCGAGCGGCGCGCGCATCAGGATGGCTGAGCGGCTGGCTAACCGGATCAAGGAGAAGCGTGGCGAGCTTGGTCTTACCCAGGCCGAGCTCGCCGAGCGGTGCGGCGTCACGCGCAAGACCGTCAACACGGTCGAAAATGGCGTGTTCACGCCCTCGGCATTGCTGGCCATCAAGCTGGCGCGGGCGCTCAGCGTGCCGGTCGAGGCGCTGTTTTGGCTGGAGAGTTAAGCGCTTCAACCTCGCGAACGAGGTCGCCCTGCGGCGCGCTCATGTCGGCGAGGTGCATGCCCCATCCAGGGATGAAGAAGCCCAGGGCGCCGACTTCGCCGCCAATCCGGTCTGTGCGCTTGTCCTTTGGGTCGGCATTGGTGCGGATCGAGAGATAGCCGCGCGGCCCCTCATTGACGCAGCGGCCCGAGACGAGGCCTTCGGTGCGAAGGAAGGGCGAGGGCGGCGCGCCCTCCGTCGACCATAGGATCGGACCGCCCGGCACCGGCTGCTTGCTGAGCGCATACCAATAGCTGTCGAGCGGCACCCAGCCCGCCGCGCCGGGCCGCGCCGGGTTGGTGCAGGCGACGGTCATGCCGGGCGCCTCGGAATAACCGAACACCGCGCCCGGCGGCGGCGCGTTCTTCTCGCGATAGCTGACCCAGGTCATGACGCAGCGGGTCTGGCCGGGTTTCGAGCAGATCGGGGTCGATTTGAAGGTGCCTCCGACAAGCTTGCCCGGAGGTACCAGCACGTTGAAGCCGGGAATGATCGCCAGCTGCATCTGGCGAGCGATCGGCTTCCCCTCAATCTCCTGCGCGATCAGCGTCTGCAGCATCCAGCTGCCTTGGCTGTGCCCGACCAGAACGAACGGCCGGCCCTTGTTATACCTGGCGAGATATTCCTTCCAAGCGGCGCGGACATCGCCATAGGCGGTCGCGAACGGCGCCTTGAAATCGGCCCCGGCGGCTACCGCCGTGATGAGGCCGATGGTCATCGACCGGTAGAGCGGCGCGAAGGTGCGGCAACTGCCAGCGAAGCGGGCGAACTGGACCTCGACTGCCGCCTTTTCTTCGTTGGGCGTGAGGTCGCTGTTGACCCCCTGGTCGCGGCTTACGGTCGGATAAACGTAGAAGCAGTCGACACCCGCGTCCTTCACCACCGGCGACAAGCCGGTCGAGCCATAGCCGTTGGGGTTGAGCGCAGTGGTCTTGAGCGGGGTCGAGCAGGTATCGGCCCGGCCCGGAAGGCACAGCCAACTGGACCCGTTCGAATAATCGGGAGCAGCGGATGCGGCGCCCGCCTGGGTGGCCAGAAGAGTAGCGGCAAGCAACATCATTTGTCTCCCTGGTCGAACAAGCCAGTCTGCGCACCGCTGGGCGGGGTCAGGCCCAAATGGGTCCAGCCACGCCCGTTAAGGCAGCGACCTCGTGCCGTGCGGGCGATGAGACCCAGCTGAATGAGAAAGGGCTCGATCACTTCCTCAAGCGTGTCGCGCGGCTCGGAAAGGCCCGCGGCGAGCGTCTCGATCCCGACCGGCCCGCCACCGTAAAGTTCGGCGATCATGGTCAGGTAACGCCGATCCATCGCGTCGAGACCGAGCGCGTCGATCTCCAGCCGGTCCAGCGCCCGGTCGGCGACTGCTGCGTCGATCGTGTCGGCGCCGGCAGCATGGGCGAAATCGCGCACCCGGCGAAGCAGCCGGCCGGCAATGCGCGGCGTTCCCCGGCTGCGGCGGGCGATCTCATGCTCGCCTTCTTGCGTGGTCGGCGCGCCGAGCAGACGCGCCGCCCGTCCCACAACCAGCTCCAGCTCCTGTGTCGTATAGAAATTGAGGCGGACCGGGATTCCGAAGCGGTCGCGCAACGGCGTGGTCAGCAGCCCCTGCCGCGTTGTCGCTCCAATGAGGGTGAAGCGCGGCAGGTCGATCCGGACCGAGCGGGCGGACGGGCCCTCGCCGATCATCAGGTCGAGCGCGCGGTCCTCCATCGCCGGGTAGAGGACTTCCTCAACCGCTGGATTGAGGCGGTGGATTTCGTCGATGAACAGGACGTCGCCGTCCTCGAGGTTGGTCAGCAGCGCGGCGAGGTCGCCCGACTTGGCGATGATCGGGCCGGAGGTGGCGCGGAAGCCGACGCCCATTTCTCGCGCGACGATCCCGGCCAGAGTCGTCTTGCCGAGGCCTGGTGGCCCATGGAACAGCACATGGTCGAGCGCCTCGCCGCGCGCCTTGGCGGCGTGGACGAACACCCGGAGGTTCTCGCGCGCCGCCTGTTGGCCGATGAATTCGTCGAGGCTCTTCGGGCGAAGAGCCTGGTCCGCATCCTCGGCGGTACGCTCGGGCGTGGTGATGCGGGCGGGGTCGGTGGCCATGCTCAAACCTTGTGGCAACTTGCATCACCGGGCGCAATTGGCCACCGTTTTCGAATAACAGGGGAGGCGGGGCATGCTGATCGACCGACGGACGATGTTGGCAGGGAGCGCGGCGCTGGCGGCCGCCCCGGCCCTGGCAAAGTCTCAAGCCGCGAAATCCGGCTGGTACGACCGGGCAATCATCATCGATGCGCTCGGCGGGGTCGGCGACCCCTATTCCCCCGAAGAACAGCTGCGCCTCAGCGATCGCGCCTGGAACGAGATGGTCGAGACCGGGGTGACGCTGCTGCGCGACACGGTGATGCCGGTCGGAAATGTCGCCGATCCCTGGGGCGATTATCAAAAGGACCTCGCCGCCAAGCTCGACATCCTCAATGCCAATCCGGAGCGGTTGTCGCTGGTTCGGACGGCGGCGGACATTTTGAAGGCCAAGCGCGAGAAGAAATTCGCCTGGGTGCTAGGGACTCAGGACACGTCGATGGTCGGCGGCGAGCTCGACCGGTTGGCCGAAATGAAGAAGAGCGGGGTGATGACTGTCCAGCTCACTTACAACAACCGCAATTTAAGCGGCGACGGCGCGCTGGAGCCGGCCAATGCGGGCTTAAGCAAGCTGGGAAAAGCCACGATCGAGCGGATCGAAGCGGAGAAATTGCTGCTCGACCTATCGCATGGCGGGGCTCGGACCATGGCCGAGGCAACGGCGCAGGCGAAGCGGCCGCTGGTGATCAGCCATACGGGTGCGCGGGCGCTAACCGACCATCCGCGCAATACCGAGGACGCGACGATCAAGGCAGTTGCCGACAAGGGCGGGGTGGTCGGCGTCTATTTCATGCCGTTCCTGACGCTCGACAGCCATCCGAAGGGCGCGGACCTGCTCGACCATGTCGAGCATATCGCCAATGTCGCCGGCGAGGACCATGTCGGCATCGGAACCGACAATGGCGTGCTGCCGACGGTGCTGGATCCGGAGACCAAGAAGCGAATGGACGAATGGCAGGCGCAGCGCATCAAGGCTGGCATTGCTTCTCCGGGAGAGGCGATCGGCGTCTATCCGCTACTTGCCGACTATAACAGCGTCGACCGCTACCGGCGCTTTGCCGACGACCTCGCCAAACGCGGCTGGAGCCAGGCGCGGCTGGAGAAGCTGATGGGCGGCAATTTCCTGCGCGTCTACAAGGAAGCGTGGGGATGACCCGCGGCACTGTCTGGGGGTAGTGCCGACCCGGTCATGACCGTCAGTCCGAATGTTCTACGCTCTCGCCGAGAATGTCGATCCAGCCGTGCTTGCGCTTCTCCCACACCGAATAGTCGATGGTTGCGAAATAAGGGTCATCGAGCGCGCCGAGCGGTATTGCCACCAACTCGGGAAAGTTGCCGCCGCCATAATAGACTGTCGAGCCGCACTCCGGACAGAAGTGGTAGGTGGTTTGCTGGCCGCTATCGGCGGTGCGGACCCACTGCTTGGACTCGCCCTCGACCTGAAAGCATTCCCGTTCCCATCGCGCCTGGGCGGAGAAAGCGCTGCCGGTGCGCTTCTGGCAGGCGAGGCAGTGGCAAGCCGACACGCGCACCGGGTCACCTTCAACCATGACGCGCAGCTGACCGCACCGACAGGAGGCGGTGCGTTCGGTCACTTCGCCAGCGCCTTTTCGATCCGCCGCCACACCTCGGCCACCGCCTGGACTGCCGGATTTGACGCGGGGAACAGTTCGCCGACCGGTGAGCGCTCAAGGCTCATCCGCTCATAGGCGCTGGCCATCGGGATCACTGGCCATCCAGGCTGTCCCGCAAGCTCCTGCTGGTGCAGCCCGCGACGGCGATCGACCATCGAGAAGACCGGCGCGAGAATTACCTTCGGCCCCTTTTTTTGCGCGACATGATGCTTGATCTCGTCGAGCGCGCGGCGGGACAAGGGAGCGGGGATCACCGGAACCACCACGAGGTCGGTGGCGCGCAAAATCTGGTCGGCGGTGTCGGTCATTCCTGGCGGACAGTCGATGATGATCCGGTCGTAATCGCCGGTGAGGTGGCTCGCGGCCTTGGCCAGCCGTTTGCGCTTGCCGAGATCGTGAAAAGCATGCTCGAGGTCGCGCAGCGACGCATCCGCAGGAAGCAGATCGAGCCGGTCGATTGCGGTCGGAAGGATCAGTTTCGAAGGATCGGAGTCGCGGATGATGCTGCGCTCCGCCCTGCCCCCTCCCGGAGGCTCCTGGCCGAGGATGTAGGTCGCGGCGGCCTGGGCATCGAGATCCCACAGCAGGGTGCGGCGTTTCGACAGAGTGGCGCTGGCCCAGGCGAGATTGACCGCCAGCGTGGTTTTCCCGACCCCGCCCTTGGCGCTGTAAAGCGCGATGATCATTTCGCCGCTTTCCTTAGTGCCAGCCGGACCAGTGCGTCGAGGCTGGCATCGGGCCCAAGCTCCTCGTTGGCGGCAGCGACAGCGGCGCTGGCTTCGGCCGGCTTGAAGCCGAGATTGGCAAGTGCGGAAAGCGCATCCGCGGCGGGACCTCCGCGCGGAGCGGGAGCGCCAGATCCTCCCGCCAGCGCCGGGCTGCCGAGCTTGCCGGCCAGCTCATTGACGATCCGCTGGGCAAGCTTGGGGCCGACGCCGTTGGCACGGGCCACCATCGCCTTGTCACCGCGTGACACTGCCGCCGCCAGCTCGGCCGGATCGAGCACCGAGAGGATCGCGAGCGCTACGCGCCCTCCAACCCCCTGGACGCTGGTCAAGGCACGGAAGGATTCACGCTCGCCGGTCGAGCCGAACCCGAACAGCGTCCAGCCGTCCTCCCGCACCTGGAGCTCGGTCAGGATCATCACCTCGCCGCCGATCGGTCCCAGTGCATCAAGCGTTCGAGTGCTGGCTTGCACCTGGTAGCCGACGCCCTGCACATCGATCACGGCGTGGTCGGCGGCGGCCTCGGCAAGCTTTCCGGTCAGGCGGGCGATCATTGCGCCAAGGTCTAGGCCAAATCAGCGCGCGTGCAAGCGGCCGAAAAGGTTCGCCAAGGCCAGCGCGGCGCACTGCAATTCATGATAAGCGGAACAGTCGCGCAACAAAGCGGCGAGTCGGGGTTCGTTTGGTCAAGGATTGACGCGAAAGCGCAACTATTGGCTGCTCAACGCGAACCGGGGCGGGGGTCAATCAACAAGCCAAGGAGGCCGAAGACATGCCCACGATTACCACCCGCGACGGAACCGAGATTTTCTACAAGGACTGGGGACCCAAGGATGCCCAGCCAATCCATTTCCACCATGGATGGCCGCTCAGCGCGGACGACTGGGACGCACAGATGATGTTCTTCCTCGGCAAGGGCTTTCGGGTGATCGCCCATGACCGGCGCGGCCATGGCCGGTCGGCGCAGACCGATGGCGGCAATGAGATGGATAGCTATGCTGCCGACGTCGCCGACCTGGTCGCAGCGCTCGACCTAAAAAATGCGATCCACGTCGGCCATTCGACCGGCGGCGGCGAAGTCGCCCATTATGTCGCCAGCGCCGAGCCGGGGCGCGTGGCCAAGGCCGTGCTGCTCGACGCCGTGCCGCCAGTGATGGTCAAAAAGGAATCGAACCCCGGGGGAACGCCGATCGAGGTGTTCGACGGTTATCGCAAAGCGCTCGCCGACAACCGCGCCCAATTGTATCTCGATATTCCGACCGGCCCCTTCTACGGCTTCAACCGGCCGGGCGCCAAAGTCAGCCAGGGCCTGATCGACAATTGGTGGCGCCAGGGAATGATGGGCAGCGTCAAGGCCGGCTATGAGTGCATCAAGGCATTCTCCGAAACCGATTTCACCGAAGACCTGAAGAAGATCGAGCAGCCGGTGCTGGTGATACACAGCGAGGACGACCAGATCGTGCCTTATGCGGACTCTGGCCCGCTGTCCGCCAAGCTGCTGAAGAACGGAACGCTCAAGACCTACAAGGATCTTCCGCACGGTTGCCATGCGACACATCCGGACCTGATCAATGCCGACATCCTCAACTTCATCGAGGGGCGGGAGGTTGGCGAGACGGCGGCGATTCCGCTGACCGTGCCGGCCTAGAGGTCAGCCCAGACGCCGAGCGCTGGCGAGGTGATGAGCGTGGGTGATCGCCACCGCCAGCGCGTCGGCGGCATCGGGGCCGGCAATCGCGGAGCCGGGCAGAAGGCGCTGGACCATGGCGTGGACCTGCGCCTTCTCGGCCGCGCCGTTGCCGACCACGGCCTTCTTGACCAGGCGCGCGGCATATTCGCCGACGTCCAGCCCGGCGCGGGCCGCGACCATCAGCACCACGCCGCGGGCCTGGCCGAGCTTGAGGGTCGATTGGGGGTTCTTGTTGACGAACACTTCCTCGACCGCGGCTGCCTCGGGCTGGTGATCGGCCAGAAGCGCTTCCAGCTGCGAGGCGAGGTGCGAAAGGCGTTTGGGCAGCGGCTCGGACGCGTCGGTTTTGAGCTGGCCATTGGCGAGGTGCGAAAGGCGATTACCATCGGCGCGGATGATGCCCCAGCCGGTCGTTCCAAGGCCCGGGTCGAGGCCGAGGATCAGCGTCAGGCCAGCTTCTCCAGCTCTTCATCCGGCACGTCATAGTTGCCCCAGACGGTCTGGACGTCGTCGTCTTCCTCAAGCGCGTCGATCAGCTTCATCAGCGTCGCAGCATCGTTGCCGACGACGGTGGTCTCGTTCTGCGGTTTCCAACCGAGCTTGACCGCCTCGGCTTCGCCGAGCGCGGCTTCCAGCGCCTTGGCGACTTCGTGCAGCGAGTCGATTGCGGTCCAGATTTCGTGACCGTCCTCGTCGCTCTGGACATCGTCGGCGCCGGCCTCGATGGCGGCCTCGAGCACCTTTTCCTCGTCGCCGGCGGTGGCCGGATATTCGATCAGCCCCATCCTGTCGAAGCCATGGCTGACGCTGCCGCTGGCGCCCAGGTTGCCGCCATTTTTGGAGAATATGGTGCGGACGTTGGTGGCAGTGCGGTTGCGGTTGTCGCTAAGCGCCTCGACGATGATCGAGACGCCGCCCGGGCCGAAGCCCTCGTAGCGGATCTCTTCATAATTCTCGGCGTCGCTGGCCGATGCCTTGTCGATCGACCGCTGGATATTGTCCTTGGGCATCGACTGCGCCTTGGCGGCCAGGATGGCAGCGCGGAGCCGCGCGTTCATGTCCGGGTCGGGCAGGCCCATTTTCGCCGCCACGGTGATTTCGCGCGCCAGTTTGGAGAACATCGCCGAGCGCTTTTTGTCCTGCGCACCCTTGCGATGCATGATGTTCTTGAATTTGGAATGGCCTGCCATGGCGGTTCCTTAGCTCAGCCCAAGCGCCGAGCGATAGGTTTCGAGCAGGGCGTCGGCTTCCTGGCGGACATGGGTTTCCATCCGGCGGAGGCGAACGATGGCGCGCATCGTCTTGGTGTCATAGCCGTTGGCCTTGGCCTCGGCGTAGACGTCCTTGACGTCGTCGGCGATGCCCTTCTTTTCCTCTTCCAGCCGCTCGATGCGCTCGATGAACAGCCGCAGCTGGTCCGCCGCGACATTGCCTTCGCTCATTGGTGATCGCCCTCTTCGAATCTCATGAAATTGCAATTGAGGCGGCTCAGTAGGCGAGGCGATGGCGAGCCTCAAGCCGGTTGAACGCGAAGGAACTGTCGCTATGGCGAATACATGCTGAAACCCCGCGCTCGCAAAGTGAAGATCCTGGCCACGCTCGGCCCGGCATCGTCGGACCCTGACATGATCCGGGCGCTGGTCGAGGCCGGGGCAGACGCCTTCCGGATCAACATGAGCCACGGCAGCCAGGCCGAGAAGGCCAAGCTGGTCGAAGCGATCCGCGGCCTCGAGAAGTCACTCCACCGGCCAATGACCATCGTATTCGACCTGCAGGGGCCGAAGCTCAGGGTCGGCAAGTTCAAGGGCGGTTCGGCGCAGTTAACGCCTGGCCACATGTTCGTCCTCGACCGCGAGCACGAGCCGGGGGACGCGACTCGGGTCGAACTGCCGCATCCCGAATTGTTCGAAGCCCTGTCGAAAGACGCCCAGTTGCTGATCGACGACGGCAAGATCCGGCTGAGGGTTGCGGCGGTCGAAAAGGACAAGATCGCGACGGTCGTCGAGGTCGGCGGCAAGGTCAGCAACAACAAGGGTGTAAACGTCCCGGGTGTGCTGATCCCGATCCCGGCGCTGACCGACAAGGATCGCAAGGACCTGGTCTTCGCGCTCGAGCAAGGCGCCGATTATGTCGCCTTGTCGTTCGTCCAGCGGCCCGAAGACGTGGCCGAAGCGCGCGCGCTGGTCGACGACAAGGCGGCGCTGATGGCCAAGATCGAAAAGCCGCAGGCGATCGATCGGCTGGATGAGATACTCGAACTGGCCGATGCCGTAATGGTCGCGCGCGGGGACCTGGGCGTCGAGCTGCCCCCCGAAGGGGTGCCGCCGCTGCAGAACAGGATCGTCGCGGCGGCCCGCCAGGCGGGCAAGCCGGTGGTGGTGGCGACGCAGATGCTGGAATCGATGATCGTTTCGCCGACCCCGACCCGGGCCGAAGTCAGCGACGTCGCCAACGCCATCTATGAGGGGGCTGACGCAGTCATGCTGTCCGCCGAAAGCGCCGCAGGCGCTTTTCCGGTCGAAGCAGTCGCTATGATGGATAAGATCGGGCGCAGCGTGGAGGCCGATCCGGTCTATTCCGCGCGGATCCACTTCACCGAGACGCCGGCCGAGGCGACCACCGCCGACGCCCTCTCCGAAAGCGCGGCCCAGATCGTCCGTATCCTCTCGGCCAGCGCGATGGCTTGTTACACGGCGTCTGGGTCGACTGCGCGCCGCATCGCTCGCGAACGGGCGCAGGTGCCGACCCTGGCGATGACCGCCAGCATGAAAGTTTCGCGAAGGCTTGGCCTGCAGTGGGGTGTCCACGCGGTTCATACGCGCGACGTCAACAATTTCGAGGAAATGGTCGGCAAGGCCAAGCGAATGGTGCTCCGACACCATTTGGCAGAGGCCGGCGACCGGGTGCTGATCATGGCCGGTGTGCCCTTCCGGACGAGCGGCTCGACCAACGTCATCCATGTCGTAAAAATCATCGGCGACGAGCTCGACAGCTACTCAAACGAAGCTTGAGCCTCCGCTCACCCTAACTTCCGAGTCGAACGCGCGATCCGGGCCGTGCAGGCTTGCTGTCTCGGCCGCGGTGCTTGCCCAACCCACCATAATCCAACGACTTAGCGGTCGGTTCATTGACAATGGTTAATCATAAGTAAATCATGTCCGATTGGTCACAAAGCGAGGGGTGCACCATGACCACGATCAATTCGACTCAATCCAGCAACAAAAAGTATCTCATAACCGGTGCGGCGGTGATTGCTGTTGCCGTGGCCGCCTACGGCCTTGGCAGAGTATATCCGCCGCTCGGTCCGGTGGAGGGCACGATCGCCCCTGCCGGGCGCTACGTTTCGCCGCAAATCGGGGAAGGCGACGTTGCGCTTGGAGATACGTCGGTAGCAGAATTGATGCAGACCGACGTTTTCCGGGTCATGGTCAAGGACGCGAATTTCCGCCAGCTGGTCAACGATCCGGGCTTTGCCGCCCTGGCATCCGATCCGTCGGTGATCTCGGCAATCGCGGCCAATCCGGCACAGTTTGCGGCGTTGGCCAAGGATGCATCGGCGTTTCGCTCACTGGCTCAGCAGGCCGCTGACCTATCGGCGGCATCGAAGTCCAACCTGGCGGATGTGTCCGCGCTGAGCGTGATGGCGCAAAATAGCGCTGCCTTCTCCAAGCTTGCCGACAATGACGCCGCCTTTGCAGCGCTGGCCGGCAATTCCAAGGCATTCGCGGCGCTAGCGGCCAATCATCCATCGGCATTCGCCAAGATGGCGCAGAATGCGGCGGAATTTGGCAAATATGCGAACAATCTCGCTGCCTTTAAGGTCGACGCGGCCAATGCAGGGAAGGTCCCGGCGATGGCCGGCGATGCCGCGGCGTTCGCCAAGCTTGCCGACGATTCCGCGGCGCTGTCGGCGCTCAGCGCGAACGACGGCGCGGCCTTCAAGGCGCTTGGTGCCAATGCCAGCCAGTTCCGGCAACTCGCCTCGAGCGATGCATCGTTCCGGAACCTCCAACTGGCGGCCGAACTGATGGGCAAGAACGCATCCGCGTTCCGCAGCCTTGCAGCGAACGACAGTGCACTATCGGCAGCGGCGGATGCCGCGTTTGGATTGGGCTCCAGATTGAATGCTGCCGGAGCGTTGAACGATGCCGCCATTTCGGCGGTCGCGCTCAATGCGAAGACATTGTCGAGCCTGGCCGGCAGTTCATCCGCACTGGCGGCCCTGGCCGGCAATTCCAAGGCTTTCTCGGCGCTGGCGGCCAACCATCCATCGGCATTTGCCAAGATGGCCCAGAATGCGGCGGAATTCGGCAAATATGCCAATAATTTCGCTGCCTTTAAGGTCGACGCGGCCAATGCAGGGAAGGTCCCGGCGATGGCCGGCGATGCCGCGGCGTTCGCCAGGCTCGCCGACGATTCCGCGGCGCTGTCGGCGCTCAGCGCGAACGACGGCGCGGCCTTCAAGGCGCTTGGTGCCAATGCCAGTCAGTTCCGGCAACTCGCCTCGAGCGACGCGTCGTTCCGTAACCTGCAGGTTGCGGCCGAGTTGATGGGCAAGAACCCGGCCTTCTCCAGCTTCGGCAAGAATGGTTCGGCCTTGGCGGATGCGGCTCTGTCCGCGTCCAAGTTCAACTCGCTGGCCGCGCTTTCCGCGCTGCAGGGGCAGGGCAAGCTTAGTGCATCGATGCAATCGGCCCTCGACCAGCACGGGGCGGCCTTTTCGTCGATGATGGGCAATTCCAAGGCGTTCTCGGCGCTTGCCGGAAACCAGGCGGCGCTATCGGCGCTGGCGAAACATGGACCAGCCCTTTCGGCCTTGTCGGGCAATTCGAACTTCCGGGCATTGGTGGGCAATCCGGCGTTCGGGGCTGCGCTGCGGTTCGGTAATGTGAACGCGGCGATCGCCCAGGCGGAATAACGCTCTAGCCGCTTGGCGGCGTTTAGGGGGGGGCTAATGAGGGGGATCGCGCGACCGCGGCAAGCGGTGTCGAGCATTGTTGCGTCGTTGATGCTCGGTACCGCTTCAGCGGCCGTGGCTCAGCAATCGCCTGAGGCACCCCCTCCGCCCACCGATACGACCACGGTCGCCGAACCAACTTCCGAGCCACCGGCTAAGGAACCGGAGAAGCAAAAAGGGCCGGAGCATGTTCCGCCCGACGCGTCGGGCATCGACCTCACGACGCTAGAAACCAAGGATCTCGACCTTCTCTATTTCGATCCGGTCCAGACCTATCTGACGCCCTACATCGCGCGGGCCTATGAGAATGCGCTGGGTTTCCACGAAAGGACCTTCCAGTGGCAGCCATGGGACAAGACCACGGTGCTGCTGAAGGACTTCAGCGATTATGCGAACGCCGGTGCGCGCGCGTCGCCGAACAACACCGTGCTGATCGACGTGGCGCCCCTGTCCTACACGATGGAAACCTTCACTCCCGGCGAGCGCTTCTTCACCATCGTCAATCATGAAATGGCGCACGTCGCGCAGATGGACGTATGGAACCGACGCGATGCATTCTGGCGCAACTTTTTCCACGGCAAGGTTTCGCCGATCCAGGAGCATCCCGAATCCATCCTCTACAATTATCTGGTGACGCCGCGGGTCAACACGCCGCGCTGGTATCTCGAGGGAGGCGCGGTATTTTTCGAAACATGGATGTCGGGCGGGCTCGGCCGCGGCCAGGGCGGTTTTGACGAGATGGTGTGGCGCGCCAAGGTCCGCGACAACGACAAATTCTACTCGCCTTTAGGCCTCGAGGCCGAAGGTACTGCGATCGATTTCCAGGTCGGCGTCAACGATTATCTCTACGGCACTCGGTTCATGTCGTATCTGGCGTTGAAGTACGGCCCCGACAAATTCGTCGAATGGCAAAGCCGGCGAGAAGGCAGCAAGGCCTTCTACGCCGCTCAATTCAAGCAGGTGTTTGGCAAAAAGCTCGACGATGTCTGGGACGACTGGATCGCCTTCGAGCATGAATATCAGCAGGCGGCCCTGGCAAAGCTTGCACAATATCCGCTGACCGAGACGGTCAAGCTCAGCCCCAAGGGCCTCGGTTCAATCTCGCGGGGCTATATCGATACCAGGACCAACAGCCTGATTGCGGCATTCCGCTTTCCCGGCACGATCGGCTTTGTCGGCCGGATGGATCTGGCCACGGGCAAGCTCACCAAGCTCCAGGAAATCAAGGGCATGATGCTCTACAAGGTGACCAGCGTCGCCTTCGATCCGGATGCCAGGACGGCCTATTATACCGAAGACAATTATGCGTTCCGCGACTTGCTTGCGGTCAATGTCGACACCGGCCGGAAGCGGATGCTGCAGCGTGACGCCCGCGTCGGCGATTTGGTCGTCAACCCCGTGGACAAGTCGATCTGGGGAATCCGCCACGAAAACGGCCTGGCTACCATCGTCCGGATCCCGGCACCCTATGCCGGCTTCAATCAGATCCACACGTTCAAATACGGCCAGATTCCATTCGACCTCGATATTTCGCCCGATGGCACCAAGCTTTCGGCATCCTTCGGCGAGATCAACGGCACACAGTCGGTGCGCGTATGGGATATCGCCACGCTGACGCCAGACGGCGATCCGACCGAAGTCGCCCGGCTCGACATGCCGCCCGCGACCCCCGAGGGCTTCATTTTCTCGCCTGACGGGAAGTCGCTATACGGCACGAGCTATTACACCGGCGTGTCGAACGTCTTCCGGTTCGACATGGGGACGCAGAAATATGACGCGGTCAGCAATGCCTCGACCGGTTTCTTCCGGCCAATGCCGCAGCCCGACGGATCGCTGGTTGCCTATGAATTCAGCGGTCAGGGACTGCAGCCGGTCCGCTTCACCCCGAAGGTCCAGAACGATCTTGGGACGGTCGAATTCCTCGGTACGCGCGTTGTCAACGAGCGCCCCGAGCTCAAGCAATGGGGCGTAGGCTCTCCGGCCAAGATCGACCTCGACGCGCTGATTACTGCCAGGAGCAAATATAATAGCGGCCGGCGCATGAAGTTCGCCGGCGCCTACCCGATCGTCGAAGGGTATAAGCAGAAGGCCGGCCTGGGTTACTATTTCCATTTCGAGGACCCGCTCCAGTTTCGCCAGTTGAGCGCTGCAATCAGCGTCTCGCCGTTCGGGGAGCTCCCAGACAATGAACGGCTGCACGTCGACCTTGAATATAAGACCCTCAGCTGGAAGCTGCGCTACTGGCACAATGACGCCGACATCTACGATCTTGCCGGGCCGGTGCTGCGCAGCCGCAAGGGCGATGCCGTCATTCTCAGTTACGAGAAGGCAAAAATCTACGACCCGCCGCGGCAGCTCGATCTGTTCGGCAGCGTCGCCGGCTATTTCGGGCTGGAGCAGCTGCCCTCGGCGCAGAACGTTCCGAGCCCCAAGGACATCTATTCGGCCGAACTCGGCGTGCGCTACACCAACACCCGCAAGGCGCTGGGCGCGGTCGATCATGAAAAGGGCTTCGCCTGGCGCCTGGTTAGCGGTGTCGACCATGCGGAAGGCGATAGCTTCCCGCATATCTGGGGCGGGGTCGACTATGGCCTGCCACTGCCCATCTCCAACAGCTCGGTGTGGGTCTATGCCCAGGCAGGCATTGCCGGCGGCCAGTCGGAGAGCCCCCTGGGCGCCTATTATTTCGGCAGCTTCCGCAACAACTATGTCGATAACCGGCCGGAGAAACGGTACCGCGAGCTGGAGAGTTTCCCCGGCTTCGAGATCGACCAGATTCCGGCCCGCAAGTTCGGCAAGCTGACGGGTGAGGTGAACCTGCCGCCGGTCCGCTTCGCAGAGATCGGCACTCCGGCCTTTTTCCTCAGCTATGCGCGGACGGCACTGTTGGGTGGGACGATGCTGCTACGCTCGCCCGAGAAGCGGAACTACCAGCTGTTCGATGTGGGGGCGCAGCTAGACCTGGGCTTCACGATCGCAATGCGGCTGCCGATGGTGTTTTCCGTCGGCGTCGGCCATGGTTTCGGCGACAAGGATATCGATGGACGAACCGAGTGGATGGCATCGCTGAAAATAATGTAAGGCGTCGGGCGTGAATTCATTCGAACTCGTCGATTGGGCAGTGGCCCTGGTCCCCGTGCTGCTGATGGCGATGCTGTTCGCCTGGCTCGACGTGTTCAAGCTGATGTCGCCGTTGGAAATGATCGCCTGCCTGCTGCTCGGCACGGTGGCGGCGCTGCTGGCCTGGCCGATCAGCGGCCGGATGCTCGACACGCTGCCGATGGGCTACAGCTTCTATAGCCGGATCGTCGCGCCATGGATCGAGGAAGCGCTGAAATGCGGGGCCGTGGCACTGCTGTTCTTCTTCAACCGGATTGGCTTCAAGCTCGACGCGATCATCTGCGGTTTCGCCATCGGCGCCGGCTTCTCGGTGATCGAGAATATCTTCTACCTTGCCCGCTTCCCCGAGCTGACGACGGCGGTGTGGTTGGTGCGGGGCCTTGGCACGGCGGTAATGCACGGCGCGACCACGGCGGTCCTGGCGAGCGTCGCGCACGAGCTGTGCGAGCGCTCGCTTCGCAAAGCGGGAGGGCACGGCTTCAATCCATTGATGCTGATCCCCGGCTACATCATCGCTGGCCTGCTCCACATGCTGTTCAACCAGTTCCCCGGCCACCCGATGGAGGTGATGATCGTCACCCTGATTGCCGCGCCGGTCATTCTGATCGGAGCGATGCGCTTCGGCGAGGGCGAGACACATCAATGGCTTGTCGAAGAGAGCGAGGCCCATCGCCGCTGGCTGGAAGAGTGGAAGTCCGGCGGCTTTCCGGCGGACGAGAGCGGCCAGCGCATCAAATCGTTGGCGGAGCGCCTAAACCCTGACCAAGCAGCATTGGTTCGCGATTACTGCATCTTGATGGCGGAGCTGGTGCTGGCCGCCGAGGTGGAATTGCTCGATCGCGATCGCAAACTGGAAGAAGGTGAGGCCGAGCGCTTTTCTGCAGCCTTTGCCAGGCTGGCGGAGGTCAGGCGAGGGATCGGACGGCTGGGCTATGCTGCGCTCCGCCGGCGATTGCCGTTCAGCCGCAACGACGAGTGGGAGCTGGCCGAGCTCAAGGAGCTGGTCGACCGCAACTAAGCCGCCGAGCGTAACGTCAGCGAATAGAAGCGAGCATTGCTTATGGCAAATGCTCCCTTGTGCTCGGTGCCTCAATCGTGGCAGCGGCTTCGCCGACGGGAGAGGATATGGCGACCACCATAGAACAGCTTGAGGCCAAGCGCGCGCAGGCGCGGCTGGGCGGGGGCGAGAAGCGGATCGAGGCGCAGCACGCCAAGGGGCGGCTGACGGCACGCGAGCGGCTGACCGTGCTGCTCGATCCCGGCAGCTTCGAAGAAGTCGACATGTACGTCGAGCATAATTGCGTCGACTTCGGCATGGAGACCCAGAAGGTCCCGGGCGACGGCGTCGTCACCGGGTCCGGCACGATCAACGGCCGGCTGGTCTATGTCTTCGCTCAGGATTTCACCGTGTTCGGCGGATCGCTGTCGGAACGGCACGCGGGCAAAATCTGCAAGGTCATGGACGCGGCGATGAAGGTCGGCGCGCCGGTGATCGGCCTCAACGATTCAGGCGGCGCGCGCATCCAGGAGGGTGTCGCGTCACTGGGTGGCTATGCCGAGGTGTTCCAGCGCAACGTGCTCGCGTCGGGCGTGGTGCCTCAGATCAGCGTCATCATGGGTCCTTGCGCCGGCGGCGCGGTCTATTCCCCGGCGATGACCGACTTCATCTTCATGGTGAAGGACAGCAGTTACATGTTCGTCACCGGGCCCGACGTGGTGAAGACGGTGACCAACGAGGTGGTAACCCAGGAGGAGCTGGGCGGCGCCGTCACCCACACCACCAAGTCAGGCGTGGCCGACGTCGCGTTCGAGAATGACATCGATGCGCTGCTCGCCACCCGCGACTTTTTCGATTTCCTGCCATTAAGCAACCGCCACGACATTCCAGAGCGGCCCTGCGCCGATCCGTGGGACCGCATCGAGGACAGCCTCGACAGCCTGATCCCGCCGTCCGCCAACCAGCCCTATGACATGCACGAGCTGATCCGGAAGGTCGCCGACGAGGGCGACTTTTTCGAGATCCAGCCGGCCCATGCCGCCAACATCATCGTCGGTTTCTGCCGGATCGAGGGGAAGACGGTCGGGGTGGTCGCCAACCAGCCGATGGTGCTGGCCGGCGTGCTCGACATCAACTCATCGAAGAAGGCCGGGCGGTTCGTGCGTTTCTGCGACGCGTTCGACATCCCGATCGTCACCTTCGTCGACGTGCCGGGCTTCCTCCCGGGCGTGGGGCAGGAGCATCACGGCATCATCAAGCATGGCGCGAAATTGCTGTTCGCTTTTGCCGAGGCGACGGTGCCGAAGATCACGGTGATCACGCGCAAGGCCTATGGCGGTGCCTACGACGTCATGGCGTCGAAGCATTTGCGTGGCGATTTGAACTATGCCTGGCCCACCGCGGAGATTGCGGTGATGGGCGCCAAGGGCGCGGTCGAGATCATCTTCCGCGGCAAGACGCCCGAGGAAATCGCCGAGCACACCAGGGAATATGAGGAGCGTTTCGCCAACCCGTTCGTGGCCGCGTCAAAGGGCTTCATCGACGAGGTGATCATGCCGCACTCGACCCGTCGGCGGATCGCGCTGGGCCTCAGGAAGCTGCGCGACAAGCAGCTCGAAAACCCGTGGAAGAAGCATGACAATATTCCGCTGTGAGGTGCTGAATGGCTGTTTTAGTCGGCATGCAATTGCAGAATGGGGAGTGGGAGAATTTTGTTCTATCACGGCGGCCGGTGCAACTGGCGGGCAGCATGGATGTTCTCGGGCGGACCTTGCCGGACTCTGGCCGAGCAGTGGCCTTTGATGGCGTAAGCAAGGAGCATTCGGCGCGACTTGCCAATGAACTCCGAGGGATTCGCGCAGGCCTGAAGCTTGATGCCTTCAAGAGATCAATTGCTGGACTTCAGTTTGCTGGCGCCTGGGGAGGTTGGGACGTTTACAACGAGTGGGCCAACTTCAATGGGACGGACTCGGTGAAATGAAACTAGGACGATTGAACCACGTCGGCGTGGCTACCCCCTCGATCGAAAAATCGGTCGCCATGTACCGCGAGCGGATGGGGGCGGAGGTGGTGCGCGATGCGTTCGACCTGCCGGCCCAGGGGGTGCGGGTGTGCTTCGTCGATACGCCCAATAGCCAGATCGAGCTGATCGAACCGCTGGGCGCGGATTCGCCGATCGTGAAGTTCCTCGAGAAGAATCCCGACGGCGGGCAGCACCACCTCTGCTTCGAAGTGCCGGACATTGAAGCGGCGCGCGCTTTTTATGACAGCAAAAGCGTGCGGATCCTTGGGGACACCCGGATCGGGGCGCACGGCACGCCGATCTTCTTCCTCCACCCCAAGGACATGGGCGGGGTGCTGACGGAGATCATGGAATCGCCTAAGCAGGCGCACTGATGGCCAAGCATTTCGCCACGATCCGCTGGTTCGCTTCGCCCGGCGAGGACTTTGCCAAGGGGCAGTATAGCCGGGCGCACAGCTGGAATTTCGACGGCCTCGCCAATGTCGCGGCCTCGGCCAGCCCGCATATCGTGCCGATGCCCTGGGCCAATCCGAACGCGGTCGATCCGGAGGAAGCGTTCGTCGCCAGCGCGGCGAGCTGCCACATGCTCTTCTTCCTCGACTTCGCTCGCCGCGCCGGGGTGATCGTCACCAGCTATGACGACGAGGCCGAAGGCGAGATGGAAAAGGGGGATGACGGGAAGACCCGCATCACCCGCATCACGCTGCGTCCGCGGATCGTATACGGCGACGTGGCGCCGACCGACGAGATGCTGGCCGATCTCCACCACAAGGCCCACGAAGCCTGCTTCATCGCCAATTCGATCACGTCCGAGATCGTTATCGAACCACGCTGATCATGATCAGGCGGATTGCAGCATTGGCATTGGCGCTCGCGCTGCCCTCACCGGCCCATGCCGCATCCCCATTCCTCAGTGCTCGACCGCTGGAAGCAGTCACGACACTGCCTGCAGGTGCGTCCAGGTCCTCCGACAATGCCTATATTTACCGCCCGAAACAGAGACTGGAACGCTCGCCGCTAATCATCCTGTTGCACGGCGCAGGAGGCCAGGCGTCCCGAGTATTGGATCGATATATTCCTGTTGCCGATCGAAGGGGCGCGGTGTTGCTGGCGCTACAGTCGAGCGATGTCACGTGGCGCATCGGCACATCGGCAAACGGCCAAGTAGAGTTCGGGCCCGACCCGGCAAACCTCGATGCCGCCCTCGCCAAGCTGTTCGCTCAGGTGTCGATCGATCCGGAGCGCATCGTCCTGATCGGATTTTCCGACGGCGCCAGCTACGCACTCTCGCTTGGCCTCGCCAATCCGGAGTTATTCAAGAGCGTCATCGCGCTGTCTCCGGGGTTTTTGTCGATCCCGCCGCGCGTCGACCGGTCGCAACGCATTTTCATCGCGCACGGCCGAAAGGATGAAATCCTGCCCTTCTCCAACGTCACGGGAAACATATTGCCAACCCTGACGAGGGCCGGGTTGCGGCCCCGGACGCGTTGGTTCAACGGCGGTCACCTCGTCGATCCGGGAATCGTTGAGGAGGCTCTCGACTTCGCGCTGAGACCTTCGCCATCTCCCTGACTGGTTGGCAAACGCGCGGCGTTGGCGCTAGGGCGAAACCAATGACCAAGAAGCCGAATATCGACGACTGGAAGGTGCTGGCCGGCAAGGAAAGCAAGGGCCGCGACCTTGGCCGCGATACGCCCGAACATATCCGCCTCAAGAATGTCTACGGTCCCGAGGATGCGGCCGGAATCGAGAGCGGCCTGCCCGGCCTGCCGCCGTACACGCGGGGCCCCTATGCGACGATGTATGCTGGCCGGCCCTGGACCATCCGTCAGTACGCGGGCTTTTCGACCGCCGAGGAATCCAACGCCTTCTATCGCCGCAACCTGAAGGCGGGTCAGAAGGGGCTTTCCGTGGCCTTCGATCTTGCCACCCACCGCGGCTATGACAGCGACCACCCGCGCGTGGCCGGTGATGTCGGCAAGGCCGGCGTGGCGATCGACAGCGTCGAGGATATGAAGCTGCTGTTCGACGGTATTCCCTTGGGCGAAATGTCGGTCAGCATGACCATGAACGGCGCGGTTCTGCCGGTGATGGCCTTCTATATTGTCGCGGGCGAGGAGCAGGGCGTCGCCAGGAGCCAGCTGACCGGGACGATCCAGAACGACATCCTCAAGGAGTTCGCGGTCCGCAACACCTACATCTACCCGCCAGAACCCTCGATGCGGATCGTCTCGGACATCATCGCCTACTGCGCGGAAGAAATGCCGAAGTTCAACAGCATCTCGATCAGCGGCTATCACATGCACGAGGCCGGGGCGACGGCGGTGCAGGAGCTGGCCTACACGCTGGCCGACGGCATGGAATATGTCCGCGTCGCGAAGGCCGATGGGCTCGACATCGATGATTTCGCGCCGCGGCTGAGCTTCTTCTTCGGCATTGGCATGAACCTTTTCATGGAGGTCGCGAAGCTGCGTGCAGCGAGGACGCTGTGGGCGCGGATCATGACCGATCTGGGGGCCAAGACCGAGAAGTCGAAGCTGCTCCGCACCCACTGCCAGACCAGCGGCGTGTCGCTGACCGAGCAGGACCCGTACAACAATGTCATCCGCACCACGATCGAGGCGCTGGCGGCGGTGCTGGGGGGAACCCAGTCGCTGCATACCAACAGCTTCGATGAGGCGATTGCGCTGCCGACCGATTTCTCGGCCCGGATCGCCCGCAACACCCAGCTGATCCTGGCCGAGGAGAGTGGAGTGACCGCGGTCGCCGATCCTCTCGGTGGCTCTTACTATGTCGAGGCTTTGACGCGGGAGCTTGAGGAGCGGGCCTGGGCGCTGATCGAGGAAGTCGAGCAGCATGGCGGCATGACCAAGGCGGTCGCCGAAGGGCTGCCGAAGATGCGGATCGAGGAAGCCGCCGCCGAGCGCGCCGCCAAGGTCGACATGGGCGAAACGGTCATCGTCGGCGTCAACCGCTACCGGCTGGAGAATGAGCCGGAGATCGACATCCTCGAGGTCGACAATGCCAAGGTCCGGGCCGGCCAGATCGCGCGGCTGGAGAAGATGCGCAACGGCCGCGACGAGGCGAAGGCGCGCGCGGCGCTGGATATGCTGGAGACGGGCGCGCGCGACGACGGAAACCTGCTCGCCCTTGCCGTCGAATGCGCGCGGGAGCGCTGCTCGCTGGGCGAAATTTCGGACGCGCTGGAGCGGGCCTTTGGCCGCTATCATACCAAACCGGAGCCGGTGCGCGGCATCTATGGCAAACGCGACGACGGCCGCTGGAAAGATGCGGTGGCTGGGACCCGGTCGGTAGCCAAACGCATGGGGCGCAAGCCCCGCATCCTGGTCGCTAAAATGGGCCAGGATGGCCACGACCGCGGCGCCAATCTGGTCAGTTCGGCGTTTGGCGACCTGGGGTTCGAAGTGATCGCCGGGCCGCTGTTCCAGACGCCGCGCGAGGCGGCCGAACTGGCGGTTGAGAACGACGTCGACGTGGTCGGCGCGTCGAGCCTGGCGGCGGGCCACAAGACGCTGATCCCGGAGCTGATCGCGGCGCTGAAAGAAGCCGGCCGCGCCGACATCAAGGTGGTCGCCGGCGGCGTCATCCCGCCGCAGGACTATGCCATGCTGCGCGAGGCGGGGGTGCAGGCGATCTTCGGGCCGGGGACAAACCTCGCCGACGCGGCGGACGAGGTGCTGCGCCTGCTCGGCCATAACAAGCCGCCGGTCGAGGAAGCGGCTGAATGAGTCCGTTGTAACCGACGGAGACAAGGGGTATTTTCGCGCCGCCAGCCCAAGGAGCGGCCCATGCTCCAATATTTCTTGGTTGCGGCCCTCGCTGCTGCCCAGCCAACCGCTGCGAGCCCAGCCACAGGCACAAGCATTCGCGCGCTGCCGGCTGAATTTCTCGTCAATGAGTGTTTGAAGCTGCAAAGCGGAAGTGTGCGCGAGGATTTGAAGCAGCTGGCGGCAGAGCTGCAGGAATTGGCCAAACAGAAGCAACACCTCCGCGACCTGTTGCAGCAAATGCTTCGCGAAGAGCAGCGGCTGGGCGGCGTGGGGCCCGGCATCGCAAGGGGTGCCGCAAGTCCCGAGCGTCGAGATTTCGCCCGGGAGCACGATGATTGGGTGCGGGCGCTTCCCCAACACTGCCCGCCCGGCAACGAACGGGTCGGCTGCATCGAGCAGCAGCTAACGATGCGGGTTGCAACGTTGACAGCGACCCCGACGCGAAGATAGCGACTCGGCTTGCCTAAGGAGGCGGCAAGATCCGCCACCGCCCTTCGGCGCCAAGCGGAGCTCCGATGTTCAAGAAAATCCTCATCGCCAATCGCGGGGAAATCGCCTGCCGCGTCATCCGCACCGCCAAGCGCATGGGGATCAAGACGGTCGCGGTCTATTCCGACGCTGATGCCCGCAGCCCTCATGTCCGCATGGCCGACGAGAGCGTGCGGCTCGGGCCGGCACCGGCGGCGGAAAGCTACCTCAAGGCCGAGCTGATCATCGACGCCTGCAAGGCGACCGGGGCCGAGGCGGTGCATCCGGGCTATGGCTTCCTTTCCGAGCGAACCACCTTCGCAAAGGCGCTCGAAAAGGCCGGCATCGCTTTCATCGGCCCGCCGGTGAAGGCCATCGCCGCGATGGGCGACAAGATCGAATCCAAGAAGCTGGCGGCCAAGGCGGGGGTCAATGTCGTTCCCGGATATCTCGGCGACATCGCCTCGACCGACGAGGCGGTGAAGATCGCCAAGGACATCGGCTACCCGGTGATGATGAAAGCCAGCGCCGGCGGCGGCGGCAAGGGCATGCGCCTCGCTTACACCGAGAAGGACGTCCGCGAAGGCTTCGAGGCGACCAAGCGCGAGGGATTGGCGAGCTTCGGCGACGACCGGGTGTTTATCGAGAAGTTCATTGAAGACCCGCGCCATATCGAAATTCAGATCCTCGGCGATAAGCACGGCAACATCCTCTATTTGAACGAGCGCGAATGCTCGATCCAGCGCCGCCACCAGAAGGTGATCGAGGAAGCGCCGTCGCCTTTCGTCAGTCCGGAAATGCGCGAGGCGATGGGCGAGCAATGCGTCGCGCTGGCCCGGGCGGTCGGGTATCACTCGGCGGGGACGGTCGAGCTCATCGTCTCCGGCGCGGACACGACCGGCAAGAGCTTCTACTTTCTCGAAATGAACACGCGGCTGCAGGTCGAACATCCGGTGACGGAAGAAACGACCGGCATCGACCTGGTCGAGCAGATGATCCGCGTTGCGGCGGGCGAGAAG
>Ga0207697_10000017_pt1 | contig 57003 bp, 46 predicted proteins | sample KBSSwiS5withPhiX_FD_184293 | JGI IMG/M metagenome (GOLD analysis project Ga0207697, IMG submission 184293) | Switchgrass rhizosphere microbial communities from Kellogg Biological Station, Michigan, USA, with PhiX - S5 (SPAdes) (version 2) | ecosystem: Host-associated > Plants > Roots >... | reverse complement strand
TCGATCCAGCGCAGATAGCGATGCAGATCCTGGCCGTAACGACGAAGATCGAGCAGAAAATAACCGACTAGCTGACCGGGACCATGATAGGTCGCTTGGCCGCCGCGATTGATCTCAAACAACGGATGCGGCAGATGTTTTCCTCCGCGCAAACTCGATTGGTCCGGTGTGCGACCGATTGTGTAAACCGGTTCATGCTCCAATAGGAGGAGTTCGTCCGAAATCCGAGAGTCTCCTCGTTTGCGCGACACAGTCTCCTCTTGCAGCTCAAGCGCTTCGCGAAACGAGATTCGGCCTAACCAGCGCGCGACCAGCGCTGCCTCCATCTCAGTTTTCATATCTGACTGCCGCCCGGCAGGCCGAGCCGCGCCGCTTCCTGCGCGCGCAAATGGGTTAGACCAATCGCGAGAGCATCGGCTGCGTCGGGCCCCGGGGTTTCAAGCAAGCCTAACAATGCCCGAACCATGAAAGCAACCTGGCTCTTGTCAGCCGAGCCTTTGCCAACCGTCGCTTGTTTGATTCGTTTCGGCGCATACTCGAACACCGGGAGGCCGCGCTCGGCCGCCGCCACGATGGCCGAGCCGCGCGCCGCCCCGAGCGTGATCGCGGTTTTGTGACTTTGCACGTAAATGACCGCCTCGAGCGCGCAGCAATCCGGCTGATGCGCATGAATCAACTCCACAAGGCGATCGCGGATCGCGACCAGGCAGGACGACATTGGAAGCGAAGCGGAATTGTGAATGGTGCCGAAATAAAGCGCGCGAAGTTTGCCAGCGCCGTTTGCGTCGATCACTGCCACGCCGGTATTTCGCAGGGAAGCATCAATCGCCAAAACACGCATTGTTAGGCAATTCTTTTCCGCCAAATGATCGCATCGCTCAGCTTAGGAGCGCGCTCCCCGGCTGCAAGACGGAAGTCGACAAACGGTCCCGGTTTGGGTTCATTTCTTCCTGGTGGCGGATGATTTCAAACCCAAATGCCAGGTCTGCAATAAGGCAACCTCGCCGCGTAACGGCACGGTCGGTGATCTGCTCCGGCCGTCATTGCTTGAGTTCATCCAAAAGAAAGCTCCTGCCTTCGAATCAAGCGACTTCATCTGTCTTGATGATCTCGGAAACTTCCGCCGCGATTATGTCAAGCAAGTGCTCGAGTCAGAGATCGGCGAATTAACGGCGCTCGACCAGGAAGTGGTCGACAGTCTCCAGCAGCACGAAATTTTGTCCGAAAATATCGGGAAAGAATTCGAGCAAGCGCTGAGTTTTGGGCAACGACTGTCCGACAAGATCGCAGACTTTGGCGGGAGTTGGCCTTTCATCATTTTCTTTGGCGTCGTTCTTTGCGTCTGGATCATTATCAACACCGCCGTCCTCGCGAGCCGTGCCTTTGATCCTTATCCGTTCATTCTCATGAACCTGATTCTTTCCTGTCTCGCCGCGCTTCAGGCCCCAATTATCATGATGAGCCAGAATCGGGCGGAATCACGAGACCGCGCCCGGGCGGAAAACGATTACAAGGTTAATCTCAAAGCCGAATTGGAAATCCGACACCTGCACGAGAAGATCGACCACCTCTTGCGCAAGCAGTACAACCGCTTGTTTGAAATCCAGCAGATCCAGATCGAATTGCTGGAGGAGATCGGGGCAAAACGCCGCGGCACCTCGCGCTCATCGCCTGGTAGTGCAGGACCGCCGGCCGCCCCCGCCTGACGAATAGCAAAATCTCTGTGTCATTTGCGACACCGGCGAGCACGCGCGGCTTTGATGGAACCGGCGTTCGAAAGCTCCGTTCTTTGATTAAGGAAGCGAAAAGTAATCGGCGCTTTGGTAATTGCCGTCGACAGTCTTCACGATTTGCATCAGGACGTCGTTAACCAAAGTGCTCGCGCCGAAACGGAAGAGATCAGGCGTGAGCCAGTCGTCGCCTAACGTTTCCTTCACCATGACGAGATAAGCCAGCGACTGTTTGGCTGTGCGAATGCCCCCGGCCGGTTTCATCCCAATGCGCACACCAGTTTCGTAAAAATAATCGCGAATCGCTTCCAGCATCACCAGGGTGACAGGGATCGTCGCCGCCGGTGAGATTTTACCGGTCGAAGTCTTGATGAAATCGCCGCCGGCCCGCATTCCAATTTCGCTTGCGAGACGAACGTTGTCGTAAGTCTGGAGCTCGCCGGTCTCGAGAATGACTTTAAGATGGGCCGAGCCACAGGCTTCCTTGACGGCGCCGATCTCGTCGAAGACGCGGTTGTAATCTCCCGCCAGGAAAACACCGCGATCAATCACCATATCGATCTCATCCGCGCCATCTCCGGAAGCGCGCCGGACCTCCTCGAGTTTCAGCTCGAGCGGCATTAGACCGGTCGGGAAAGCAGTCGCAACCGAGGCGACTTTGACTCCCGAACTGCCGAGGAAACGCTTGGCCACCCGCACTAAATTTGGATAAACGCAGACCGCCGCGCAGGGCGGGACATCATAGCGCGGATCGATCGGCTGCATGGCTTTCCGACAAAGAAACGCAACCTTCCCCGGCGTATCTTTTCCTTCGAGCGTAGTCAGGTCCATCATCGAGACAGCGAGCTTGAGGCCGGCGAGCTTGGCCGAAGTCTTGATGCTCCGTTTGGTGAAAGCTGCCGCCCGCTCTTCCACCATGATCTGATCGACGCTCGGGATCGCCCAGCGATCGCGAAGCACGTCCTGACGATTTTGGGAAGCGGGCAATGTTCTCAAGCGCCCGAGTCTAACGATTATCGGGACTTGTGTCGATAGGGTCGCCGATGATGGAAAGCACGACCTCCCGACGATGAGGCGCGCGCCGATGTTCAAAGAGGAATATGCCCTGCCATGTGCCAAGCTGGAGTCGTCCCTCCGCGATCGGAATGACCTCGGTCGAACGAGTGAGGACGGAGCGAATATGCGAGGTGCTGTCGTCGGCGCCTTCCGCCGTGTGTTCAAAGTACGGAGTGTCCTCCGGCACCAGCCGCTCGAAAAATTTCTCCAGATCGCGCCGCGCCGTCGGATCCGCGTTTTCCATGATAATGAGGCTGCAGCTCGTGTGCCTTACGAATACGGTGACGGTTCCGGCAATCACCCCACTCTCGCGAATGGCTGATTCGACCTTGTCAGTGATCTCGTATGTGCCTTTGCCGCGGGTCGAGACGGAAAAGTTCGCGGAGTAAACGCGCATCATCGGCGGCCACGCTACGCACGGCTTCCAATGGTCGCAATGTTGGCAGGAACTGTCGCACTATTGTCATATGGCGATTTTCCCTTAGCGTTTTTGCTCCTGCGCCGGAACAAAATGATCGAACAAAGTGCCAACGCTGTGGTGATGATTCGGCCGGAACGCTTCTATCCGAATCCTGAAACCGCACTCGACAATGCTTTCCAAGGGACCGTCGCCGAAGCACCGCAGGCGGTTGCCGCCAGGGCGCAGGACGAATTCGATCGCGCGGTTAACATGCTGTCTGAGGCAGGTGTAATCGTGCACGTCTTCGCTGACACATCGTCGCCAGAGAAACCCGACGCAGTTTTCCCTAACAATTGGTTCTCGACCCATCACGATGGGCGCATCGCGCTCTATCCGATGTACACCCCATCGCGACGAACCGAGCGTCGCCTCGATCTTATCGATCGTCTGCGCGAATCATATCGCGTCACTGATGTGGTCGATTATTCGTCGTACGAAGGGCGCGGACTTTACCTTGAAGGCACCGGCAGTCTCGTGCTCGACCATGTGCATCGTCTCGCCTACGTCTCCCTGTCGCGTCGAGCCGACCGCGAACCGCTGGAGAAATTCTGCGCCGACTTCGATTTTGAGCCGATCACTTTTGAAAGCATTGGCGATGATGGACGACCGGTCTATCACACCAACGTGATGCTTTGTGTCGGATCGGAATTTGCCCTGGTTGGGCTCGACATGATCGACGACTCAGCCTCGCGTGAAATGCTCAGGACTCGACTCGAGTCCAGCGGCAAAACCATCATTGCGCTGGATCGAAACCAGATTGCTAACTTCGCCGGTAACGCGATTGAGCTGCATAACGATCACGGAAAACTGCTCGTGCTTTCGGCCCGCGCGGCGGAGAACCTGGCTCCGGCGCAGCGCGCCACGATCGAGCGACACGCCCGACTCGTCCCCCTAGCGCTTCCCACCATTGAACTGGCCGGCGGTAGCGCCCGCTGCATGATGGCGACGATTCATCTGCCATCTCGTTAGGTAACTGCCGATCACGGCACAAACCCCACGGCGTCAGCAGTTTCGCAGCCGACTGGTTACGGCGCCCCCAGAGTCGGATGCCGCGGAGCGCCAATCTGGCGCGGGAGATGCTAAAGGCAGTTACGCAATCATGTCCCATCTCCACCCAGCCGGGGACGACCGGAAAAGAAAAAAGCGAATCGCCTCGCAAAAGGCCAAACAGCGTAACAACGCTGCGGCCAAGCGTGCGGCTGCGGCGGAGAAAGAAGCGTTGAGTCCGGCGCCGGCGGGCAGGTTGGAACGAACCCGCAGATTGATTCTCGCCGCGCTCCGCGTGTGGGAGTTGAAACGAAAAATTCGCGATTAGCTTCTGCGGTACTGCCGAGAAACCGTTTTTTGTCGGAAGCTTGGCCGGTTGCGACCCCTGCGTAAATTCGAAGGGTGTCGCCAGAACGAAAAATGCGAATGCGCAGAACGGGCTCGGATCGCCCGTCTCATTGCTGCGCCATTGTCCTGCTCGATCAAGAACCGTTGCGGCAGGCGGTAGCCGCGGATTGCACGAGCGCGATGGCTCGTCTCGATAAAGCTCGCGCCGAGTGGTTCCATTTTGAGCGCAAAGACAAGCCCGCCTTTGCGCGTTGGCGAGCTCGCGAATTTGGTTCGCTCCTCAGTAACGCGCGTGACGTGGAGGATGGAATTCGAGACGCACAGGCGCTCATCCATGAGGTTGAAATCGAAATGCGCCGCCTTTTCCAAGACCCGTTCAGCGCTTATCAGCGGGTCATGTTTCGGCGCACTCATCCAAATGACGTCGTCGAAAAAGAAACGCCGCGGGATAGCGGAGCTGGACGAATTGTAAGCGACTTTGAAAAAGAAGCGCTCTTTCAGGAATGGGTGAAGAGCGCGCTCGGAACAAATCCGGATAAGATGGATGACGAAGCGTACTCAAGTTCTTTCGAAGCTTTCAAATCACACATGTTCCGAGTCGCACCGGAACAACCGCCTCCGTCTCCCCTTCCTCATCCAAAACGATCAAAAGAGCCGGAGGACATCGTAACCGAAGAGGAACCCGTCACGGTCGATGAACGAGTCCGGGAACTTTATCGACGACTCGTTAGGCGCTTGCATCCGGACCTTCGTGCCGACGGGAGCGCGGCCGTGTCGGCGCTCTGGCATGAAGTGCAGGAGGCCTACGCCGCGAGTGACGTCGCGCGGATGGAGATATTGCTCGCCCTCAGTGATATCGAAGCAAATCAGATGGCGAATCAGACCGTGGCCCAGCTGTACGCGGTTCGAACCGAATTGGATCGCGCTTTGCGGGCGCTGGAAAAGAGCCTGCGCGAGGCCGAAGGCGAGGATGCGTGGGATTTCGCGCGGGTTGGTCCGACCTCGGCCTTACGGACGCAGGTGGAACGGCAACTTAAATCGGAACTCGCCCTGCGAACGCAACGTCTCGATCTGCTTACGCGAACAATCGCCGAATGGGCGGCTGGCCCAAGCGCGAATCGTAAAGTGCGGTTGGCTACCGCAGCCAACCGAGCGGCCTGGGGCTAATTCCGCGACGTCGTGCGGACTGGAAAATTTTGGTGATGATCGCCCGCCGTGACTTTGCGTTCCCCTCGGGAATCGAAGATCGCCGCGCCTCTACTTACACAACCGTTTTCAGATTCAACGTTCCTGTCACCTCGGGCAGCGTGACCATTTCCAGTGGCACAGCCACGATTGGACCTCCGACTTTCAACGGTCAAGAAATGAGCGTCACTCTCACCGGGGTGACCAATGCGCAGCGGGTCATTCTGCACGTTGAGAACGTGAACGATTGCGGCCTCACCGAAGGAAACGTCCCGATTGGTTTTCTCCTGGGCGACGCCAGCTCCGATACCGTGGTGAATTCTCGCGACATCTCGGGAACTAGATCTCAATTGGGCCACCTCGTTACCGGGGAAAACTTCCGCTTCGACGTAACCGCCGACGGCAACCTTGATCTCGCTGATGTCCGGCTCGTGAAGTCCAAGAACGGTACGTCCCTGCCGTAGGTGATTCGGACCGCCTAACTCTGCAACCACTCCTAGAGCGTCGGCACGGGGATGCCTGTTTCCGCATACGCCGCGCCGGAATAGCCGAGTTTGTCGAGGATGGTGGCGAAGATTCGATCCAGCTCCCGGATCGTTTCGGACTGCAACTTTTCGCGATGATCACCGGGTGTGACCTTGCGCTTATGTGACCAAGCGTCTTCCTCGCCGGCGGCGACACTGTTGGCGTGGCGTGCGATTACGACGGCGCGCGTTTCTTCGGGATCGGACAAATCAAATGCGCTGACGACTTTTTCGAGCCAGGAGGGAAAGGCCAACACCATTTCCTCGTAGGAAACGACGATGGTATTGGGACGGCCGATCAATTCCGTGAGGTAACGCTGGTAGCGATCGAGCACGTTGCCGACATGCTTCTTGTAACGCGAGCCGATCCCGTAGTCGCCGCGATATTCGAAAAATGGCTCGCCCACCATATCGAGAACGAAGCGATCGATTCCCGCTTCCGCCACGTCTTTGCGGTAACCCGTGTCCGCTGCGATCTCGCCCGCGTGCATGAAGCAATAGGAATAAAACATCGAGGTGAGGACATCACGCGGATCGCGCAAGTGAAGGATGACATTGTCCTTCTCGATTGCTTGCGTTGGCGCAAAGAAACGAATCGGTCCGAAGCAGCCGCGCTTCTTCGCGATGAAGTCGTCGCCAGCGAAGATGCGATCGAATGGCAGCGCCGGTTTGGCGTCGTTAGGAGAGTAGTAGCGGATGCGATTGATTTCGCAGATATCTTTCAGGACGCGATGCAGCACCATCGAGCCAGCCTTGTGCGTCGTGTAAGCGATGATGTTGCGGGCTGGGTTGCGAAATTTGCGAAACATGGAAAAGCGCGGCGGACCTGATCAAGTTTGTTATTGCTGGCTGGTTTGTCCATTGTTTCAGATGTTCCTGCGTCTAATTGTTGTGTTCGGTGCGATCGTGGTGGCAGCAACCGCGACGGCTGACCTGACTAACGATAATCCGGCGGCCAGCCTGTTCGCGCGCGGCGTGGCGGGCGATCAAAAAGCAGTGATCGATTGCATCTCGACACTCGAGAAGGTCCTTGCCTCAAAACCCAACAATCAGCTCGCCCGGGTTTACCTTGGCAGCGCTTACACCTTGCGGAGTCGCGATCTTGGTTTCGGCATGGCGAAGCTCGACGCTTTGCAAAAAGGCATCGCGCTGATGGACGATGCCGCCGCGGCCGCTCCCAGGAATTCCATGGTGCAACTGATTCGCGCGGTCACAAACGAGGCGCTTCCAGCAATTCTCGGCCGACGATCGATCGCCCGTCAACAACTCGAAGAACTGGTTGCGCAAGTGGAGAAGGATCCGGAGAAACTAAAACCTGCCGAGCAGCAACTTCTCTACCTGAACGCAGGCGAAGCCGCGAAACGCGCCGGCAACCCGGTGCGCGCCGGGGAATTGTGGCGACGCGGGGCCGCAATCAACGCCGATCCGAGTCTGAAACACGAAATCAAGGCAGCACTTCGCCAACTTTGATTTACGGGTGAAATCCATCCCAATGTGTGGCCAATTCCCCTAATGCAAGAAGATCTCGAGCGCATTCTGATCCAGGAGCAGACCATCCTGCGGCGACTCGATGAACTCGCGGCGGAGATCACGCATGAATATCGAGATCACGAGCTGACGGTCATTGCGGTGCTCAATGGCAGCCTGATTTTCATGGCCGACCTGCTCCGGCGTATTCCTTTGCCGCTAAAATTAGATTGCCTGAGCGTGGCCAGTTACCATGGGGGCACCAAGTCGACGGGCGAGGTAGTCTTTCGGCAGGTTGCATTGCCCGACGTGACCGGCCGCCATATTCTCATCCTCGACGATATCCTCGACACAGGCCTGACTCTCAGCGCCATCCGGCGTAAGTTGGAAGAGGCCGGTCCACTCAGCGTGCGCGTCTGTGTCCTGCTCGAAAAACAAATTCCGCGCGCCGCTGCCATTGAAGCCGATTACGTCGGGTTCAAAATTGGGAGTGAGTTTGTCGTCGGCTACGGGCTCGATTACATGGAACGCTATCGTAATCTCCCGTGCATCGGGGTCCTCCGAAAAGAGAAGATTCTGCCCCCGCCTTCAGCCTAACGAGAGCAATTCGCCGTGCGACTGAAAGTGCAGTTCTTTTCCCAATTGAGGGAAATTGTAGGAGGTAGTGAGGTCACTCTTGATCTGTCCGCGGGAGCGACGGTCGCGGACTTGCTGGCGAAACTTTTTCAACTCTACCCTGCCCTGCAGGCATGGGATCGCAATCTTTTGATTGGCGCCGGAGTGGAATTTGTCGGACGCGATTACGTTATTCAGCCTAACGAAGACATCGCGGTTATGCCGCCCGTTCAGGGTGGCTAACCAACTCAGTCGCGGAAATTCTTAAAATTCGTCGCGACGCCGAAATCCTTGCTCTTCACAAACGCAATTACTTCCTGAAGCTCGTCCCGCTTCTTCCCCGTCACGCGAATCTGGCGATCCTGGAGCTGATTTTGCACTTTGAACCCACCACCCTTGATCGCGAGGATGATCTCCTTGGCTTTGTCTCCTTCGAGCCCTTGCTGGAATTTCAGCTCCTGGCGCGCGTGACCAATCGACGAAATTGCCGGCTCCTGTTGATCAATGTTGCGCAGATCTACTCCGCGTTTTGAGAGCTTGCCGATGACGATTTCGCGCAAGCCGCGCAGGCGCGACGCATCTTCCGCGGTCAGAATAATCTTGTCCTTTTCCTCTTCGATCTTGGCCACGCTGTTCTTGAAATCGAAACGCGTCGCCAGTTCTTTGCGCGCCTGGTTGAGTGCGTTATCGATTTCTTGCTTATCAATTTCAGAGACGATGTCGAAGGAAGGCATGGCAATGGCAGAAAGAGCGATGTTCTCGCTATCTTCCGTAAATCCTGCCCTGCGCCAATAGATTTCTTGTTCTCTTGCCTTCCGTTGCCCGTTTGACGATTCTTAGCGAGGGTGTTGCGTAGCAGTCTTCAAGGGCGCGCCGCCTTTGAACCGTATCCTCATGAGTACCTCGTCGTCTGCCAAAGTATCGGACAAACCGCCCGCCATTCTATCGCTCATCGGCAACACACCGCTGGTCGAGGTCACTCGCATGGACACCGGTCCGTGCCAGCTTTTTCTAAAGTTGGAGAACCAGAACCCGACCGGCTCGATCAAGGATCGTATCGCTCTCTCGATGATTGACGCCGCCGAGCGGGAAGGAAAGCTGAAGCCCGGCGGGACAATCATCGAAGCGACGGCGGGCAATACCGGGCTTGGCCTCGCCCTCATCGCCGGCGCGAAAGGTTATCGCATTATCCTCGTAATCCCGGACAAGATGTCGCAGGAGAAAATCGCTCACGTCCGCGCGCTCGGAGCGGAAGTTCGCCTAACGAGAAGCGACGTGACGCGCGGGCATCCCGAATATTATCAGGATATCGCCGCCCGACTGACGAATGAAATTCCGGGCGCCTTCTACGTCAATCAATTCGGCAACCCCGCCAATCCGCTCGCGCACGAGACGACCACCGGCCCCGAAATCTGGGAGCAGATGAATCACGACGTCGATGCCGTGGTGGTCGGCGTCGGCTCGGGAGGAACGCTCACCGGCCTCGGCCGCTATTTCAAAAAGGTGCAGCCGAAACTCGAGATGATCCTGGCCGATCCGACCGGCTCGATTCTCTACGAGTGGGTCAAGCTTGGGAAAATGGTAACGCCGGGCGCTTGGGCAGTGGAAGGCATCGGCGAGGACTTCATTCCCGACATTGCGGACATGTCACTCGTGAAGGACGCCTTCGAGATTGACGACATAGAGAGCTTCGCGGTCGCGCGCGAGTTGTTGTGTAAAGAAGGAATCCTCGGCGGCTCGTCGACCGGAACATTGCTTGCCGGTGCGCTCCGGTATTGCCGGCAGCAGACCACGCCGAAGCGGGTCGTGAGCATCGTAGCCGACACTGGAAACAAATATCTCTCCAAAATGTACAACGCCTTTTGGATGGCGGAGCAAGGCTTCGTGGAACGACCAACCCAAGGGGACTTGAGCGATCTGATTTCCCATCGCGCCGAGCAGGGCGAAGTCATCACGGTCGGGCCGGAGGACACGCTGCTCACCGCTTTCAAACGCATGCGCGGCGGCGACGTCTCGCAGTTGCCCGTTTTGAACGGGAATGGGCGCGCAGTTGGAATCATCGATGAATCCGACCTTGTGATGAAGGTTACCCGCGATCCGGCGAAGTTTAACGACCTCGTCAAAACTGCGATGACCGACCGACTCGAGACAATTTCGCCAGCCGCAAACACTTCGGATTTGTTAGGTGTGTTCGACCGCGGCCGGGTCGCGATTGTGATGGATCACGACAAGTTTCTCGGTCTCATCACCCGAACGGATCTGCTCTCCTACCTTCGGCTGCACATGCCAAAGTAGTGAGGGTCGATTCCACGAGACTCAACTCGGTCGCTCTTTTTCCACGCTTTCCTCTTTGTCCAAGTCGTCCTTTATGAACAAAAAACAGCATCTCGCCACGCGCGTCATTCACGCCGGTCAATCCCCTGACCCTTCCACCGGGGCCGTCATGACGCCGATCTACGCCACCTCCACTTACGCCCAGGAAAGTCCCGGCCGCCATAAAGGCTACGACTACGCGCGTTCGATCAATCCGACTCGCAGCGCCTACGAGCGCTGTGTCGCCGATCTCGAGAGCGGCACGCGCGGCTGGGCTTTCGCTTCCGGGCTGGCCGCGATGTCCACCGCGCTCGAAACGATTGATAGCGGATCGCACGTTGTGGTGAGCGACGATCTTTACGGCGGCACCTACCGACTGTTCGAGAAGGTGCGCCGGCGCTCAGCCAATCTCGATTTCACTTTTATCGATATGAGCGACATGGGGCGGATCGAGGCCGCGTTCAAGCCGAACACGCGCATGGTCTGGATCGAGACTCCCAGCAATCCACTTTTGAAATTGATTGATCTCGCCGCGGTCGCGCAGCTCGCGCGCAAGCACGGCGCGATCTCGGTTTCGGATAACACTTTTGCCACACCCTGGATCCAGCGACCGATCGAGCTCGGGTTCGACATGGTGATCCATTCAGCGACCAAGTATCTCAATGGCCATTCCGACATGGTCGGCGGTGTCGCGGTCGTCGGTGATAACACCGCGCTGGGCGATCAGATGCAATTCCTGCAAAATTCAGTCGGCGCGATCGCGGGGCCTTTCGACAGCTTCCTCGCCCTGCGTGGATTGAAGACGCTCGCGCTCCGGATGGAACGGCATTGCGAAAACGCGCTCGAACTGGCGCGCTGGCTCGAGAAGGAACCGAAGGTGCGCGAGGTCAAATATCCTGGCCTAACGAGTCATCCACAACACGATCTCGCGAAACGGCAGATGGGCGATCGTTTTGGCGGGATGGTCACGCTGATTCTCGACACCGACCTGGCTGGCACGCGCCGTTTCCTCGAAAACACCCATTTATTCTCGCTCGCCGAGAGCCTCGGAGGGGTCGAAAGCCTGGTGAACTATCCGCCGATCATGACGCACGGCGCCATTCCGGAGGAACAACGAATCGCCCTTGGTATCACTGAGTCTCTCGTTAGGCTCTCGGTCGGGGTAGAGGACGTGGAAGACTTGCGCGAAGACTTGAAAACCGCGCTCGCCGCGATCTAGGCCGGCGACTCTTCGAGCGCAATTGCGCCTCCCGGGTAGGTGAGCGTCTCGCCTACCGAACGGCGCATCTTGCGGCGCGGTCTTTTGTTCGTGCTCTAAAGTTCGTTCAGCCAGAATGCCTTCACCGGCCGGCGAGACGCCCACCCTACCCGGGAGACCCTGGGCGCCATTTACACCCTCCGCCGCCCTACTCCAAATTTGACCGCTCAATCGCATCAACACAAACGGGTCCGCGCGTTGTGATTGTCCCGTTAGGCACTAAACTGCCCGTTCAATGGGCAGTAGCTTCGGACAACTCTTTCGCATCACCACTTTCGGCGAATCGCACGGTGGCGGAGTGGGCGTGGTCATCGACGGCTGTCCGCCGCGGATCTCGTTAGGCGAAGCCGATATCCAGCGCGAACTCGATCGGCGCCGGCCAGGTCAAAGCGCCATCGTCTCATCGCGCCAGGAAGCCGATCGCTGTGAAATTCTTTCCGGGGTTTTCGAAGGCGCGACCCTCGGGACACCCATCGCGATTCTTGTCCGGAACGAAGATGCGCGTCCGGAAGATTATCGCGCCATCAAGGAAACATTTCGCCCTTCGCATGCCGACTTTACCTACGAGGCCAAATACGGAGTTCGGAACTGGCAGGGAGGCGGCCGCGCCTCTGCCCGGGAGACAATCGGTCGCGTCGCCGCCGGCGCCGTGGCTCGCCAAGTCCTTGCCGCTCTCCACCCGAGCTTCGAGATCGTAACATACGTGACTCACGTATATGACATAACGGCCTCGATTGACCCTGAAACAGTGACTCGGACGGAGGTGGAAGCGAATGCCGTGCGCTGTCCGGATGAAGCGGCGGCGGAGAAAATCCTGCGCGCGATCGAGCAGGCGCGAGCCGACGGCGATTCGTTAGGTGGAATTATTGAATGCGCAATTCGCGGCGCGCCGCTCGGTTTGGGCGAACCCGTTTTCGACAAACTCGAGGCGGACCTTGCCAAAGCGATGCTCAGCCTTCCCGCCACGAAAGGTTTTGAGATCGGGTCCGGGTTCGGGGCCGCGGCTATGAAAGGCTTTGAGCACAACGATGCTTTCGAGATTCGCGAAGGCCGCGTTCGCACGAAGACGAATCGTTCCGGCGGCGTGCAAGGCGGAATTAGCAACGGCGAGACCATCGTTTTTCGCGTCGCTTTCAAACCGCCGGCGACCATCGGGCGCGAACAACAAACCGTCACCGCGGCGAAAGAAACAGTCAGTCTGACTGCGCGCGGAAGGCATGATCCCTGCGTCCTTCCGAGGGCGGTCCCGATTGTCGAAGCGATGACTGCGCTGGTCCTTTGCGATCACGCTTTGCGGCAAAAGGCAATCGCCCCATCACCTTGATCTCATGACAACAGGATCCGCCCTCTGGCAGACGATCTTCTTGTCGTTCGCGCTTGTTCTTATTCTTTTCGAAGTCGCGCGCGGCTGGCGCAATGGCGTCGCTCGCCAGGCAGTGCGTCTCCTCGCGCTGTTCGCTGCCTATGCAGCGGCGATCTTCGGGGGTCGTCTTCTTCTCCCAATTGTCCGCCCGTTTCTCCGAGTGCCAGACTTCTTTATTTCTCTCGTCGCCGGCGCCCTGCTTGCGCTGGTCGTCTATGCGGTCATCAACGCCCTGGGTTCGATTCTCTTTAAGCGAACAGGACAACAGAGCGCCGGATTGGTTCGCTTGTTCTACGGCGCTTGCGGCGCGGTCCTCGGAATTTTCTTCGGACTCTTCAGTGTCTGGTTGGTGGTCGTGGCGATTCGTTCTATGGGAGCAGTTGCCGGTGCAGAAATCCACAACCAGGCCAAAACGCTCCATCCGTCTGAAGCTTTGACCTCTGCTCCATCCCCCGCTCCGGCACCGATGATTGCCTCGCTCGCGAAATTAAAGAATTCGATCGAACTCGGATCGGTAGGTGAAGCCGTCAAGGCAGTCGATGTGGTGCCAGCCGACACCTATCAAACGCTGGGTAAAGTTGGAACGATCGTTTCCAATCCGCAGAGTGCGGAGCGTTTCCTTTCTTATCCCGGGGCAAAGGAGCTGACGACAAATCCGAAGATTGTCGCGCTCCGCGAGGATCCGGAAATCATCGATCTGATCAAACAACAGCGTTTTCTCGACCTCCTGCAAAATCCGAAGTTAATCGAAGCGGTGAACGATCCCGCTCTGGCCGCGCAAGTGCGGAGTTTCGAATTCCAGAAGGCGTTGGATTACGCAACTAAGAAGTGAGTTTGCCCGTCGACTGCATTGCTGCAGCGTTTCGGTCAATTGGTGATTGACAAGATTCCCCTGTTAAGCTGTATCTCGGCAAGGGATCTAAGGCGAATGGGCAGAACGAAAACTCCACCTCAGAACTGTGCCGTAAAGGTCGGGAGCCGTGCCGTTACATTCTTGCTCGCCTTGCTCGGCTGGCTGTCCTTGTGTCACGTCGCATGTGCACAGGATCATCCGAACGTCATTGTCATTCTTGCGGATGATCTTGGTTATGGGGATGTAGGTTTCAACGGCTGCCCAGATATTCCTACGCCAAACATCGATGCCTTGGCGGCAAACGGAGCCAGCTGCCCCGCCGGCTATGTGACGCACTGTTATTGTGCGCCTTCCCGCGCCGGGTTGCTCACCGGTCGTCATCCGGCCCGCTTCGGATTTGAAGGCGGACCTCCCGAAGACAATCCCAATCCCCTGCTTGGATTACCTCTAGCCGAGTCCACCCTGCCCCAGTACCTTAAGCCGGCGGGTTACGTTTCTGGTATTATTGGAAAATGGCATCTGGGATTTTCGCCCTTGATGTTCCCACTAGTACGCGGGTTTGATGAGTTCTTCGGGTTTTTGGACGGCGCTTCGGTTTACTACAATTCCAACGTCTATTCCGGCTATACCCTGATTCATGAAACCACTTATCTGACGGACGCTTTTACCGAGCAGGCGGTGTCATTCATCAACAACCACGCGACGCAGCCATTCTTTCTTTACCTCGCCTACAACGCTCCGCACACCCCTTATCAAACCCCGCCGGACATCTACATGCAGAGGGTAAATTACATCACTAACCGCGACCGCCAGTTGTATGCGGCCATGATTTGCGCCCTGGATGACGGTGTTGGCCAAGTCGTCCATACGTTGACGGCGAATAACATCCTGAATAACACCTTGATCTTTTTCCTGAGCGATAATGGTGCCCCGTTCGACAGGAAATTCGAAGGCACGACCAACAGTAATCTTCCGCTGCGAGGCTATAAGGAGGACATGTTGGAAGGTGGAATTCGCATACCCTTTGCGGTCCAATGGCCAGCGCGTCTCGCTCCGAACACGGTGTATAGTGGCGTTGTCTCTTCCCTCGATATTATCCCGACCGTGGCCAGCGCCGCTGGAGTAACTTTACCTAGTGACCGAGTCTTCGACGGAATGGATATCATGCCGTATCTCACTCGTCTTCACCGCCCACAGGACAGAAATCTTTTCTGGCGTTGGTTTGGGCTGGGAGATACCGGGCCCTTGGAGGCTTTCAATTCGATCTGGGCGGTTCGCAGCGGATCACTCAAGCTTGTGGTAGAACGAGCCAAGGACACGCTGCCTCCGGCGCTCTATGATCTGAGTAAGGACATCGGGGAAACGACCGATCTAGCGAACCTTCGACCTAACGACGTTGCTACCCTGCAAGACTTTTACAATCATTGGGAGCTGAACGCCGTCCCCACGCTCTGGCAAAAAGATTCCGATAACCAAATGCTACCTCTTGTCATGGCTGGCGATTGGAATGGCTATAACATCAACGACACTCATTATCCATGGGCCTTTAGTGAGATTACCGCGCCCGATACCACCGGGACACCGGACGCGTATAACTGGTTTACCAGCACCATCCATGTTTCAACTGACGGCGGGGACACCACCCCGGGGACCCATCTGTTCAACATTGTGGCAAAGGGTAATTTTAAAACTCAGTGGGGTACCACGACAATCGATGTCGACAATATCACCGAGCTCCCAAGATATTCATCAACCACGCTTGGCCCGCCCAGTAGCGTTACCTTCCAGGATGGCTTCTATTACTCAGTGCGTTTGGTGGACACGGACGCGCAGGCTCGCCCCGGTTCGAACATGTCGTTAAGCTTCATGAAAACCTCCGCTCCGCCGGTTGGCATTACCCGGACCGGACAGAACCCGCGAAACCCTAAGTCGAATGTTCCGATCGTGGTCAGCATGGCCACAAGTCAGCCCAAGTCTCCGGAAGAACGCGTCTATCTCCGTTGGTCCACCGATTGGTTTGTAACCTCGAATATGATTGAAGCTACCCAGGGCGGAGACGGAGTAACCTACTCGGCGACTATCCCGCCGCGGCCGCCGAGGACCGCCTGTTACTACACCGTTCTGACCTCGACGGCCGACTTGAATGGGCACACCACCTCCGCAGATATTGATGAGTTAACTCTCGCGGTGAATGGAGTTTTCAATGTTCTGCCGACTCCGACACCTGCGCCAACACCTACTCCGACACCGACCGCCATACCTACCCCCACGCCCACCCCGACGATCGTGAAACAGCCCGAGGATGTGAGCGTCAAAGAAGGCTCGACCGCCAGGTTTAAGGTGCTCGTCAGCGGTGTTCCTCCATTCACTTATCAATGGCATAAAAATGGCGCCGACATTTCGGGCGCGAATGGGGCATCCTACACGACGCCACCGACGACTCTTGCGGATAATGGATCTTTATTCAGTGTCACTGTGGCAAACGACGGCGGTTCTGTTGTCAGTCGAGATGCGCTTCTCACAGTGACGGCGTCTGTCTCGCCTGCAATCGCCACCCAACCGGCTGATGAGTCGGTGAAGGCTGGTCAACGCCCCAAGTTTAGCGTCACCGAAAAGGGCCCGATCCCTCTGAGTTATCAATGGCATAAAAATGGAGTGGATGTTCCAGAAGCGACGAAGGCCGCTTATACCACACCACCGGGCACGAGTGCGGATAATAGTGCACTCTCTCGGTTACGGTGAGCAACGCGCTGGGACGGTTCTTAGCGCAAAACGCCGTGCTTACAGTGCGATAAACATGAAAACCATTGCTCTCCTCGCCGCCCTGGGGCTGCCACTTGCCACGCTGTCCACAGCTCAAGCCGGCAGGTACGCAGCGCTGGCCGGCGCTCCCGCCATCGAGACCGCCGCCGGTTCTCAAGTCACATTCACCGATGTCTCCGCCCGAGCCGGTTTTTTTGGAGAAAACTCGAGTTGGTCTGCGGCCTGGGCGGATTACGACGGTGACGGCAACGTAGATGTAATGACTATCGCGCATCTTCATTCACCTTCTCAACTCTGGCACAACAATGGCGATGGGACTTTCAGCGATGCGACGAGCCAGGCAGGGTTAATCTCTCTTGATGGCGATGCCCACGGCGCAGTCTGGGCTGATTTCGATGGTGATGGCTATGTCGATCTCTATATCTCAAAGGGAACGGATAAGACCCTGCCGGTAAACTACAATGACTTATGGAGAAATAATGGCGATGGAACCTTCACTAACATAGCCTCTTCCGCTGGAGTAACGGGAATTGGCCGTCGTAATCGGGGATCTTATGCGGTCGACTACGACCGTGATTCCGACCTAGATATTTTCGCGACCAGTTTTGCCAGGGAAGCCGGCGGGGGCATTAATGTTTTATTCCGCAATGATGGCGACCTCAAATTTACCGATGTCGGTAGCGAAGCCGGGCTAGGTAGGGACGCCATCGAAAACCGAACCTCTGCCTGGGCGGATTTTGATGGTGATGGATTAATCGACGTGCTTATTACCAAGTCTTGTGGGTTATTCAAGAACCGCGGGGACGGCACCTTTGCCGACGTAACAGCCACCGCTGGCATGATCTCCTCAGTGCATTCTGAAGGCGCAGCATGGGGAGACTATGATAATGACGGAGACTCCGACCTCTACGTTAATCAGGGCGTATCAAACCAGGGTGTTCTCTACCGGAACAATGGAGACGGCACCTTTGCAGATGTGACCACGGAAAGCAGAGTATTTAACCTCGGCGGCGCTCTCGGCGCAACGTGGGGGGACTATAACAATGACGGATATCTGGATTTGTATATTGTAAATAGCCAGGGCGCGGGCAAACCCAACAAGCTTTTCCAAAACAATGGCGATGGCACTTTTCGCGATGCCGCCGCCCTCGCCAAAGTAGAAGCCAAGGAAGGAGGTCGGGGAACTGATGCCTCCTTCATAGATTATGATAATGACGGATTTCTCGATCTGTTTGTTTGCAATGGAGGGGGCGGCACGCTCGGGCCTTATCTTCTCTACCGAAATAACGGGAACAGCAACGGGTGGCTCAAAGTCGTACTCACAGGAACGCGAAGCAATCGGAGCGGGCTAGGCGCAAAACTCTTCCTCACTGCTGGAGGCAAAACGCAATTCAGGGAATACACTGGCCAACATTACATGGCGCAGAACTATGTTCCGATTCATTTTGGATTAGGTCAGGCCACGATCGTCGATTCCCTCACCATCCAGTGGCCCAGCGGGATCACACAAAAGTTGAACGACATCGCGATCAACCAGACCCTGCCCGTGATAGAATCAGCTGATCCCTGAGAAAAGAGCGCGAGAGCAACGGTTGATGACGCAGTCAACGACCTCACCGCACGGTTAGCGTCGCGTTGTCACTGACCACGCTCCCAGCCCGATTGTTGACGATCACAGAGAAAAGCGCGCCATTATCCTCCAAAGTTGTCGGAGGAGTCGTATAGGAGGGCTTGGTCGCGCCGATTATGATCTCGCCGTTCTTCCTCCACTGAAAGCCCAGGGGCTTGGTGCCGGTTGCATTGATTCTGAATTTCGCAGTCTCGCCTGCCTTCACTCTTTTATCCGCAGGCTGAGTCGTAATCGAGGGCAGCACCGGTGGGATGGCGTTGAAAATGTTGGTTGTCGATAAAATTAGCGCGTCGATCGCCCCAGAAGCCGAGAAGCCCGTCAAATCAGCAGTCGAGCTGATGACGGTATATTGCACCAGGGTTCCCGCCGGTTGCGGGGGGATAGTCGCCGTGTAACTCGCGCCGGCGCCTTCCGCTGCCACCAGGTGCGAGGTGATGAATAAGTCGCTCGACCAACGAAGGTAAATCCGTTCTTCGGCCGACGTTGCTTGGCTGGTCGTGATGCTGACGGTGATTGGGTCGCGCGGTTTCGGATTAACGGGTGTCTGCCCAGTGCGACTAACTGTGACTGGCGGCGCCGAGGTCTTCATCACAGCCACCTTCATACCGGCACCGACTTGGTTGAATTGGTCGACGATGCGAAAGGAGTAATAACCTTCTTCCAAGGATATCGTATTTGTCGGACCTAAATTGCTGCCCTCGAAAAATGGTATGTCAGTCTCATCATCAACCTTGATGTCAACGCCTCCCCATTGCTTCGAGTAACTCCCGGCTCCAACCAGCGCGAACGAATGCGTTCCCGGCGTAGTGTCTCCGTCCGCCACTGCAACATGGATTGTGTTGGTGAACCAATTGAATCCATCTGGCGTTCCTTGCAGGTCAGGAGCGTCTACTTTCGCGAGGCTCCAGGGTGGGTTCGAGTCGTCTTTGTTGAAATCATTCCAATCGCCCGCGAGGACCAAAGGAACAAACTCGTCGTCACTATTTTTCTCCCATAAGGGAGGGACCGTATCCAGCGTCCAGCTCGCGTAACGCTGCGTTAAAGAGGCTACATCTGCTGGTTGCACGGCCGCCAGGTCCTTCGTTTCTCCAATGTCGTCGATCAAATTGTAGAGTTCCGGCGGTTGGTCGGTCTTGGCTTTTTCAGTAACTAGCTTCAACGGACCTCGTCGCACGGCCCAAATCGTCGATATGGATCCCGGCGGCCCATCGGGACCTAGTCCGAACCAACGCCAGAACAGCGTTCGCACCGGGCTAGTCTGCTCGCCCTCCAAGTAAGGCAGGATGTTTAGACCGTCGTAAACACGATCGGTGGGCAGTGAAACCCCGGCCACAGCGGCCGAGGTCGCAGCAATATCGAGAGCTGAAACAAGGTCGCTATACACGACATGGGTCGGCAGGTGCCCTGTCCACTGGACAGCGAAGGGAACCCGGATTCCCCCCTCCAAGGTATTCGTCTTATAACCCCGGAGCGGATAGTTATTCGAGCCATTCATGCTGTCAGCCGCCTCCTGAGGTGCCCCATTGTCACTCAGGAAAAAGATCAGCGTGTTCTCCAACAAATTGTTTGCCTCGAGTGTTTGCAGCACCTGGCCAACACCGTCGTCGAGGGCCACAACCATCGCGGCGTAGATTCGCCGTTGGGGGTCAGGAATAAATGCAACCCGCTCCAGATATTTGTCAGGCGGCGTGTTATACGGCTTATGGACGGCGTTATAGGCCAGGTATAAAAAGAAAGGCTGCGTCGCGTGGCGATTAATAAAAGAGACTCCTTCACGAGTGAACGCATCGGTCAGGTAGTCCGTTTCTATCAGCGGCGTCTCATTGCGAAGAAGCTCAGCATTGTAATAAGGAGAACCGGCGTCCAGGAAACCGAAGAACTCATCAAATCCTCGCCGTGTCGGATAAAGCTCGGGCACGTAGCCCAAATGCCATTTGCCGATAGCCCCGGAAACGTAGCCCGCCGGCTTTAGCAACTGCGGCAGGGTCAATTCGGTCATGGGCAGGCCCAGGCGCGGATTAATTGAACCGAGAGTTGGTCCAGAATCATGACCAAATCGTTGTTGATAGCGTCCGGTAATAAGACCAGCGCGCGACGGACTGCAAAAAGGGTGAGTAGCGTATCCGTCTGTGCAGAGCACGCCGTTTGCGGCAATGGAATCGATGTTCGGTGTGGGAATATCCGGGCACCCATTAAATCCCACGTCGTTGTAACCCAAATCATCCGCTAAGATAACTACGATATTCGGGGGCGCCGTTTGCGCCCAAATCGAGCTGACAAGTGCGAACGACAGCAGAATTAAAATCGCATAATACTTTCTCATAATCAGGGGAGCCTAAGTGTTCGATGTCTGGGGTTCCGGCGACAAAACCCGGTTGTTGCGAAAGGTTTCATCAATCGGTTCACTATGGATGGAGGGAAAGTGTTCTACGAGCAAAATGATTTCTATCAGCTGATCCTGATTCGGACAACTTCGATTCGACTTGGTTTTGCGAGGCGCCGTGGGTAGCGAAAACACGGCGCGGTTGATTTTTGACTGAAATAATTCTTGCGTGTATCCCGTATTTTTGATATGCGCCAGAACAGTCCCATGACGAACAAACTCTCCCCCGCCCTCCTCCTAGTTTTTCTCGCGGTCTTGCTGCTTCTTTCGGCTGCGCCGGTAAAAGCAGCAACCCTGATCGATCCGATGCCGGAAAAATCGACGACTCTTTTTGGGTGTTCCGTGGCAGCAGTCGGCGATGTCGATGGTGACGGAGTGCCGGATCTGGCGGTGGGCGAACGCGCCGCCGATGGAGATTTTGATGGCGCGCAGGGGTTTGGTCCCCCGCAGAATGTCGGGCGAGTGTTTCTAATCAGCGGCGCCACTCAGGCCGTGATCAGGCCCTTGAACGATCCGGACTATCAAATGCCGACGCTCGACAAGTTCGCGGGGCAACTGGGCAGTTCCGTAGCCGCCGCGGGCGATCTTAATGGCGACGGCGTGCCCGACGTTATCGCGGGCGTTCCGCATTTCAGTCTTGTAGACCTCCAGGCTTTTACGAAAATTATTAGCTCGGGCAAAGCATACGTCTTTAGTGGAAAAGACGGCACGGTCCTTCTTACTCTGAGCCCGCCGGGACCCGAGGAAAATGCGCGGGCCGGCTTCTCTGTGGCAGGCCTGGGCGATATAAACTCCGATGGAAAGCCTGACTTTGTCATCGGCGCTCCCGGTAAGAACATCGGCACGGGCGAAGAGGGCAAAACCGATGTAGGCGTCGCGTATTTCTACAGTGGCGCGGATGGCAGCCTCATTCGGACATTGAGCGACCCGGATTCGACCCCGGACGCCCGATTCGGGTATGCCGTCGCAAATGCCGGTGACGTCGATGGTGATGGGGTTTCCGACTGTCTCATTGGAGCGCCGGGAAAAGCCCAGGTCTTCGTCTTCAGCGGGAAGACTGGCCTTCTGCTCTTTACCATATCGAGCCCGTTTAAGGAGAAACGTAATTCGTTTGGCTCTGCGGTTGCCGGAGGGAAAGACTTCGATAACGACGGGAAGCCTGACTTTGTCGTTGGCGCTCCTCTGTTGAAGAACTCGCAGGGAGCAGCCTTCGTTTTCAAAGGGAAAAACGGAAAGTTGCTCCGCAAGCTGATAAACACGACGCCTCAGAAGTTCTCGCAATTCGGCGCCTCTGTCGCCGCGATCGACGATATGACGGGCGATGGGCGGCCGGACGTCGCGGTAGGGGCTCCCGAGGAAGATGTGAACGGCTTGATCAATGCGGGAGAGACTGTCATTTTCGATGGTGCACTCGGGTCCGTCTTCTTAACTCTAACCAGCGAAACGCCGCAGGCTTTCGCTGGCTTTGGCTGCTCTGTTCTGGCGGTTGATTTCGACGGTGATGGAACTGTTACACCGGTTATCGGGGTACCCTATCAGAATGCCGATCTGATAGATCCGGAGGACGGCGACCTGGTAACTCACCTACAGATTGGTCAGATAGAGATTCACTAAGGAGGCGATAACTTTAATGAAAGCAAAGCTCTTTCCGGCTCTAGCTGGCGTCGTGGTTTGGCTAACTATCCTCAGCCCGGCATTTGGCAACCACCGAACCGGCGCCTTAGCGCTCCCAGAGCTACTCGCGGCTGGCGACTTTAACCAGGACGGTAATCTGGATCTGGCGGTTAATGTGACTGGTTTTGACAATGTGGCCCTCTTTCTTGGAGACGGTAAAGGTGGCCTAACGTTATCAGGTCATCTCGCTTCCGACACTTTGACCAAGGGGCTTGATGTCGCGGACATCGATGGAGATCAGCACCTCGACCTGGTGGGCTGCACCGCGTGGGGTTACGACGTTGTCGTGCACTTAGGCGATGGATTGGGTGGATTCGGTCACAGAGACCAGGTCTACAACGGCGACGGAGAGCCTACCCGGCTTATCCTAAGAGACTTCAATAACGACCTGAAACCGGATATGGCCGTGAACGCACCAGACGAGGGACTCATTCTGATCTACCTGAACAATACGAAAGGTGGGTTCATCGTCCCGGCCAAGGAATACGAAGGACTTGCGCGCTGCGCTGGCTTGGCCACCGGTGATTTCAATGGCGACGGCAATTTGGATCTGGTGACCGCTAGCATTCCACATCCGGAGCATGCGGATGGCCTGGCTATTGTCCTGCTAGGAGATGGAACTGGAGGATTTACGCAGAACGCAAGGTTGAATGTCGGTTCTGACCCGACCAGTATCGCCACGGGAGATCTTAACAACGATGGAAAGGTAGACTTTGTCGTGGCCGGGGCTCAGCCCGGTAATATGAAGGGCAATTATTTTACATCCGTCCTGGGTGACGGGAGCGGTAATTTCACTGAACAGCAGACAGTCGACCTCGGAGCGGGAAGTCTAAAAGGAGATATTTCTCTGGGAGATTTCAATGAGGATGGAAACTTGGACGTGGCATACCCAGTTACCGGAAGCCAGATATCACACGAGCCCAGCCATGTTGTGCTCATCTACTTCGGCGATGGTGCCGGTAATTTCACCGCTGGGCCAGTGATCGAGGTTGGCAACGAACCTCATACTGTGATTACCCCTGATTTCAACAAGGATGGCCACCTCGACCTGGCTGTTAGCAACCGAACCGACGGCACGGTTTCGCTCTTACTCGGTGACGGCACCGGCAACTTTGTTCTCTCCACTACGGTCTCTGTCGTCTGCTTTGGCGGAGTCTGCGACTAAGATCATCAACCAAGAAGGCACACACACCATGAAAGCACCCCTTATGGCGGTCATCCTACCGAGCACCATTATCCTCCTTGGGGCGGTTTTCCTCGTTCCGGCGGAGGCGAAACTGCCGCTCCTTAAGAGTAAGGCGGAACGATTTGTTCCTAAGAGCGGAGCTCCACCTGAAGGCCCCGCAAAATGGTTCTACATTGAGGGCATCACGACTCCGGCGAACAACGGTCCAAACAGTTCTGAAGCGCAGGTCGGTTTTGACAACCTGACCAACGGCTATGCCACGCAGGGGCCCGATTTCGATACCATTACTAAGGATAACGTAATTCCGACACGCTCTTTCAACGACGGCCGGTTTGTTTTTGAAGCACCAGAGACACAGAAACTTGGACTTGGGCCTATTTACAACGCGACAAGCTGTGTGACGTGCCACGGGAATATCGTTACGGGAGGCGACAGCCAGGTCACCGTTCAGCGGACCGGTCACACCGAAGGCGGCGTTTTCTTCGAATCCCAAGGTGGATCGCTCATCCAGTCGCGAGCTACCTACCCTGATATCGTAGAGCATGTGATCGATACTGACGAGACGAGGGCGTTACGCATCTCACCCGCGGTTTTAGGCGATGGTTATATCGAGTGCGTTTCCGATAGCACGATCACGGCGATTCGCGATGCGCAGCCGCCCGATGTGCAAGGCACAGCTCCCGAAGTACCGGTGATGGAAGGCGACGGCAGCGCCCGGATCGGGCGATTTGGCTGGAAAGCCCAGCACGCCAGCATCATCTCGTTCGCGGCCGATGCTTATAATGCCGAAATGGGCGTCACCAGCCCTCTTTTCCCGGATGAAAACACTTCGTCCGGCACATTTGTCGGCTACGGCACGTCCTATGATCCGATGCCGGACCCCGAAGACGACGGTGACGATATCGACGGGTTCGCCCTCTTCGTGCGCTCAACCAAAGCTCCTCCCCGGGGCCAGATCACGGCGCAGGTCCGCCTCGGTGAAAAGCGTTTCACCCAGATCGGATGCGCCGTCTGCCATGTCGCTTCAATTACCACATTGTCTGCTGGCGTTGTGATTAACGGCGGCTCTTTTGTCGTTCCCACCGCACTCGGCGATAAAGTCTTTCATCCATACAGCGATTTCCTGTTGCATGATGTCGGAACCGGTGACGGTATTCCAATTCAACCCCTACCCGAATACGCCGACACGGCCAACAAGATCAAGACGCCGCCACTGTGGGGCCTGCGGACGCGAAATCGTTTAATGCACGACGGTCTATCTTGCACGCTCAACGATGCAATCCAGCGACATCAGGGACAGGCTGCGACTTCCGTGGCCGCATTTAACCTACTGCCGGACGCCGATAAAGCGCGAGTGCTGGCCTTTCTGCAATCTCTCTAAACTGCTACCTCCGCCAGTAAGCGAATTGCTATAAGTCATAAGCGAGCTATCGAGATTATCGAAGTTCTGAGCACCGAAGAATCTCGAGCGCGAAGTCAGCGCGCGCGCGAAATGCGCACCTCGGGCCGGTAAACAATTCGGACCAGTAAGTCTCCTCTTCCGCCGTGGCTTTTTGGTAACCCTTCGCCTGCAATTCGAAGAACTTCGCCACGACGAATACGTGCCGGAATTCTCATGGTCCGAACGCCGCCCGTAACCACAGGGATCGTTTCATTTCCACCCTTGGCGGCGCGCTCGGCGCTAATGCGCAAATCCGTCCGCAGATTCGATCCACTCACCTTGAACCGAAAACCTGGCAAAGCTCGCACCCTGATCGCTACAAGCCCGCCTTCGAACGGCGCATCTCTCGGGAACCGGAACTTGGCCCCCGGAGCAGTCATCGGCGGGACTGTTACTCGATAATTTTCCGTTCCGCCGGGATTGGCCGGATCTTTGACGGTCACGTCAAGCGTAGTGCCGCGCAGAAAGTCCTCGATCCGCAAATACGCATCCTGAGAAATGTTACACTGCCCCCGACCCGCCGTCCGCGACGGGTACGCGGAATTCCGCTCGCGATCATAAGCACACCGCCTCGTCGGATCGCCCAGAATTTCATAGGCAGCATTGAGTTGCTGAATTCGCGCTTCTTCCGCGGTGGGATTGACGTCAGGATGATTTTGTTTCGCGCAAGTGCGATAGGCCGCTCGGATCTGCGCGGTCGTGGCCTTCGGATCGAGCCCGAGAATGGCATAGAAGTCAGGTGGTTCAGGTTGCAATGCGCGAGGGTAGCTTGAAATTGCCGGCGCGTCAGCTTCGCGCTTGCGCTGTCAGGGTGGACGGGCGCACGATAGGAACATGTTCAAAAGACGTCGCGTGATCCCGGGCGAATCGCCCGGCCTGCTCAAGCTAGCGCAGGATTCTCCCCAGGATGCTCCGATCATCACCTTGATTGAGTACGGCCCAGACTACCTAGACGAACGAAAGGACGTCGATTGCGGCGAACTCCTTGGGCACCTCGATAATGAGCTTGTCACCTGGATTAACATCGATGGTCTGGGTGACCTGAGCGTCCTGCGTATTTTGGGAGAGCGTTTTAATCTCCACCCGCTGGCCTTGGAAGATGTAGTCGACACCAGTCAGCGCCCAAAGGTCGAACAATACGACGACTACCTTTTCATCGTCGCCAAGATGATTTATCTCACCAATGAGAAAGAGCTAGCCGGCGAACAGGTCAGCATGTTCCTCGGCAAAGCCTTTCTCATTACGCTTCAGGAGGAAGCCGACTTCGATGTCTTCGAGCCGGTGCGCGCGCGCATTCGGAGTGGCAAAGGCCGGATTCGACAAGCCGGCGCTGACTATCTTGCCTATGCGCTGCTCGATTCTCTTATCGATCACTATTATCCAGTGCTCGAATCCATCGGGAGTGAGATTGACATCATCGAGGACGAGTTGGTCGACAATCCTCTTCTGCGGCCGGTTGGGAGCCTGCATGAACACAAAAGAACGCTCACTCAAATTCGCCGAATGGTCTGGCCCTTGCGTGATGTGACCAATCTCCTTCTGCACGAGGATCCGGGTTTTATTCGACCTGAAACCAAGGTTTTTCTGAGGGATTGTTACGATCACAGCATCCAGTTGATGGACGTTGTCGAGAGCTACCGCGACGTGCTCTCAGGCTTAACCGAAATTCATATTTCGAGCATTGGACTACGGACCAACGAAATCATGAGAGTTTTGACCGTAATGTCATCTATCTTCATACCCCTTACCTTCATCGCCGGGGTTTACGGCATGAATTTTAGTCATATGCCGGAATTGTCCAAGCCGTGGGGTTACGCTGCCTGTCTTACCTTAATGGCAATCGTGGGAATAGGGCAGTGGATTTACTTCAAGAAGCGCCACTGGATCTGATAACTCCACAACTGTGTCTGGCCCTTATCATACATGTCCAAGTATCTAGTGATCAGCTGTAGTGGGAATCCGTCGAGCAAAAGCCGGAGAATGGGTCGAATTGCCTTCGACCATCTGCAAAAATCGAAGGCGGACTGCACTTGGCTCGACCTTGCCGAAATGGATCTTCCATTGTGCGATGCAAACGCTTGTTATGCGCACCCCTCCGCCAGGAAGCTGTGCACTTCCATCGAAATGGCAGACGGCGTGATCGTGGCGGCTCCCGTTTATAACTATGATGTGAGTGCCTCGGCTAAGAACATGATCGAGCTGACCGGCCGCGCCTGGGAGGACAAGATAGTGGGTTTTCTGTGTGCCGCTGGGGGCATGAGCAGTTATATGTCGGTCATGGCCTACGCAAACAGCCTTATGCTTGATTTCCGCTGCGTCGTTATCCCCCGGTTTGTCTACGCGACCGGCGACGTTTTTGATGACGACAAACTACTGGACTCCAAAGTCGCGGGAAGAATTGAAAAGGTAGCGCTGGAACTGATCCGGTTTACGGAAGCCCTGCGCGGGAGAAGTCAGAGCTAGCGCTGAAATTACCTGGAACGCTGCGCCCCAAGCCAGACTTCGGAACCTTCACGCGCAGCATCCACTTCCATTGGTTTGCCGCTTTCAAGCACCAACATGCGCGCAGACTCTACCATCTCGTCCACTCCTTTATCGTCCCGATTTGGATCGTGATGAAACAGGAAGAGTTTCCGGGCGCCAGCATCAAGGGCGAGGGATACCACGCTGCTCAGGGAGCCGTGTCCCCATCCAATTTTGTGCAGATATTCATCATCTGTGTACTGCGCGTCGATAATCAGGATATCGACTCCGCTAAGAAACTCCACCAGGCCCGCACGCGCCGTCGCGGCATAAGCTCGTGCTTTGTTTAGGTCAGACTTCTCGCGGTCGGCCTGTGTGACTTTCAGAACTTCGAAAGGCTCATTGTCAGGCAGATACGCGATTGATCCCTGGGAGGTGGAAAGCCGGTAACCGACGCAGATACCCGGGTGATTTACAAAGCGCGTCTGGATGCGCACTTTGCCGACCGAAAAATCCATCTCCTTCAACTCTTCAATCGAAATGGTACCCGGCATATCGCGCAATGAGACCGGAAAAACCGAGGTCTCCATTTGGTTGGCGAGGATGGTAGCCAACCCTTCCCGCGCTCCTTCGTATCCGAGAAGGCGAAGCGAGTTCTTGCTGTTGTAGGCCGGAAGAAAAAAGGGCAGCCCCTGAATGTGGTCCCAGTGCGTATGCGAAATCAGAATCGTTAGCTTGATTGGATTCGCTTTGAATTCGTCTTCCAAAGCAATGCCCAGCGATCGCATCCCCGAGCCAGCGTCCAGGATGATAATTTCGCCGTCGGCGCGAACTTCGATGCAACTCGTGTTCCCGCCGTAGCCGACCGTCGAAGAACCCGGCACAGGAATCGAGCCGCGCACGCCCCAGAATTTCAGGCGCGTGGAAGGCGGCGTGAACTCCGGTAAAGGGCCGGTCAGGATGGCCGCTTTGTCTCCATTCGGCATGACACGCTCAATCACCTCGTGCAGATGCTCCCAAAGGATTGGCTTCACGAGATATTCGTCGGCGCCGGCCTCAATCGCGCTCGTCCGATCGACCCCATAATCGCGACCCGAAATGATGATAATCTTGGTCCGCTGCAAGCTGTGGCGGAGGTTACGGCAAACCTGAAATCCGTTCGCCCGCGGCATCAGTAAATCGCACAGAATCAGCTCTGGCCGATGCTCCAAAGCCAAGTCGATTCCAGCCTCGCCATCGCCCGCTTCGAGAATTTTCCAGTCTTCTCGGGCGAACAGGCCCGCTGTTGCTCGCCGGCTTTCGGCGTCATCCTCGATTAACAAGACGGTGGGCATTGGCGGACTAGTCGAGTTCTTTCAGACCGCGCACCAATTTACAAGCTCAATTGCTTGTCGTTCTGCACGATCGACGTTCCCGCTAGGGACGAGTCGCGCTCTTCCAGCGCAACTCTGGACGTAGGTTGACCTCCGACGGCGGAACGTCGAATCCAGCTGCGCGCAAGAGATAGGAAACTCCAGCGGGGCTTTCCATCGTCTCCTTCAGGCTGCGGGCGAAAACCTCGATATATTCCTTGTAAGACTCGAGCGCTAACTTGCCGTCGGCGTAATGGGCAGCGAGCGATTCATCGTGATTGTCAATCAGCTCGATCAAAGCGTGCCGCAGTCGCGCCCGCATTTGCGGATCGACCACGATTCTGAAAGGACTCGCCCCCGCGTCTGGTAGCGCTGGAGTTTCGCGGGAAGGCGCCGGAACCAGTTGGAAGTCAGGCAAGTCCATCGATCGCTTTAGGCAGGAAGAAACGCTAGAAGAAAATCGGAATAATCAGGATGGCAACGATGTTTACCACCTTGATCATCGGATTAATCGCCGGACCGGCTGTATCCTTGTAGGGATCACCAACAGTATCACCGGTAACTGAAGCTGCGTGGGCCGCAGAACCTTTGCCACCAAGATTGCCTTCTTCGATGAATTTTTTCGCGTTATCCCACGCGCCGCCGCTCGAAGTCATGGCAATTGCGACAAATAAGCCGGTCACAATCGTCCCGACAAGCAATCCGCCCAGAACGACTGGCCCCAGAGGCTTGATGACCGCGACCGCAACGACAAACGCCACCGGCAATAGCGCCGGAACGATCATCTCGCGCAAGGCCGCTTTGGTCACAATATCGACGCACGTGCCGTAATCCGGTTTGTCTTCACCACGCAAGATACCTGGCTTCGCTGTCAGCTGGCGACGGACTTCAAGCACGACTGCACCCGCGGCTTTTCCGACCGCGTCCATGCTGAAAGCGGTGAAAATGAAAGGCAGTAAACCGCCGATGAAGAGACCGATGATCACTTTTGGCTCGGTGAGTGAAAATGCAAAAGCAAAGGTGTGCCCCGAAGCAGTCACGTGCGCACGGAGTTCTTCCACGTACGAACCGAAAAGAACGAGGGCTGCGAGGCCGGCGGACGCGATCGCGTATCCTTTCGTGACCGCCTTCATCGTGTTCCCAACGGCGTCGAGCTCATCGGTCACACCGCGGACTTCTTTGGGAAGATTGCTCATCACCGCGATACCACCGGCGTTATCCGTGATCGGACCGAAGGCGTCGAGTGAGATGATAATTCCCGCCATCGAAAGCATGCTCATGACTGCGATGGCGATGCCGTAGAGTCCGGCAAAATGGAAACTGAACAGAATCGCGAGACCAATGAACCCGACGGGCAGGGCGGTCGCATGCTGGCCGATGGCAAGGCCGGCGATGATATTGGTGGCGTGGCCGGTCTCCGACGCCTTCGCGATACCGCGAACCGGCCCGTAGCTCATCGACGTATAGTAGTTCGTTATTACAACCACGATTCCGGTCATGAGCAGGCCAATCAGTGAAGCAAAATACAGATCGTTCGCTGTGCGCGGAACACCGGCGATCGTGACGCCATCCGGGAAAAGAGAATGCGTTGCCGGCCAGAAGAGAATGGCCGAAACCACCGCGCTCGCCATTACGCCGCCCATCAAAGTCGTGCCAGGCTTGGCGCCGCTCAGGTTAACGAAAATGATCCCGCAAATCGCACCAAGGACGGATATGCCGCCGAGGACAAATGGATACACGATCGCGGCCGGCGTTGCCGCCAACGTCAATGCGCCCACCAGAATCGCACCAATCAGACTGACCGCGTAGGTTTCGAAAACGTCCGCGGCCATACCTGCGCAATCACCCACGTTATCGCCAACGTTGTCGGCGATGGTTGCTGGATTGCGTGGATCGTCTTCATCGAGAGTATTTTCAATCTTACCCACCAGATCGGCGCCCACGTCGGCCGCCTTGGTGTAGATGCCACCGCCAAGTCGCGCGAAAACGCTGATCAAACTGGCGCCCAGAGCGAGGCCAATCAGACTCTTCACCGCAGCGTCCGCACCGATCATGTTGCTGGCAACGCGGTAAAAAATGCCGACTGACAAAAGCGCCAATCCGACGACCAAGAGACCGGTCACAGCGCCGCCATTAAACGCGATACGCAGGGCCGCTCCGGTCGATTTCGTCGCGGCCTGGGTTGTTCGCGTGTTAGCCAGCACCGCGATTCGCATCCCGATGAACCCGGCAGAAAGCGAACAGGCGGCCCCAACAACGAATCCAACCGCGCTGGCGTGATCCTTAAAGAAAAAGAGCAGGAGAAAAATAACCACCGCGATCGAGCTGATCGTGACCACCTGGCGATTGAGATAAGCCTTCGCGCCTTCCTGGATGGCGTTGGCAATTTCCTGCATCCGGGCATTACCGGGCGAAGATCTGACAACGGAAAAAATAAGGATAAAGGCGAAGACCAAACCAACCGCGGCGCAAAGCAACGAAAGCGAGACACCGGAAGTCAGCATGGATAGGGCAATTAAGGTCATAAATAGGGCCGAAATAAGAAAGGCAGGACATTAGAGGGATTCGCCTTTCTGGCAACCGGTTTGTCATCGCCGAGCGAAGGAGCAGCCTCGGCCCGGCTGGTGCTTTTGCCACGAGCAGAGAACAATCGGTCCAATGCCAACGGACCAGCCGCTTTACAATTCGAAAACCGAACGAAGCCGGCTCAAAAATGTCGCACTGTATTCCTGCGCCTTGGAAGCTTCGGTGTCGTCTTGCTCGAGATTCTTGAGCAGCCCTTCTGTTTCCATTTTGCGGGTCGCAAGCAATTCGCTCAGTTGCGTCACGCATTCCGGCGCGTCGCGCAGGACTGCCGCCATCGAGGTCTTGAATATTTCCATCACTTCACAATCGGCGTTGGCCCGGACCGTAGCAGTGCGTCGTTCTCCGGTAAGAAGCGACATTTCGCCGAAGCAATCGCCTTCAGAGAGACTCGCGACATCGATGCTCGTCCCATTCTTTGAGACGGAAACACTGGCGTCTCCACGCAGGAGGATAAACATCGAGTCGCCCTCGTCGCCTTCCACGATGACGTTTTCGCCCCGCCCGAAGTGATTGACGCGCGCCTCTTTGACGAGGCTTTCCAAGTGCTCGTCGGAAAGGCATCCGAAGATCCGATCCTCGCGCAGAATTTGCCGGGCTCCTTCCTGCCCTCCTTCCCCTGATTTGGTTGGGCGGCGCGGGATTTGCAGAGTGCGAATCGGGAACGGGATGTTGATTCGCTGCCGTTTCAATTCGTACCAAACATTGGTTCGTACCGAATCATTCGTCTCGTTAAACCGCGCGTGGTTCCCCATGTAATACTTGATCTCGTAGGTGACGGCGGACTCTGCGAAATCGACCAGGAAAACCTTCACCGGTGGATCACGCAAAACGTTCTTCGCGCTTTGGACCGCTCGAGTCAGAGCATCCTTCACCTGGTTGGGTGGAACGTTGTAGTCGATACCCAGCCGGAAACGCATGGCGTGAACCTCGGTCGGGTAATGAAGATTGATGATCGTGGTGCGAACGATCTCGTTGTTAGGAATATCGAGATTGATGTCATCGTTTGTGCGCAGACGAGTGGAACGCCAGTTGATCTCCATGACCTCGGCAAAGTGGTCGCCGACGTGGAGCCAATCCCCGACCTTGTAAGGTTTGTTGATCTGTACGGCCATACCGGCGATGACCCCGCCCAGTAAATTCTGGGTCGCGAAGGCGAGCACGATGGCGGCGGCGCCAGAGGTGGCGAGGAGACCGCGCAATTCCCGTTCAGCGTGGTAGCCGATGCTGAGCACGAGGAGAAGAGCGACGAGAAAAATAAGGAGCGCGACAATCTCGCGCAGAAACTTGGGAATCGCGATCTGACGGCGCTTTTCGAAATAAAGATCCCAGAGGTAGCGATCCATCAGCGCGATCACGACCGCAGTACTGAGAAGAATGACGGCCGCCCCCACGTGATTGCGCCAGCGAAAATCCATCCCGTAGATCCACGCCGAGGCATAAGTCGCGACGGCGAGGGCAAAGAGTTGGAAGAAAATCCCGAAGGGAACTCCGGCGCGCCGCTTGAGCAGTCGCCCGACCGAAAGGGTCACGAGGAAGACGACGATGAAGGCCGCGAAAGTTTCGACGCTTCGCTCGGTGTTGATCAGACCAAACATATCCGAGGAGATAGCCTAACAACCAGAAAGCCGCGCCACAAGCGGGGTTAACGCGGTGGCCAGATCGCCAGACATGCCCAGCCCGCCAGAAAGCAGAGCCCGCCCAGCGGTGTAATTGCACCGAGCCATTTGATATTCGACCAGGCGAGCAGGTAAAGGCTGCCGCTAAACAGAACAATGCCAGCGACAAAGAGCGCCGATGCGGCGCGACTCGCGGAAGGGATCACCGCCAGCACGGCCAACGCAATGGCGTGTATGAAGTGATACAAAACGGCTTTGTTCCAAACCTCCGACATCGCGTTGGCCTGCAGGGTGTTTTTAAGGGCATGAGCTCCGAAGGCTCCTAACGCGACGGCCAAAAAACAGAGCGCAGCCGCGGTTCGGAACAGTATGGAATTCATCCCGCGAAGCTGACGCGCAATCCGGAAAGCCGCAACCCCGGGCATCGCGCTCCGATCCGAAATGCGTTCTTCAATTTCTGGCTATTACGGCTGCTCGTTCGACCGCCGGGCCTGCTGCACCTGATCCATCACCTCGTGAGTACGATCGAGTGAATGTTTCGCCCAATTGTGCTCCGAAACGGGACCGGGAGTTACAGCCGCCGTAGTTACTTTTTCCGTCGTCGGTTTGGGTTGAGCCGCGGTTTCCTGATTGCCGTTTCGTTGCCAGAGAAAAAGCGCCGTGAGGCTCAAGACCAGGACAAGAAACGTTTTCATTTCCATCTCAAGGAGCATGGCGCGGGCCAAGGCGAATGCCCGAAAATTTCTCTGCATCCATCACGCGGAGCGGAACCGATACCCTATTAACGCATTCTTAAGAAAATAGAAAACAAGACAACAAAATATGAAAAAATTAGTAGCTGGAACACTGACCGCCGCGCTCGCGGCGCTGCTTTCATACGCCAGCCCGATGTTTGCCGGTAGTTTCACGGTTGCAACGGGTCCGACTTTTACTCCGGATACGGCGTTTACCAACAATACGATCGCAATCGATGCCACTACCGGCGCCGAATTGATTCGAGTAAACGGAGGGGCGACTATCACGCCGGACGCAACCAATCAGGCTATGATTAGTCTGGATGGCGGTTATTCGGCGGACGCCGGCGACATCTTTTCGGCAGCATATAGTTTCGTCGTCGATATGAACGCGCTCACGTCGGTCACTTACACCATCTCAGGTACTGCTGTAGTCTTCGGTATTACGGTACCGTTTAGCGCCACTGGGACACTAGATCCCGGATTGCACAAATACGAGGGAACGATCAGTGTGCCAGACGCGACGTTCCCAACCGCCACCTCCGGAACCTGGACAGCCGCTCTAACCCTGGACTTCGGCGGTGGTTCTCCGAATTCTGCTGCCCCTGGCACCCTGGATCTCCAGATTCAACAGATTGATGTCCAGCTTGCTCCTGAGGCCGCCATGCTGGAAGCACCCGCGCAACAGCAGAACGTCTCGACGCGTGGTAATGTCGGCACAGGCGACGATGTTCTCATCGGCGGCTTCATTATAACGGGCACGGATGCGAAACAGGTTGTTATTCGTGCTGTCGGACCTTCCATCGTGGGTGTGACTGGATTGTTGGCGGATCCGTTCCTAGAACTCCATGATTCGACGGGTGCACTAATAACCAGCAATGACAACTGGGGCGATCTCAGCACGGACGATCAAACCGTTTTGACCGATAACGATCTTGCGCCATTGGATCCGGCTGAGTCTGCCCTAGTTATGACTCTCGATCCGGGCAACTATACGGCAATCGTTCGCGGAGTGGGTGATACCACTGGTATCGCGCTGGTAGAAATTTACGACCTCGATACCGTCTCGGGCACCACGACTGACTCGAAGCTCGCTAATCTCAGCACACGCGGCAACGTCGGCGTGGACCCAAACATCTTGGACCTTGGCGTCATCGTTGGGGGCACGGGCACCGGGTTCTCCACGATCATCATTCGCGGCCTCGGTCCTTCTCTTACCGATCAGGGCGTGTCAAACGTTCTGGCTGATCCAACACTCGACCTTCTCAATGAAAATGCCGATGTGATCGCGTCGAACGATAACTGGGAGGCTGACCCGGCAAACATGCAATCAGTGATGGATGCCGGTCTGGCGCCGACAGATTCGAACGAAGCAGCAATCTACGAGGTTCTGCCGCCGGGCAAATATACCGCAGTGCTAAGCGGTGCCGGTGGCACCACCGGCGTCGGCTTGGTTGAGACGTATAACATCGACGATTGAGGTTAGAATAAAAGACCGCCCGGTCAGGATTTTCCTGGCCGGGCGTTTCTCTTTCTGGCGGCGCGGGGCCTGGTGGAAGCCCACCACGTTTTTTCCGCAACCGCAGAAGGCGCGATTGGCTTGCCTGGACGGTCGGAGAGATGCAGCCTTGTGTGGAGGCATTGTTGAAAACCCAAGTCATTTCTTCCCTGATCACGAAAAGCGCTCCCCTTCTCCTCGTCTTCCTGCTCACCGCGTGCTCGCATTGGGATTACCAGGAGCGGGCCCGCACGCCGCTCAAGCCGATGACATCGGTGGTGCACGTCAAGTCGGAAGCATTCGACACTCCGCCAAAAGTGCTGGAGGGAAGCCGCCCGGCATATCCGCAACCGGAAGCGAGCCATCGCGAAACAGGTTTCGTCAGCGTAATCTGCCTGATCAGCGTTGAGGGAAAGGCAGTCGACTTCGAAATCGAGAAGATGACGAGTCCGGCTTTCGCCTACGAAACTGTGCGCGCCATCCAAAAATGGCGCTGGGCGCCGGCAATGAAGAATGGACATCCCGTGGCAGCAAAGGTGCGCGTGCCGATGCACTTCAATGACCTTTGAAATGTCTCGGCCTAACGAATAATTCTTTTCCGCGACCCAGATCTCACTTCCGTCGAAATTGACGGCGCACCGGAAATGCGGTTCATCGTTACTCCGTGACTCGTATCCTGATTGCCGATGACCAGCCAGACGTCCTCGAAGCTTTGCGCATTCTGCTCAAGGGCGAGGGCTATCAGACCGACGCGGTCACTTCGTTAGGCGCGGTCATGAACTCGCTCGAGAAGCGTTCCTATGCGCTTCTCATGATGGACCTGAACTACACCCGCGATACAACCTCTGGACAGGAAGGGCTTGAAGTCATTCCGCGTATTCAGGCCCTGGATGATACCCTTCCGATCGTGGTGATGACCGCCTGGGCAACCGTCGATCTCGCTGTCGAAGCGATGAAGCTAGGTGCGCGCGATTTCGTCACCAAGCCGTGGGATAACGATCGCGTTCTCACGATTGTTCGCACCCAGATCGCGCTCGGCAGCGCGATTCGGAAAAGCAAGCAGCTCGAAGCAAAGAACGAACTGCTTCGCGGCAAGATGCCGAACATTATTTCCGAATCGCAGCGAATGCGCCCCGTGATCGAGCTGGTCACTCGCGTCGCACCTTCCGACGCCAATGTTTTGATCACGGGTGAAAATGGCACCGGCAAAGGATTAATCGCACAGGCCATTCATTCTCTTTCCACCCGTGCGACCAAAATCATGATTACGGTCAACATGGGTGGACTGTCAGAGGGAGTTTTCGAAAGCGAGCTTTTCGGTCACGTCAAAGGAGCGTTTACCGATGCGAAAACCGATCGGGCCGGGCGCTTTGAGCTGGCGGATGAAAGCACTCTCTTCCTCGATGAGATCGCGAACCTGCCCCTGAGTCAGCAGGCCAAGCTCCTGCGCGTGATCGAGACCGGTGAATTCGAGCGAGTCGGTTCTTCGCGCACTTTGCATGCGAACGTGCGCATCATCTCCGCGACAAATTCGAATCTAACCGACGAGGTCGCGGCCGGACGCTTCCGGCAGGATTTGCTTTTCCGTCTCAACACAATCGAGATTGCGCTGCCGCCGTTGCGCGAACGCCGGGAGGATATCGCGCCGCTCGCCGCTCATTTTCTGCGGCAACATGCGGAACGGTATCGGAAAAAGCTCACCGGCTTTGAGCCGGCCGCGCATGAAGCACTGATGCGTCACGAATTTCCCGGCAATGTGCGCGAACTGGATCATGTCATCGAACGCGCCGTCCTCATGTCGCAAGGGTCGCAGATCAAGCCCAACGATCTTGGCCTAACGAACATGGGTGATGGCTCGCCCCGCCTGGAAGAGATGAGCCTCGAGGAGGTAGAAGCGTTCCTGATCAAGAAAGCGCTCGCCCGTCACAATGGAAACGCGCGCCAGGCGGCCGAGTCGTTAGGCCTAAGCCGGAGCGCTTTCTATCGACGGCTCCAGCACTACGGGTTGTGAAATCTTCTGATTCCTTATCGCGGCGGCCGGATTGAGAACAACACGTGGCCAGCAAGGCAAATCAACCGTCAGCGACCAGAAATCGAAAACTGCGCAGACATCGTCGGCTTTCTTTTGAAGGCCGGCTGACCTGGTTGACCCTCGCCGCGGGCGCGCCCGCCCTGATCGTGGCCATGGCCTTCCTCTGGGTTGGTGACCAAAGCGCCAAAACGAGTTGGACGCTCACTCTCGTCATCGTCGGGGTTGCTTTAGGGTATCTCTCCGGTGCGCGCGAGCACGTCGTTAGGCCGCTTCAGACGATGAGCAATCTTCTCGCCGCCTTGCGGGAAGGCGATTACTCGATTCGGGCCCGCGGCGCCCAGGCCGATGACGCGCTCGGCGAGGTTCTGCTTGAAATCAATCAGCTGGGCGAAACCCTGCGCGTCCAGCGCCTCGGCGCCTTCGAAGCGACCGCGCTCCTTCGCACCATCATGGCCGAAATCGATGTCGCGGTCTTCACTTTCGATCCGGACCGCCGCCTTCGTCTCGTTAATCGCGCCGGCGAAAATCTGCTCCGCCAACCGATCGACAAATTGCTTGGCCGCCGGGCGACCGATCTGGGCCTCGCGGCCTGTCTCGATGCCGATGAAGACGCACCTCTCACCCTCACCTTTCCCGGCGGCAGCGGCCGCTGGGGCGTGCGCAGGAGCAATTTTCGCGAACGCGGTCTGCCCCATGAACTCCTCGTCCTGACCGACCTGAGCCGCACTCTCCGGGAAGAGGAACGCAAAGCGTGGCAGCGGCTCGTCAGGGTGCTCGGTCATGAGATGAACAATTCGCTCGCCCCGATCAAATCGATCGCTGGCAGTCTGGAAGGCTTGCTGCGGCGCGATCCTCCGCCAGCCGATTGGCGCGATGATGCGCGCAGCGGCCTAAATGTGATCGCGAGCCGGGCAGAATCGCTGAGCCGTTTCATGCAAGCCTACGCGCGACTCGCCCGCCTTCCCCCACCCCAGAAAGAAGACATCGATCTTGGGCAACTCGTTAGGCGGGTTGTCGGCCTGGAAACGCGGCTCCCGATTCGGCTCGCGGAAGGACCCGAAATTCTAGTCTCGGCCGACGCCGCCCAGATTGAACAGCTCCTGATCAATATTTTGCATAACGCCGTGGATGCTTCCCTGGAAACCGGCGGAAAGGTGACCGCCGGCTGGCGACCGAAGGGTGATTGCGCGGAAGTTTTTGTCCGAGACGAAGGGCCCGGCATCATGAATCCGGGCAACCTCTTCGTCCCGTTCTTCACCACGAAGCCAGGTGGTTCGGGCATTGGCCTAACGCTGAGCCGCCAGATCGCAGAGGCGCACGGGGGCACGCTCAACCTGGCGAATCGAATCGATCGCTCCGGGAGCGAAGCGCTTCTTCGTCTGCCGCTCTGATTGCCTAACGAAAAACGCGCTTAAGGATTACAAGGAATGATAGTGTCCTGCGCGGCCACGATCTGCCACTTTCCTGCGCGCTTTAGCCACGTGTCGGTCCAGACCTGGCAACGCTTCGTCTCCTTGCCGTTGGCGTCCTTGTCCGTCCGGTGTTCTGCTCCGTACGCTATGGCAATGGAGTCGCCAAAGAATCTGACCTTCACCTCGTCCAGTTGGCAGTCGCGCGAAGAAAACTTTGTCTCCGGGGCGATAGCTTCGCTCTTGCCATAGCGCATTCCCTTTGTGGAAGTCGCCTGAAAGTCGTCCGCAATAATGTCCTTAAGATCCGGCTGCGCGCTGCAGGCTGAGCTGGCCCACTTTGCCTCGGCGGCCTTTATGAATTTAACCGTCTCTTCATCCGGCGATCCCCATCGGGACTCCTGCGCCACGCTTGGCGAGATGAATCCAACGAGGAGCAACAGGGCGAGTCCAAAGACGGATATGATTGAAGCTAATTTCATGGCTTTGTTTTATTTCAGCAGTATCGCGGGACAAGCATTAAACTCGCCTAACGACCTTAGAAGAGAACCTTGTAGACCTGATTGTGAGGTCCTTCACCATCTCTGTGACTCACATAAACGGCGTGGTCGCGGCCGTCCCGCAATCGGGACAGCCTGATCCCAGTGACGAAGCAGAATCACGAAAGCTAGAAATTTACCATTAAGCATAACTCTAACATTCCCAGAGTTTTAAAAAAATAGAAATCGGCTGGCACGGGCATTGCAATAGGGGCCGGCACTTCAGGAAAAAAATCCTGAATCCAAACGCGAGAGCGAACGCATCTCACAAGTAGGAAAGAGTAAAAAAATGAAAACCACACCTCATATCCAGAATCATACGCAACGGGCTGAATCCGATCCGCGCGCCCAACGCAGCGGCCGGAGCTTCCCGCAAGTCGCACAGACCTATCAGAGCGCCACTCTGACCGGGAACTGCGGAACGCCGGCGAAGTTTTGCCAACCGGCATTCTTTCGGCTCAGCAATGAATATTTTGCCGAGGAAGCGGCGCGCAGTTTTGCCGCGGACGCCGGCGTTTTCGCCGCGCTGCTTCTGACCGCGATTTTACCGATCGTGAGCGGCGTCGACGCGATCGCAACTCTCACCCACATCGTCGGCGTGCTTTAAGCGCCCGACTTTTTGATCCATACATTATGCAAAGAAGCTTTGAAGTAATCGGCGGCGGTGCTGAGCCCACCCGTCCTTCGGGCTTCACACCAGTTACTTCGTCCATGGATGTCCCGCGCCCCGATGTTGCCCGCAAGAAAAAGAAACGGCGACTAATGATTGGCGGCGCTTCCGTGCTCGCTCTCGCCCTCATCACCGCCGCGGTTTCACGTTTGAAGCCTGCGGCGATGAGCGTTGATCGGGCTGCGGTCTGGATCGACACCGTCAAACGGGGCCCCATGCTGCGCCAGGTGCGCGGTCTCGGAACTCTCGTCCCGGAAGACATTCGCTGGATCGCGGCGGCCAAGGATGGCCGGGTTGAAAAGATCGTCGTTAGGCCGGGCGCGCATATCGAGCCCGACACTTTGATCGTCGAACTCTCCAGCCCGGATCTGCAACAGGCCGCGCTCGATGCAGAGTTGAAAGCCAAGGGTGCGGAAGCCGAGCTGACGACCCTGCGCGCGACGCTGCAGCGCGAGTTGCTCGACCAGGAATCCACCACGGCTCAGGTCCACTCAGAATATCAACAAGCCAAGATGGAGGCTGAAACAAACGAGAATCTGAAAAAGAACGGCCTCATCGCCGAACTCGCTTACAAAACCTCCATCATCAAACGCGACGAGCTCGCCAGTCGGGACGCGATCGAGGATAAGCGGCTCGCTTTCGCGAAGGATTCAATTGAACCCCAACTCGCCGCCAAGCAGTCCGAGCTTGAACAATTGAAAGCTTCCGCCCAGTTGCGAAACCAGGAAGTGGAAGCTTTGCATGTCCGCGCTGGTATGTCCGGCGTTCTTCAGCAACTGCCTGTTGAAGTCGGACAACGAGTGATTCCCGGGACTAATATCGCCCGCGTGGCCGACCCGGCGAAATTGAAGGCCCAAATCAAAATCGCCGAGACCCAGGCGAAAGACATTCAGATTAACCAACCGGCGTCGATCGACACACGCAACGGGCTCATTCCCGGTCACGTCATTCGGGTCGATCCCGCCGTTGAACAAGGAACCGTCACGGTTGATGTCGCGCTCGACGGCCCGCTGCCGAAAGGCGCCCGGCCCGATCTCAGCGTGGACGGCACAATCGAGCTCGAACGACTTGATAACGTTCTCTATGTCGGCCGGCCGGCTTTTGCGCAGGACGGAGCAACCGTCGGTGTTTTCAAGTTAAGCACTGGCAGCGAAGCGCTTCGCTCCCCCGTCCATTTCGGCCGCAGCTCGGTTAACACCATCGAAATTCTCGAGGGCCTGAAAGAAGGCGACCAGGTCATCCTCTCCGACACCAGCGCCTACGACTCACACGACCGCATCAGCTTGAACTAAAAAAAATGTCTACCACTATCAGCCTGCCTAACGATCGCACCACGACCTCAGCCCACAACAAAACCAAAATGAACAACGGAAACGGAAACCACACCCTCATTCACCTCGACGGCGTTACTAAAGTCTTCCTCACTGACGAGGTCGAAACGCACGCGCTTTCGGGAATTCACCTCGACATTCGCATGGGCGAATACGTCTCCATCGCCGGCCCGTCCGGTTGTGGAAAATCCACTCTTCTTTCAATCCTGGGGCTGCTTGATACGCCCTCGGACGGGAGTTACTCACTCAAGGGAGGTGAGGTCGCGAACCTCTCGTTTCCGGAACGCGCTCGCATCCGCAATCGTGAGATTGGTTTCATTTTCCAGAGCTTCAATCTCATCGGCGACCTGACGGTTTACGAGAACGTTGAACTGCCTTTGACCTATCGCGGCATGGGCGCGAGCGAGCGCAAGGCGTTCGTTAACGAAGCGCTGGAGCGCGTTGGCATGGCACATCGCGCAAAACATCTGCCGAGCCAGCTCTCTGGCGGCCAACAGCAGCGCGTCGCAGTGGCGCGGGCCCTCGCTGGCAAGCCAGCCATCCTTCTCGCGGACGAACCGACGGGCAACCTGGATTCCCGCAATGGCGAAGCGGTCATGGATCTGCTCAAAGAACTGCACGCCGGTGGCGCGACCATTTGCATGGTGACGCACGACGCGCGTTTTGCGCAGCACGCCGATCGCACCATCCACCTGTTCGACGGCCGAGTCGTCGAGGACAAAATCGCGGCCTAACGAGGAGCGAGATAAGATGCAGCTGGGCGATCGCAACGAAGGTTCGATCAAAGCGCTGCTTATTTTTGCGCTCCTCGTCGGCAATATTCTCGTCGCACTCCTGCATCACGGCTCGGCGCCTTCCCCGGGCGCCAACCTCGAGCCTGCGCGCTTTTCGGGGAGGCTGCATGAGGCGGCGCGCTTTGAAGAACCGCCGACTCCATAACGATTCCACAACCACATGTTTCAGGATCTCCGTCACTCCCTTCGTCTGCTCGCGAAGAACCCACTCTTCGCTCTCGTTGGCATCACCACCCTGGCCCTCGGAATCGGCGCCACGACCGCGGTCTTCACGCTTGTCAATGCGCTCCTCATCAAACCGCTGCCTTATCAGGATCCGGCAAACCTCGTCCTGCTCTTCGAACACTTCCGCGCCCAAAATCTGGATGCCATCCCGGTCTCGCCTCCGGAATTCCTCGAATACAAATCGCAGCTGAAGAGCTTCGACAAGCTCGCGGCATTCGACACCACCACCTTTAACCTCTCCGAAGGCGAGATGCCGGAGCGCGTCTTCGGCGCCAAGGTTTCCGCCGATCTTTTCCCATTGTTAGGCGTGCAGCCCATTCGCGGACGCACCTTCCGCCCGGAAGAATGCGCTCAGGGGCGCGACGACGTCCTTGTCATTAGTGAGCGTCTCTGGCGCCGCAAGTTCGATCGCGACCCGCGCGTGCTTGGGAGCAAACTGATCGCTGACGGCAAACCCTTCACCATCGTTGGGATCATGCCGTCGACCTTTGAGTTCCCACTCCCGCTCTTCAATATCACCGGCGCGCAATTCGGCGAGCGCGCTGACATCTGGCAACCTGTCGCTTTTACCGATCAAGAATTAAAGAATCGCGGCTCGCGCAGTTACGGCGTCATCGGGCGTCTCGCGCCTAACGTTTCATCGAACCGAGCGCAGGCTGAAGTCGAGACTGTTGTTCAGGGGATGCGTCAGAATAATGCCGACAACTATCCCAAAGGCGACAGCTTTGGTGCGACCATCTATCCGCTCAAGGAACAGGTCGTCGGCCCGATCAAGTCACTGCTTCTCATCTTGTTAGGCGCGGTCGCGCTTGTCCTGCTTATCGCCTGCGCCAATCTCGCCACGATGATGCTCGCTCGCGCTACCATTCGAGAGCGCGAGATGGCGATTCGAGTCGCGGTTGGCGCAAGTCGATTCCGGTTGCTTCGCCAGAGTCTGACGGAAAGCGTTGTCCTCGCACTCCTCGGCGCGGCCGCTGGGACGATCCTCGCTTTCTGGGGAATCGATCTGGTGAAATCGATCGGCACCCAGACCATTCCGCGACTGAGCGAAGTGCACCTCGATCTTACCGTGCTTCTCGTCACTCTCGTGATCGGAGTCGGTGCTGGTCTTGCCTTCGGTATCGCGCCCGGTTTGGCGAGCGGGAAACTCGATCTGAGCGAATCACTGAAGGAAAGCGGCGAACGCGGCTCCAGTGCGGGCCGGCGTCACAACCGGCTCCGCAACACACTCGTGATCGCCGAAGTGGCGCTCGCTTTGGTCCTCCTCACTGGCGCCGGCTTGCTCCTCAAGAGTTTCGTTAGGCTGGGGAATGTCAATCCCGGGTTCAATCCCGATCATGTCCTGACCGCGGAGATTTCCCTTCCCAAATTGGGTTATCCCGACAAGCCAGCGCAGATCAATTTCTTCAACGAGCTGGAACGGCGCGTCCGCAATTTGCCGGGTGTGAAACAGGCCGGGTTCACCTGGATCCTTCCGATGAGTGGGATCAATAGCGATTCTTCCTTCGAGATCGAGGGCCGCCCCAAGGATGCGACGCACCCCGGGCCGGACGAAGAACTCCGCCTCGTCTCCGCAGATTATTTCAGCACCCTCGAGATGCCGCTTCTCAAAGGCCGCTCCTTCAATGCCGCCGACAAGCTTGACGCCCCCGGCGTAGTAATCATCAACCAGGCGCTCGCGCAAAAGTATTGGCCTAACGACGATCCAGTTGGAAAACGGATGCGCGTGCCGAGACGAGAGGGGCCGGTCTGGACAACCATTATCGGGATCGTCGGCGACATTCATCACCGCGGGCTCGATCAAGCGGTGAAACCGGAATGGTATGCGCCGATCAGCCAGGGTCCGTATCCCTCCATGATCCTCGCCGTTCGCAGTACGCAGGATCCGACTAGCCTAACGAGTGCTATCCGGCGTGAAGTGCAGGCCATCGACTCGACTCTGCCGATCGCGCACATCCGCACGCTCAACGATGTCATCGGTGATTCGATCGCGCCCCGCCGCCTCTCCGTTGTGCTCCTGACGGTTTTCGCCGGTCTCGCGCTCGTGCTCGCCTCGGTCGGCATCTACGGCGTGATGTCCTTCCTTGTCGTGCAACGAACTCACGAGATCGGCGTCCGCATGGCGCTTGGTGCCCAGCGCGCCGACGTGCTCCGACTCATCATTTCGCGCGCCGGTCTGCTCATCGGTGCCGGCACGCTCATCGGACTGGTGGTCGCGTTTCTCACCACTTCGCTGCTCCGCTCGGCCCTTTATGCCACAAGCGCTCTCGACTTAACGACTTTTGTTCTCGTCACCTTCACGCTCGCGTTAGTTGCGTTGCTCGCCAGCTACATCCCGGCGCGCCGTGCCACCCGGGCGGACCCGATGATCGCCCTTGGTCGAGGTTAAACGTGAACCATCTCTCATGACATCCGCTCCACTCATCAAACTGGCTCACATCGAGCGCTCCTATCCGTTAGGCAAACAACAATTCTTTTACGTCCTGCGAGACATCAATCTCGAGGTGGAGGAAGGTGATTTTGTCTCCGTCATGGGTCCATCGGGCGCGGGCAAGTCGACTCTTCTGCACTTGCTAGGCATGCACGATTTCGGCTGGAGCGGCGAATATTACCTCGACGAAACCGCAGTCCACCGCCTCAAGCCAAAAGAGCGCACCATTCTGCGCAACGAGCAGATCGGTTTTGTTTTTCAAAACTACAATTTGCTCGACGACCTGACGGTCTACGAAAACCTCGATATCCCGCTTTCCTACCGGCACTACAGCAAATCGGAACGGACCGCATTGGTCGCCGATACGCTCGACCGTTTTTCCATCGTCGGGAAAAAAGATCTCTACCCGCGCCAGCTCTCCGGCGGACAGCAGCAACTGGTCAGTATTGCCCGCGCGATCATCGCGAAACCCAAACTCATCCTGGCCGATGAGCCGACCGGCAACCTCCACTCCAGCCAGGCGGAGGAAATCATGCAGCTCTTTCAACGCCTCAACTCCGAGGGCACGACCATCATCCAGGTCACGCATTCGGAAACAAATGCCGCTTATGGCAACCGCGTCATCCAGCTGCGCGACGGCTGGATTGTCGACACCAACCAACCCAAACCATCATGATCCTTGAATCGTTTAGTCAGGATATTCGTGTCGGACTTCGCGTCCTCTTGAAGGATAAAATCTTCCTTCTTCTCTCCATCCTCGTGTTCGCGCTCGGCATCGGCGGCGCGATGACTCAATTCACCGTGGTCAATGCCATCGTCCTGCGCGGGTTCTCGTTTCCGCATCCGGAGCAACTGGCCAGCGTCGGGTTGATTGATCCGAAAGCGAGCGATCAGAACAACAACTTCGGCAATGGCAACATCCCAGCCGCGCAGGACTACGAGGACATCAAAGCGGCCCAGAAGTCCTTTTCGATGATGGCCGGTTATCTCAACGGCTCGACCATCAACCTCACCTACCAAAATAATCCGCAGCGTTACACCGGCGCCTACATCACGGAAGACTTGTTCAAAATTATCGGTGTCTCACCGGTGCTCGGTCGCGATTTCAACGCCGAAGACAACAAGCCCGGCGCACCAAAGACGACGATTCTCGGTGACGAAATCTGGCGGCGCGATTTCAATGCCGATCCGAATATCGTCGGAAAGAACGTCACCGTTAATGGCAAAGCCGCGACGATTATCGGTGTCATGCCGCCCGGATTTAAGTTCCCGACCTCCGAGGAACTTTGGACACCGCTTTACAATGAGTGGCCGCTTACCCCACGCGGCGAACTTTTCCTCGGCGCGAATAATCGCGCGCCTGCCGTGATGGGCCGGTTGAAACCGGGTGTCACACTCGACCAGGCGAACGCCGAGATGGTCACAATCGCGCGCAACATCGCGGCGGATAATCCGAAGACGAACAAAGATTTCACCTCCGCCGCGGTAGTTCCATTGCTCAACGCCTTCACTGGCGTGCAACTGCGTCAGATCGTGTGGGCCATGCTTGGGGCGGTCATTCTCGTCCTGCTGATTGCGTGCGTAAACGTGATGAACATGCAGTTCGGCCGCGCCGCGCTGCGGGCGAAAGAGCTCGCAATCCGCGGTGCGCTCGGCGCGACGCGCTGGCGTCTTGTTAGGCAAATGCTGACCGAGAGTATGGTGGTCGCCTTCTTCGGCGCGATTGCCGGCTCGCTCATCGCGTACTGGGGCGTTGACTGGTTCGAGAAAGTCATAAAGGCCGGGCCGTTTCCACCGCCGTACTGGTGGAACTTCACGATCGACGGCCGTGTCCTCGGTTTTACCGTCGCGATCACACTCCTCGCGACCGTCATCTCCGGTTTGCTTCCGGCGTTTCTCAGCTCACGCAGCAATGCCGCGGAAGTAATGAAAGAAGGCGGGCGGGGCAACAGCAGCCGTCTGGTCAACGTCATCACCCGCGTGCTCGTAGTCAGCCAAATCGCGCTGACCGCAGCGCTCCTAATCGCGGCAACATTGCAGATCAAATCGATCCGTAACCAGACAAAGCTCGATTACGGCTACGATGAGAATGGAGTTTATGCCGCGCGTCTGGCGTTGATGGAAGGCATCTACCCGACCGAAGATTCGCGTCGCGAATTCTTCAAGCATGCTGTGCGGGAGCTCCGCACTCACCCGCAATTCGAAGCGGCGGCCATGACTGATCGGTTCCGTATGACCTTCGCCGGGGGTGGACAGTACGAAGTCGACGGCCAGAAGTATCAGACCGATCGCGATCGCCCCCGCGGCAACTTCGAATCGGTCTCGGACGGCTATTTCGCGACGCTCGGATTGAAGATCCTTGAAGGCCGCGATTTCACCATCGACGACACCGACTCAAAGCAGCCGGTCGCGATCGTGAACGCGAGCTTCGCGCGCAAGTACTGGGGTAATGCGAGTGCGCTCGGACATCAGGTGCGCATCTTCAATCCCGCGAAAGAACAGCCGTGGCGCAGCATCATCGGGGTTGTGCCCGACACCCTGATGCAAGGACCTTTTGATCAACAAACCGAGAACATTGGCTTTTACATGCCTCTCCTCGGGGCGACGCCGGCGACACAGTTTGCCACCGTGCTCGTTAGGCCGCGTGCTGGCATTCGCGCTGACACACTTGGACCGGTCTTGAGCAAGGCGGTCACGGCGCTCGATTCAAATCTCCCAACGTATTTTCCGGGAACGCCCGCGCAATTTCACAACGACGTTCTTTCTGGCAGCCGCGTCATTGCGATGCTCTTCACCATCTTCGGCTTCGTCGCGTTCATTCTTTCCGGCGTTGGTCTTTACGGGGTGATGAGTTTTTCGGTCAACCAACGCACCCAGGAGTTCGGAATTCGAATGGCGCTCGGTGCGGACACGGTTCGCATTTTGCGCATGGTCATGACCCAGGGCGCCTGGCAGCTCGCGATCGGCCTGGCCCTCGGCGCAGGCGGCGTCGCGGTCCTGACCGGTTTGGTCGCGCGAGACGCGCTCAAGAACATTCTCTTCAAGGTCGATCCGCTCGACCCAACGATTTACTTCGCGGTAGCCGGATTACTCACGCTCGTGGCCGCGCTCTCGTGTTTCCTGCCCGCGCGTCGCGCCACCCGCGTCGATCCCATGGTTGCCCTGCGCTACGAATGAAAACTCGGATTCTTCCCTTCCTTTACTCGACTTGAAACCATCCTCTCCGCCACTCTTATGAAAACACTTCTTACCACCCTTACACTCGTTAGTCTCAGCACTCTCACTGCGTTCGCCGCCACCGAAGAAAACGTTCACGAAACGAAGCCCGCGCAGGCCGGTGGCAAACTCGTGGTCGACGTTGACTTCGGATCCATCGATGTCACGGCGGGCGACAACGACAAAGTGGTGATCGATGCGCATCGCAAGGTCGAGATGTCATCGAAGGAAAAGGAGCAGGAATACCTCGCGGCCGCGCCGCTCACCATCAGCACCGAAGGCAATACGGTTTTCGTCCGCGCGATCCGCAAGCACGAATCGTTAGGCAGACAGATTTGGCGGATGACGGGCCACTCAAAGACCGAGGGGCATTATGCGATCAAGGTGCCGGCCAGTTTTAACCTCAATCTCGATACTTCCGGTGGTGACGTCTCGGCCAACCGAGTAACCGGAAAGATCGACGTCGACACCAGCGGCGGGGATCTGACCTTCGGCCAAATCCATGGCGACCTGCACGGCGAAACGAGTGGCGGCGATATCACCGCTAAAGATTGCGACGGCACGGACAAACTCAGCACCAGCGGTGGCCGAATCGAAGTCACCGGCGGCCGCGGCAAACTCGATGTCGACACTTCCGGCGGCAACGTCACCGTCCTCAATCGCGTCGGAGACACCAAAGTGGAAACGAGCGGTGGCAAACTCCGCCTCGGAAATATCAGTGGAGATCTCTATGGTGAAACCTCGGGCGGATCTGTTTCAGCGATTCTGCCCTCGCCGGTCGCAGGTGATGTTCATCTCGAAACTTCGGGCGGCAGCATCACCGTCCTCACCCCAGCGAACGCCGCCCTGACCATTGACGCTGAAACGAGCGTCGGCAGCGTCCGAAGTGATTTGCCAATCTCGCGGCAGAGCAGTGAGCACGATTCCCTGAAGGGGACTATGAATGGCGGCGGGAAGAGGCTCGTCCTGCGAACCAGCGCGGGCTCGATCGAAATCGCCGCGGCCGACAAGGCCACCGCCCAGCAATAAAAAACGCTTAACGAACCATCCATTTCAAGTCGCGGCGGAAGCAAGGGGGTAATGGGAGGCCAATGAGCAAGTAAGATGTTAACGGATTTGCGATACGCCATTCGAATGCTGATCAAGTCCCCGGCATTCAGCGTAATTGCGATCGCCGCCCTCGCTCTCGGTATTGGCGCGAACACCGCTATCTTCAGCATCGTCAACGCGGTTCTCTTGCGGCCGCTTCCCTATCCGGAGCCGGAGAAGCTTCTTCTCCTGCGCGAGCGCATGCCACATTTCGAGACAGGCGCGGTCAGTTACCCGAACTATCTCGATTGGCGAGCGATGCAGCGCAGTTTGACTGACGTTGCGCTTTTTCGCCGTCAGTCGATGAATCTCTCCAGTCACGCCGAGGAATCGCCGCCGGAACGAATCGTCGGCGGCGTCATGACCTGGAACATGATGCGGATTGTCGGGCTCAAACCGGTCATCGGGCGCGACTTGACCGAGGTGGAAGACGTTCCGGGCGGACCGAAGGTGGCGCTGATCAGCGAAGGGCTTTGGAAGCGTCGTTTCGGCAAATCGCCCACGGTGCTCGGGCAGGAGTTACTCGTCGATGCGGTCCCGCGCATGATCGTGGGTGTTCTGCCTAACGAAATGCGAATCATCCGCACCAGTGATGTTTATCTTCCCCTTGGCGATCTGCGGGCCGAGAAAAACAACCTGCAGCGCGACAATCACCCGGGGTTTTCGGCTCTGGGCCGTCTGAGGCCGAATGTGCCCCTGAAACAGGCCCAGGCGGATCTCGATACTATTGCTCATGAGCTAGCGAAAAAATATCCCGCGTCGAACACCGGCCGCTCGGTTAACGCACAAACTTTGCTCGAGTCGGGAGTCGGCGATTACCGGCAAAATCTCGACCTGCTTCTCGTCGCCGTCGGCTGCGTCCTGCTCATCGCCTGCGCCAATGTGGCCAATCTGCAACTGGCGCGCGCCCTTTCTCGAGGCAAGGAACTGGCCGTGCGCACTGCGATGGGCGCAAGCCGCTGGCGCTTGATGCGGCTTGTCCTGGTCGAAAGCGCTCTGCTTAGTCTGGTCGGAGGCGCGATTGGATTGCTGATCGCGATCTGGAGTCTCGACGCCATTCACGGACTCAGCCCCGCCAATTCACTCCGCTTTCAGGAAACCAGAATCGATCTGGTCACGTTGGGTTTCACAAGTGGGATCGCGCTCGTTTCGGGCATTTTTGTCGGGGTCTGGCCAGCCTGGCGGGTTTCGCGCCTCGCTTCGCTCAGTGGCGTTTTGCATGAATCGGGGTCACGTGGCGGAAGCGACAGTGTCGGCCGCCAACGGGCTCGGAGCGCTCTCGTTATTACGCAGGTGGCACTCGCTCTCGTTCTTCTGGCGGGCGCTGGCCTGACCTTAAAAAGCTTTTGGCGCTCGCAGAACGCAGCTCTCGGTTTTGATCCAAAAGACATCCTCACGATGACACTTTCGCTGCCTCAGGCGCGCTACGATTCGAACGAAAAGGTTATCAATTTCTACGCTGAGCTCGTTGAGCGAATCGAAGCGCTTCCCGGAGTGGCCGCGGCATCGATTGGCGAGAACGTACCGTTCGACAACCTGGAGTGGGATAGCTCTTTTCACATCACCGGCACACCGCCTTCTCCTCCCGGCCAGGAGCCGTCCGCGGAAGTGAACGTGATTTCCCCGGATTATTTCAAGGTCCTGAAAATGCCGATCCTGCGTGGCCGCGCCTTCGGTTCCGACGAGCGACCTAAGCAGCCGCGTTCGGTCATTATCGATGATTCCTTCGCGGCCCGGTATTTTCCCAATCAGGATCCAATCGGCCGGCATATCGACGACAACCAAACGAACGATGAGAATCCTCCGCCACTCACGGTTGTCGGCGTCGTGCCGCGCGTTCGCACAGACGCGCCGGGTGAGGAGGTCGATCGCATGAATCTGCCGCAAATGTATTTCTCCGCGGCGCAATACGCGCGTTACGAAAACAATTTGCTCGTCAGGGTCAAGAACGGGGATCCGACGAATCTGGCCGCGGCCATTTTGCGCGAAGTGCAGTCAATCGATCCCGAACAACCGGTGGCCAACGTTTCCACCATGTCGAAAAACATTTCGGAGAGCCTCGCGACCCGTCGCCTCACGATGAGCCTCCTTGGCACCTTCGCCGCTCTCGCGCTCGTTCTGGCCAGCGTCGGCCTTTACGGCGTCATGGCCTTGAGCGTGACGCAGCGGACGCGAGAATTTGGGATTCGTCTGGCGCTGGGTGCGCCGCGCGAGGATGTTTTCCGTCTCGCCCTCGGGCGCGGTTTGCTCCTAGTGGCCATTGGACTGGGGCTTGGTTTGTTAGGCGCTCTCGGCGCGGGCCGTGCCCTGACCAGTTTGCTCTACGATGTGGGCAGCCTCGACCCTGGCGCGATGCTCGCGGCGATCATTTCACTTGCCGCGGTGGCCATCCTCGCCTGCTGGTTCCCCGCTCGCCGCGCCACCCGGGTCGATCCAATTGTTGCGCTTCGCTACGAATGAACGCGGCACAGAATGACGACATTCGAAGAACAATGAACGACGCCGCTGAACGCCTGCCGGTCGGATACCCTTCTCCTTTTGTCATTGGTTCATTCATTCGTCATTCGTCGTTCGTCATTCGTCATTTCCTGCCATGAACGACCTGCGCTTCGCTCTGCGCCAGTTAATCAAGGCTCCAGCCTTTACGGTTATCGCGATCCTCACTCTTGCTCTCGGGATTGGCGCGAACAGCGCAATCTTCACTCTGATCGATAGTCTTTTCTTCCGCACCCTCTCCTTCGCCCATCCGAATCAGCTCGTCCGGATTTACGGCGAAGCGAAAGAGCGCAACATGCAGAAATTGCCCTCTTCGGTCCCGCGGTTCTGGCATTATCGAGATACACAGAACGTCTTCTCCGGTCTGGCGGCAGACAGCGGCATGAGCTTCATCCTCACCGGCATGGGCACCCCGCTGCAGCTGAACGGCGGGATGGTAACCTCCAATTATTTCGATCTCCTCGGGGTGCGCCCGATCCGCGGCCGGCTCTTCTTGCCTAACGAGGAAGAAAACGCCGACGTCGCAGTCGTCAGCGAACACTTTTGGAAGAAACAACTCGCTTCCGATCCACAGGTCCTCGGCCGCAGTCTCACGCTCAATGGCGTGCCGACCACAATCGTGGGCGTCATTCCAACCATGCCTCTCGCCTGGTTTGGGCCTGACTGCGACATCTGGACGACCAAACCCTTCCAGCTCCCCGGAGTAACACGGGCGCTGCTGATGCGCGGCGCCGGTTATCTGCGCGTGATTGGACGATTGAAGGCCGGCGTGACTATCGAACAGGCACGGGCCTCCCTCGAGGTCGTGCAGCACACCTACGCGGCGCAGTATCCTGGAATCTTCGACGGCAGTTGGACGCCGGCGCTTGTAGGTGCGGTGGAAGATGTGACCGGTAATCTGCGTCCGGCCTTTATCACTCTGCTCGCCGCCGTTGCCGCTGTACTACTCATCGCTTGTAGCAATGTTGCGAACCTCTTGCTCGTCCGTTTCACTGCGCGGCGGCGGGAGATTGCGCTGCGCTCGGCGCTTGGGGCTTCCCGTACGGGGTTGGTGCGTCTCTTTATCCTCGAGAGTACGGTTCTCGGCCTCGCGGCGGGCGCGCTCGGTCTGCTTCTCGCCGCCTGGATGATCTCGGCGGCGCCGAAACTCGCTGGCGCCAACATCCCGCTCGAGCCCAACCTCTCCCTTAATTGGCCGGTCTTTGTTTTTGCGCTTGCGCTTTCGTTAGGCACCGGCCTCGCCATGGGCCTCTACCCCGCCTGGCAAAGTTCCCGCACCCAACTGGCGCACACCTTGAAAGATGGCGGCCGCGCGATCAGCGGAAGCCGCAGTCAACAACGGGTCCGGCGCGGATTGGTGGCCGGCCAGGTCGCGTTGTCGGTTCTCCTCCTTGCGGGCGCAGCGCTTTTGCTCGCGAGTTTTAACCGGCTCAGTCACGAGAAGATGGGATTCAACCCGAAGGGGATTTGGATCGCTGGAATCGGTTTGCCCGCAGCGCATTATCCAGACGACCGATCGCAAGGGCGTTTCGTAGAGCGCTTGCGCACGGAACTGCAAACCCTGCCCGGAGTGGAGGCGGCTGCGGTGATGGATTTGATCCCGCTCAGTGGCGCAGTCTCGCACACTCCTTACGCGCGCTCGGATACGGCGCCACCACCGGTAGCAGAACGCCCCATTGCCATAACGCACGGCGTCTCCACTGGTTACTTTCGCACGTTTAGCATCCCGCTGCTCGCGGGTCGCGACATCCAGGCGACGGACGACCTCGATCATCCCCAAGTGGTTCTGATCAATCAGTCCGGCGCCCGAGCGCTCTTCCCCGGGATGAATCCAATCGGCCAACATTTGCTTCTGGGCGGAATCAACGGCACCGGCACGCTGACCGAGATCGTCGGAGTGGTCGGCGACGCGCGCTCGGAGCGGCTGTCACAGAAGGACGAAATAGAACTTTATCGGCCGTTCGCGCAGCGAGCGAGCTCGTTCCCTGTGATCGCGCTGCGCAGCCTGGGACGACCGGAAATGCTTCTTGGCACGGCTCGCGCCGCCCTCGACCGGGTCGATCGCGAGCTGCCATTCATTCAACCGCAGACGATGGCGCAGGTAATTCACGATTCGTTAGGCCAGGAGCGTCTCACGATGAGTCTGCTCGCAGCCTTCGCTCTTCTCGCCCTCCTCCTTGCCCTCGTCGGCATTTACGGCGCGGTCGCATACACCGTCGAACAGCGGACCGCCGAGATCGGAGTGCGGCTCGCGTTGGGCGCGCAGGCCCACGATGTCTTGCAGCTCGTTCTTTCCCAGGGCATGCAGCCAGTCGTGATCGGCCTGGCCATCGGACTGGCGGTCGTGCTTGCGCTCGGACGATTACTCGCCTCCCAGCTCTATCAGATTTCCGCACACAATCCCCTCCTGCTCGGCGCGACAACAGTTCTGCTCGGCCTGGTTGCGATCGCCGCCTGTCTCATCCCGGCGCGACGCGCCACTCGGGTCGATCCAATCATCGCCCTCCGCTACGAATGAATCTTACCTAACGACATGAACGATCTCCGTTTTGCGTTTCGCCAGCTGCACAAATCGCCGGCTTTCACTCTTGTTGCAGTCGCCACGCTCGCTCTCGGCATTGCCGCCAACACCGCCATCTTCAGCGTGGTCGATGCCGTCCTGCTTCATCCTCTCCCTTACCCTGAACCGGAACAGATCGTGACCCTGTCCCAAACCGTCCGGAGCACGGGCGTCTCCACTGAGGACGCCTCGCCAGCCAATTTCCTCGATTGGCAGTCGCAGAATTCGATTTTCTCTGCCATGGCGGCCTCCCGCGGCTGGCAGGCGAATCTTTCCGGCGGTGAACAACCGGAGCGAGTTCCGGCAACGATGGTCTCCGGACAATTCTTTTCCCTCTTTGCCGGTCAGCCGGTGCTTGGCCGGATCCTCGGGCCTAACGACGCTAAATCTGGCAACTCGCATGTCGCCATGCTGAGTCACGATCTCTGGACGCGCCGCTTCGGCAGCGATCGCGGGATCATTGGCCGGGACGTCCTGCTCGATAATGAAAAGTTCACCGTGGTCGGAGTCATGCCCGCCGGATTCTCTCCCGACAATTACGGTCAACTTTGGGTGCCATCGCCCTGGGACGTCCCAATTCATCCGCTCGCGCCTAACGAAAATCCGAGAACGATGCGCGATCGCAGTTATCTCGACGTCTGGGCACGATTGAAACCGGGCGTGTCGCTCGCCCAAGCCGGGTCGCAGATGAAAGCGATCGCGGCCCGCCTCGAACAACAATATCCCGACGCGAACCAGGACACGAGCGTCACGCTCGCTCCGCTCCACGAACAGATGGTAGGCGGAATTCGGCCGATGCTTTTGATGTTGTTAGGCGCGGTCTCGCTCGTCCTGCTGATCGCGTGTGCAAATGTCGCCAATCTTCTCCTCGGCCGCGCCGCTGCGCGTTCCCGTGAGATTGCGATCCGCACCGCCCTCGGCGCGTCGCGTCTCCGACTCGTCCGGCAACTTCTGACCGAGAGCACTCTGCTCGCCCTGCTCGGCGGGGTCCTCGGGGTGGTGCTCGCTCTTTGGGCCCTCCCGATCCTGCTGGCGCTCAGTCCGCCGGAGATCGGTCAGTTCACTCACGTCGAGCTCAACCGCCAGGTTCTGCTTTTCAGCCTGCTCATTTCGCTTGGAACCGGCCTGCTTTTTGGTCTGGCGCCGGCCCTCTTCGCTTCGCGCTCCGATCCGAATGAATCGCTCCGCGAAGGTGAGCGCGGGAGTTCGTTAGGCAAAAGTAAATCCCGCTCTGTTCTGATCGCGGCTGAAATCGCAGTCTCGTTAGTCCTGCTTGTCGGCGCCGGGCTGATGATGAAGAGTTTCGTTAGGCTGACGAAGGTCGACCCAGGCTTTAATCCGGATCACCTCCTCGTTTTCAACATCGGCTTGCCCTCGTCGGCGGAACGATCGCGACAAAGCGCGTTTTACGAACAAGTCGTTGAGGGGCTGCGTGCCGTTCCGGGCGTCCAAACGGCCGGGGCAGTGAGCCGGCTCCCGCTCGCCGGCGGCAACAGCGCGCGCAGCTTCACCGTTGCCGGCAGTCCGCAACAGCAGAACGCTGATATCCGGGTTTGCACGCCGGATTATTATCAAACCATGGGCATTCCGCTCATGAAAGGGCGGACCTTCACCGCTCATGACAGTCGCGAGTCGCCACCGGTCGCGATCATTAACCAGGCGACAGCGGCAAATGCGTTTCCGGGTCAGGATCCGATTGGGAAATTTGTTGAGAACTTCGGGCCCGACCGACTGAAGCTTCAAATCGTCGGCGTGGTCGGCAATGTCCGACACGTCGCGCTCGAAAGGGACGCGCGTCCCGAGCTTTACACTCCACTCGCGCAAAGCCCATGGCCTTCGATGTTTGTCGCGGTCCGGAGCGCGGTCGCCGATCCCCTCACCCTCATCCCCGCTGCGCAGAGTGCGGTCTGGAGCATCGATCGCAACGTACCTCTGGCTAACCCCCGCACGATGCAGAACGTGCTCGCGCATTCGGTCTTGCGGCGAAGATTCGCGATGTTGCTGCTCTCGATCTTTGCCGGATTGGCGACGGTGCTGGCGGCGATCGGGCTTTACGGCGTGATCTCCTTCTCGGTCACGCAACGCACCAAGGAGATTGGAATTCGGATGGCGCTCGGCGGTCAACGCGGTGACGTCCTCCGCCTGGTCTTGCGACAGAGTGGAATGCTCGCGCTCTTCGGAATACTGCTCGGCCTTCCGATCGCTTTTGCGGCCACGCGTTTGTTAGGCACGACGCTCTACGGCGTTGGTGCGGCCGATCCGGCCACCTATTTCCTGGTCGTCACAGTTCTCGGCCTGGCTGCATTTCTCGCCAGTCTCATTCCGGCCCTCCGCGCCAGCCGGGTCAATCCCATCGTTGCCCTGCATCATGAATGATTTGAGATTTGCGGTCCGTTCGCTCGCTAAATCGCCAGCCTTCGTGTTTGTCTGCGTAGCCACGCTCGCGCTCGGCATCGGGGCCAACACCGCCATTTTCACGGTCATCAATGGAGTGCTTTTGCGGCCATTGCCGTATGTGAACCCAGCGCGGCTGTTCACGCTGCGGTCGCAACAATCGGCGCCAGAGCTGGCGGATCTGGCCGAGCAAAGCAAATCCTTCGAATGCGTCGGCGGTATCGGTACCCAAGCAGTGGATTATTTGAGCAACGGCGAACCGACGCAGGTTGAGATCGGTCTGGTCGCGAATGATTTCTTTCGCGTGCTCGGTGCGCGTGCCGCCCTCGGTC
>Ga0207697_10000015_pt1 | contig 59450 bp, 49 predicted proteins | sample KBSSwiS5withPhiX_FD_184293 | JGI IMG/M metagenome (GOLD analysis project Ga0207697, IMG submission 184293) | Switchgrass rhizosphere microbial communities from Kellogg Biological Station, Michigan, USA, with PhiX - S5 (SPAdes) (version 2) | ecosystem: Host-associated > Plants > Roots >... | reverse complement strand
GGGGCATCAGCATTGAGCGCAAGCCGGTCGCCGTGTCGGTGCATACCCGCCCGGCCGCCCCCGACGTCGTCGCACTGGCCGCCACGAAGGCAGAGGAGATCGCCCGGGCGCACGGGTTGCACTTCATTGTGGACGGCTCGGTGCTGGATCTCTCCGTTGTGGAGCCGTCCAAGGCCTCCGCGCTGGAGCACCTGCGCTCCATACTCGGCGTGAGCGCCGCCCTTTACGCCGGCGACGCCTTCAGCGATGAGCTGGCCATGGCGACGCTGCGCGGGCCGGACATGGCGCTGCGCGTGGGGGAGGGGCCCACCGTGGCGGCCCATACGCTCCGGGACCCGGAGTCGTTCGCCCGCGTCCTGGCGATCCTGTTCGAACTGCGGCGGGCGTGGCTGTTCGGCGAGGACGCCGTGGGGCTGGAGCGGCATTCCATGATCGGCAACGGCTCGTCCACCGCCCTGATCACCCCGGACGCGAAGATCTGCTGGATGAGCCACCCGCTGCCGGACAGCGGGTCGCTGTTTGCCCATCTGCTCGGCGGCGATGCGGCGGGGCACTTCTCCGTGGAACCGGCGAAGTCCTCGCAGGTCCTGGGCCAGCGCTACGTTGACAGCACCATGATCGTCGAAACCCGGTGGGCCGATGTCACCGTGACGGACTACCTGGAGCCGGCCCCGGACGGCATCACCAGCCTGGTCCGGGTGCTGTCCGGCACCGGCACGGCGAGAATCGTCTTCGCTCCGCGGCCGGACTACGCGAATGCGCCGTTCAGCATGGAGGCGCGCGGAACGGAACTGCACGTCGTGGGAACCGCGGACCCCATCATACTTCGGGCGCCCGGAGTGGCCTTTTCCATCACCTCGGACGGCCGGCACGGCACCGCCACCGGCGACGTCGACTTGCGGGACGGGCCGGTGGTCCTCAACCTGCGCTGCGGCGACACGGAACCGCAGCCAGCGGTGCCCGGGGACGAGACTGATGATGAGACCGGGCGCCGCGCCGCCGTCGCCCATCACTCCCGGCGCTGGGTCAACGAACTGCAACTGCCCGGCGTGAAGCCGTCGCTGGTCCGTCGGTCCGCGCTGGTGCTCCGGGCGCTGGTCCATGAACCCACCGGCGCTGTGCTGGCCGCGCCCACCACTTCACTGCCGGAGGGAATCGGCGGCACCCGCAACTGGGACTACCGGTACTGCTGGCTGCGGGACGGGTCCATGACCGTCAACGCGCTCGTGGACCTGGGCTCCACGGCGGAGGCCGAGGGCTTCCTGGCCTGGCTGGGCCGGATCCTGGCCCACGCCCCGGGCCCGGAGTGGCTCCACCCGCTCTACTCTGTGACCGGGGCACCGCTGTCCACCGAGGCCATCATCGAGAGCCTGCCCGGCTACGCGGGATCCCGCCCGGTGCGGATCGGGAACGCCGCCGACCACCAGGTGCAACTGGACGTGTTCGGCCCGATCGCCGAGCTGATCCACGGACTCAGCGCCCGTCAGGGCATGCTCTCCGACGGGCACTGGGACCTCCTGGTCCAGATGGCCGCAGCCGTGCTGGCCCGCTGGCACGAGGCCGACCATGGCATCTGGGAGGCCAGGCGGGCGCCGCGGCACCATGTCTACACGAAGGTGATGTGCTGGGTGGCGCTCGACCGGGCGCTGCGCACGGCCGTCCGGCATGGCCGGGAACCGCTGCCGGCCTGGGAGCCCACTGCGGCGAAGATCCGCGAGGAAGTCCTGCGCGAGGGCTGGGACGAGTCGGCGTCCTCCTACACCGTGGCGTACGACAGTCCTGACCTGGACGCAGCCGTGCTGCACATCGGTCTCTCCGGCCTGCTGGACGTCAACGACCCCCGGTTCCTGGCCACCGTCACGGCGGTGGAGCGGGAACTGCGGGTGGGGCCCACCGTTTTCCGCTACAGGTACGACGACGGCCTGCCGGGCCTGGAGGGCGGCTTCCACATCTGCACCACCTGGCTGATCGAGGCCTACATCGCAGTCGGCCGGATCGAGGAGGCCTGGGACCTCTTTGACCAGTTGGTGAACCTGTTCGGTCCCACGGGGCTGCTGCCCGAGGAATACGACCCCGGCACGGAAACCCACCTGGGCAACCATCCCCAGGCGTATTCGCACCTGGGCTTCATCCGCTGCGCCCGGCTCCTGCACGAGCACCAGAAGAACTGACCACCCGGCCCGCGGACGGTCCGGCCGCCGCTACTCGCAGCCGACGCCGTCCCCGTCCCGGTCCAGTCTGCGGCTGTACCCGGGCTGGCCGACGCGGATGGGCGCCGCGCCGGCCGCACGGACCGCGGCGCAGTTCGCGTAAGCCACCCCGGCCGCCGGCGCTGGCACGGGCGCGGGTGCTGGCGCAGGAGCGCGCGCGGGTGCCGGCGCGGCTTGGGCTGGAGCGGCGGCCGGCTGGGTGTCGGGGGCCAGGGCGTCCGGGCAGTTCGACAGGACCCGGGCCATGGCGTCGTGCTCGGCCTGGGTCACCCAGAGCCCATAGCTGGATTTCACCGAAATCTGCCGGGCGACGTAGTTGCAGCGGTAGGACTTGTTCGGCGGCAGCCAGGTGGCGGCGTCGCCGTCGCTCTTGCTCTGATTGGCCGGGCCGTCCACCGCCAGCAGGTTCAGGGGATCGTTGGCGAAGGCCAGCCGCCGTGCCGGGCTGAGCTGCTGCGCGCCCTTCTGCCAGGCGTCGCTGAGGGCCACGACGTGGTCGATCTGGACGGCGGTGCTGGTGGCGTTGCCGCGCAGGAAGTGGATCGCGGCGGCCGTGTAGGGGTCGGCCAGGACGCCGGAGAGCACCACGCAGTCCCGCGTCCCGGGCCGGAGCGCGACTGACGTGAGGTCGCGGCGGAGCACGTCATTGCGTGTATCGCAGCCGTTGTGGTCAACGTCGGACCAGGCCGGGCCGAACTGGTCGCGGGAATAGCCCGTCTTGGGGGCGCGGCCCTTGACGGGCAGCGTGGCCAGCACCGCGAGGGCCTTGCCCGCCGAGGCCGGCTGCCGGGTCGCGGCGGCCGCAACATCGGCGCCGGCAACTTCGACACTGGGAACTTCGACGCCGGGGGTGGCGTCCGGATCCAGCGGAGCGCTGTCCGTGCCGGCTGACGCAGTGGAGGGGGAGGCCGTGACGACGGGGAGGACGCCGGTTCCGGCGGCCGGGGGAACAGCACCCGGGCCGGAGCACGCTGACGTCGCCACCAGCAGCAGGCCCGCCACCCCGCGCACGATCCAGTCGACTGCACCGATCCTCGGGCTGCGGGCATCCATTGCTTGGGCGCTGCTGGACTGGATGTCGCTGGACTGGATGCTGCCTGACCGCGTGCTGAGCAATTTTCCCCCACCTCATGCTGGCGCCCCGGGTTCCGCGGGCGCTTAAGACCGGCCCCAGCCTACCCGTTGCACCGACGGAGTCAGCGGACCCCGGGGCGGGAGGCCGAGAAGATGGCCGGCGCTCCGCCGTCCCCGGTCGCGAGGTCGGCCAGGATCCTGCCCACGACCGGCGTGAACTTGAAGCCGTGCCCGGAGAAGCCGGCGCCGATGACAACCGGCCCGATCCGGTCCAGGACAAAGTCTTCATCCACGGTGGTCGTGTAGGTGCAGCTGATGTCGGTGAGGGAGTCGGCGTCGACCCCGGGCAGCCAGTCCCGGGCGTAGCGCTGCAGGGCCGCCCGCTGCTCGGGCTCCGGCGCGAAGCTCCGCCGGTCCGGGTCCACCACCGGGCCCACCCCGTGCCATCCGGCCTTGATCCCCTCGCCCGGTGTTTGCATGCCGTAAACCGGCGAACGCCAGTACGCGTACGCGTCGCCGTGGCCGGGCATGTGGTTGAACCCCGGCCACTGGGCGCCCTCATCGGTGATGGCGAAGTGTGCGGGCTGTTCCTGGGTGACCGTCAGCCGGGGCAGGGGCGCCACCCCGGCGAGCAGTTTCGTGGTCCAGCCGCCGGCGGTGACCACTGCCTGCCTCGCGGCGAGGACCTCGGTGCGGCCGCCGGCCTCGAGAGTGAGCCGGACGCCGTCGTCGAGGACTTTCAACTCGAGGACCTTCACATGATGGCGGATCTCGGCGCCGAGTCCGGCGGCGAGCCGCTGCAGCGCCGGCAGTGCGGCGTCGGGGTTCAACTGGCCGCCATCCGCCATGTGCAGCACGCGCGTATCGAAACGGATGCCCCGCCAACGCTCGGCGGCTTCCCCGGCGGAGAGGAACTCCGCCCGGAGCCCGGCCGCAAGCAGCGCGTTCCGGACCTCGGGCAACCGCGGATCGGGGCCGTGGTTTACGACGCCGGTGCGCGCCAGCAGGCGCTCGCCGGCGTCCGTTTCGAGCTCGCTCCACAGCCTGGCCGCCTCTGCCAGCATGGCGACGTAGTCCGGATCCGCGTAGCCGGGGTTGAAGTTCCGGGTTGTGCCGTGGGAGGCGCCGTTGCGGTGGCCGGGACCGAACTGCTCGAGCAGGGTCACCTCCCGGCCGCGCCGGGCCAGCGCCCACGCGGCTGCCGAGCCCATCGCGCCGCCGCCGATGACCACAGTGTCCAGGGTTGTTTTCAAGGGTCCTCCTCCGGGTTTGGTGCCGGTCCGCCGATCCCGTTCAGCCGGGCCCGGCTGCCCGGCGAGGTCAGGCCAGCAGCAGGGCCACGCCGATCATGGCGGGCACAGCTACCACCGTAGTGATCAGCACGGTGTCCCGGGCTACCGTTACGCCGGTGCGGTAACGGCTGGCCGCGACAAACACGTTCTGGGCGGTGGGCAGGGCGGCCGTGACGACGGCGGCAAAGAGCGCCTGTTCCTGCATGCCGAGGACAAAATGGGCAAACAGGTAGGCCACCAGCGGGTGGACAACGAGCTTGAAGAAGCTCGCCAGCAGGGCGTCCAGCCGGCGTCCGGCGGCCGCCTGCAGCGGCTTGGAACCGTTCAGGCTCATGCCGAAGGCGATCAGCATGGCCGGGATCGCGGCCCCGCCGATCAAATGGATGGGCTCCAGGATCAGCGGCGGCACCGTCCAGCCGGTGGCGGCCACCAGGAGCCCGAGTCCTGTGCCCACGATCATCGGGTTGCGCAGGATCATGAGCACGAAACTCAGGGGCGTGGTGCGGTGCGAGCTGGTGGTGGCGTCCAGCGCCATGAGGAACAAGGGGGTGAAGAAAGCCAGCTGGAAGATCAGCAGGGGTGCCACATAGCTGGCATCGCCGAGCACGAAGACGGCGATGGGAATGCCGAGGTTGGCCGAGTTGGCCAGCGACGAGCTCATGGAGGAGATGAGGGCTTCCGGCAGGGACCGCTTGAGCGCGATGCGCACGATGCCAAAGAACAGGACGGCTGTGGTCACCGCCCCCACTGCCGTCACGAGCAGCGGTGCGGCAAAGACGTCGTGGAGTTTGGCCTTGCTGAGGGTCTCGAACAGCAGGGCGGGGCTGGCCACAAAAAACGTCAGGGCGCTCAGGACGGGGCGGGCGTTCTCGCCCAGGATATTGCGCCGGCCCACGAACATGCCGACCAGGATGATGGCCCAGACGACGAAGAATCCCGCCAGTACCCCTAGCACGCGGCTCTCCGCAGCGGGGCGGGTGGGCGGCGGGTGAGGGTCACCAGTCCAGAGTAATCAGCTTTATTCCGCGGGCTGTCCTATTACGCCCGACGGCGCGCTGTTGCTAGTTGAGCGCGGCGTTGTTCAGCGAGTGCGGCGGACGCATGAGCCCGGGTGTCATGCCCTCCGCGGGGTCGTTGCCGATCTGGACAATCTTGTTGTCCTGGTCAACGTGGACCACCTTGGGGTTGTACGCCTTGGCCTCTTCCGTGGTCATCTGGGCGTAGGTGATGAGGATGACGATGTCGTTCTCGTGCATCAGGTGGGCGGCGGCGCCGTTGATGCCGATCACGCCGGAACCGCGTTCGCCGGCAATCGTGTAGGTCTCGAGCCGGGCGCCGTTCGTGACGTCGACAATCGCCACGAGCTCCCCGGGCAGGATGTCGGCCGCCTCCAGCAGATCCAGGTCCACGGTGACGGATCCGACATAGTGAAGGTCCGCGTGCGTGACCGTCGCGCGGTGGATCTTGGATTTGAATATTGTGCGATTCATAACGACATCAGTCTAACGCGGGGCCACCGCCCGCGCTGTGGCCCACTGCACATGCCGCGGGCCGTTACGCGCCGTTCCACACATGCTGGAAGTCACGCGGGCCGGTCCACGGGGGCCGGGCCGAGGAGGCCCGCGGCCGCCGCCGGCACGATGGATGCCGCCGTCACCGCCAGGATTTCCCGGGCCGCCAGCAGCGCGGGCCGCCTGGCGCTCGAGCGCCGCACCGAGGTGAACACCGTACGGTGCGGATCCCCGGGCAGGTCCAGGAGTTGCGCGCTGGTGCCGCGGCCGGTCCACACGAGGTCGGGCATCAGGGCCACCGCATTTCCGGATTCGATCAGCCGGATCTGGGCCTGCAGGTCGGCGGTTTCAAAGCGGACGTCGGGCTCAAACCCGGCGCTCCGGCAGGCCTGCTCGGCCCAGTGCCGGGAGGCCGCTCCGCGGGGTTCCATCACCCAGGCCAGCCCCGCGGTATCGGCCAGCGTCCTGATGGGGTCGCGGTCGGGCGAGGGCGGCGGAACGGCGAGCCGGATGGCGTCGCGGGTCAGGGCCACGCGGTCCAGTTCGGCGTAGTGCGGGGCGGCGTGGCCCGGGTACTGCTCGGCGATCACGAGGTCGAAGTCGCGGGCCCACGTCTCGTGAAGGGCCGTCTCCGGTTCCCGCTGGGTCATTTCGACCCTGACTTCCGGGTAGCTGGCGGTCATTCTGGTCAGGGTGTCCGGCATGAGCGCCAGCGCGGCAGACTGGAACACCGCAATCCGCACGGTGCCGGTGACCGTGGTCAGCGACGCGGCCAGGTCCGCCTCCGCCTGCTCGAGGGTCTCCAGGAGTTGGGAGGTGTGGGCCACCAGGACTTCGGCCTGCGGGGTCAGCTGCACCCGGCGCCCGGTCTTGCGGAGGAGCTCCACCCCGGCCTCCTTCTCAAGGAGGGCCAGTTGCTGCGAAACTGACGACGGGCTGTACTGAAGCGCTTCGGCCACTTCGGCCAAAGTGCCCCGGATCTTCAGTTCGCGCAACAGTCGCAAACGCCGGACGTCGAGCATCGCTATTCCTTTGTGAATCCTGACGGTTATTCATTAAGAGAATTCACTTTATCTAATGCAACCGGGCTTGCATACTGTTCTCACTCGATATGCCCCATCACAGGGTGGAGTGATGGGCACCGCACCTAAGCAGGAGGCCCTCATGGCTACACGGGATTTGTCACAGTCGATCATGCGGCGCAAGCCCATCGACGACATCGAGGAAGAAAACAAACACAGCGGTCTGCACAGGAGCCTGGGGCTCTGGCAGTTGACGGCCATCGGCGTCGGCGGCATTATCGGCGTCGGCATCTTCTCCCTGGCGGGCCTTGTGGCCCACGGCAGCGAGTCCGAGCCCGGAGTCGGGCCGGCCGTGCTCGTCTCCTTCCTGATCGCCGGCCTGGCATCCGCCGCCGCGGCGCTGTCCTACGCGGAGTTCGCAGGAATGATCCCGCGGGCAGGCTCGGCCTACACCTACGGCTACGTCGCCCTCGGCGAGATCATCGGCTGGTTCATCGGGTGGGACCTGCTGCTGGAGTACATCGCCATCGTCGCCGTGGTGGCCATCGGCATCTCGGGCTACTTCGACGCGTTCCTCTCCGGTATCGGCATCCATATGCCCGCCTGGATGACCGCGACGCCGGATGAAGGCACCGGCGGCATCATCAACCTTCCCGCGATCCTCGTCTGCCTGCTCGTGACCTGGATCCTCTCCCGCGGCACCAAGACCTTCGGCCGCTTCGAACTGATCGCCGTCGGCATCAAGGTGCTGCTGATCCTGTTCATCATCGGCTTGGGCATTTTCTACGTGAACACCAACAACTACAACCCGTTCTTCCCCAGCGGTTTCGGGCCCGTGGTGGCCGGCTCCGCTACGGTGTTCTTCGCGGTGTTCGGCTACGACGCCATGAGTACTGCGGCGGAGGAAGCCACCGACGGCAAGAAGCACATGCCCAAGGCGATCATCCTCTCGCTGGTCATCGCCATGCTGCTCTATGTCGCCGCCACCCTGGTGCTCACCGGCATGCAGAACTTCACGGAGATCGACCCCAAGGCCGGCTTCGCCTCCGCCTTCAACAGCGTTGGCCTTCCGGTGATCGCGACGATCATCTCCGTGTTCGCCGTCCTGTCCATCCTTACCGTGATGCTGACCTTCCTCCTCGGCGTCACCCGCGTCTGGTTCTCGATGAGCCGCGACGGCCTGCTGCCCGGCTGGTTCTCAAAGACGGACCGGCACGGCACGCCCCAGCGCGTGACCTGGATCGCCGGTGTCGGGGCCGCAATCCTGGCCGGCGTCCTCCCGATCAAGGCCGTCGCGGACCTGACCAACATCGGCATCCTGGCCGCGTTCGTCGTCGTCTGTGTGTCGGTGATCGTGTTCCGCTACAAGAAGCCGGACGCCCCGCGGACGTTCCGCCTGCCGCTGATGCCCCTGGTTCCGGCGTTCGGCGTGTTTGCCTCGCTCTTCCTGATGTTCCAGCTGCACTGGGAGACCTGGCTGCGGTTCGTCGTCTGGCTCATCGTCGGCCTGATCATCTACTTCACGTACGGCCGCAGGCACTCGCTGATGAACCCGGACAGCCCGCGGCACGAGGAGATCGTGGAGATGCACCGCCCCCTGACCTAGCCACGCCATTCCCCGTTGCGCCATCACTTCTGGCTCCCATTCCCGGGTCTTTCCGGGTCTTCACGCCCGGAAGTGATAGCGCAACGGGTTTTAAGGGGCAGGGGTGGTTCCCGAACGTTCGGGCGGGAATCAGAAGCATCGGTTTTCCTAACCGGTATTGCTCAGAAAACTTCGCTTTATCTTATGAAAATCCGGTCGCATACTGTTTCGTAAGAGGTCCACATTTTGAGAAAGAACGTGTTTCAGCCATGACCAACATCTCCACGGAGCCCGGCGCCACCACCGGAAACGCCGCAGGCAACGACGCCACGCACGCCGCCGTTTCGGAAGGCTCCACGGTCCTTGAGGCCGCAGCCCTCGCCGAGGACACCATCGCGCTCGTGCGCCACTGGCTCACCGAGGCCGCAAAGGTGCCCGTCGACGCCTCGGCCGAGCAGCTCGCCGGGGTCCTGAAGGACCCCAACGGCCTGGACTTCACGGTCGGGTTCGTCGACGGCGTCGTCCGTCCCGAAGACCTGCAGGTCGCCGCCCGCAACCTCGCCGCACTGGCCCCCAAGGTCCCGGCCTTCCTGCCCTGGTACATGCGCAGCGCGGTCCGCCTCGGCGGCGCCATGGCCCCGGTCCTGCCCCAGGTGGTCATCCCGGTCGCCCGCCGGGTGCTGCGTGAAATGGTCGGCCATCTCATTGTCGACGCCACCGACGCCAAGCTCGGCCCGGCCATCGCCAAGATCCGCAAAGACGGCATCAAGCTCAACGTCAACCTCCTCGGCGAGGCCGTGCTCGGCGAACACGAGGCCTCCCGCCGGCTCGAGGGCACGCACACCCTGCTGTCCCGGCCCGACGTCGACTACGTCTCGATCAAGGTCTCCTCCACCGTGGCCCCGCACTCCGCCTGGGCCTTCGACGAGGCCGTCGAGCATGTCGTGGAGAAGCTCACCCCGCTCTTCGCCCGCGCCGCCTCCTACGCGTCCACTGGCCAGAAAGCCAAGTTCATCAACCTGGACATGGAGGAATACAAGGACCTGGACATGACCATCGCGGTCTTCACCCGGATCCTGGACAAGCCCGAGTTCAAGAACCTGGAGGCCGGCATCGTGCTCCAGGCCTACCTCCCGGATGCCCTGTCCGCCATGATCCGCCTGCAGGACTGGGCCGCCGCCCGCCGCGCCGACGGCGGCGCCGCCATCAAGGTCCGCGTCGTCAAGGGCGCCAACCTGCCGATGGAGCAGGTCGAGGCTTCCCTGCATGACTGGCCGCTCGCCACCTGGGGCACCAAGCAGGACTCGGACACCAACTACAAGCGGGTCATCAACTACTCGCTGCACCCGGACCGGATCCGCAACATCCGGATCGGCGTCGCCGGCCACAACCTCTTCGACATCGCCTTCGCCTGGCTCCTGGCCAAGCAGCGCGGCATCGCGGATAGCGCACAGCAGAGTATCGAATTCGAGATGCTGCTCGGCATGGCACAGGGCCAGGCCGAAGCCGTCAGACAAGATGTCGGCTCCCTCCTGCTCTACACGCCCGTGGTCCACCCTGCCGAGTTCGACGTCGCGATCGCCTACCTGATCCGCCGCCTCGAAGAGGGCGCCAGCCAGGACAACTTCATGTCCGCCGTGTTCGAACTCAGTGAAAACGAAACGTTGTTTGAGCGCGAGAAGCAGCGCTTCCTCGCCTCGCTCGCCAAGCTCGACGACGAGGTCCCGGGCCCCAACCGGCTGCAGAACCGTGCCCTTCCGGCCGCGCCGCTGCCGCACGACTCGTTCGAGAACACTGCCGACACGGATCCGTCGCTGCCCGCGAACCGCGACTGGGGCCGCGCCATCCTGGGCCGCGTGACGACGTCGACACTGGGCAACGCCTCCGTCGAGGCCGCCACGATCAACGATGCCGCGACCCTGAATGCCGTGATCGATACCGCCGTCGAGAAGGGCAAGGCCTGGGGTGCACTCTCCGGCGCCGAGCGCGCCGAAATCCTGCACCGCGCCGGCGACGTCCTCGAGGCCCGCCGCGCGGACCTTCTTGAGGTTATGGCCTCCGAGACCGGCAAGACGATCGACCAGGGCGATCCGGAGATCAGCGAGGCGGTCGACTTCGCGCACTACTACGCCGAGTCCGCCCGCAAGCTCGACGACGTCGACGGCGCCACCTTCGTCCCGGCCAAGCTCACCGTTGTGACGCCGCCGTGGAACTTCCCGGTCGCCATCCCGGCCGGCTCCACCCTTGCGGCCCTCGCCGCCGGCTCCGCCGTCGTGGTCAAGCCCGCCAAGCAGGCCCGCCGCAGCGGCGCCGTCATGATCGAGGCCCTCTGGGAGGCCGGCGTTCCGCGCGACGTGCTCACCATGGTCCAGTTGGGCGAGCGGGAACTCGGCCAACAGCTCATTTCCCACCCGGCCGTGGACCGCGTCATCCTGACCGGCGGCTACGAGACCGCCGAGCTGTTCCGCTCGTTCCGCAAGGACCTGCCCCTGCTGGCCGAGACCAGCGGCAAGAACGCCATTATCGTCACCCCGAGCGCGGACCTGGACCTCGCGGCCAAGGACGTCGCGTACTCCGCGTTCGGCCACGCCGGCCAGAAGTGCTCCGCCGCCTCGCTGGTGATCCTCGTCGGTTCCGTGGCGAAGTCGAAGCGCTTCCACAACCAGCTGATCGACGCCGTCACCTCGCTCAAGGTCGGCTACCCCCAGGACCCGGCGAGCCAGATGGGCCCGATCATCGAGCCCGCCAACGGCAAGCTCCTGAACGCCCTCACCACCCTCGGCGAGGGCGAGACCTGGGCCGTCGAGCCGCGGAAGCTCGATGATTCGGGCAAGCTCTGGAGCCCCGGCGTGCGCTCCGGTGTCCGCCGCGGATCCTACTTCCACCTCACCGAGTTCTTCGGCCCGGTCCTGGGCGTTATGACCGCAGAGACCCTCGAGGAGGCCATCGCGATCCAGAACCAGATCGAATACGGCCTCACCGCGGGCCTGCACTCGCTGAACAGCGAGGAGCTGGGGATCTGGCTGGACACCATCCAGGCCGGCAACCTCTACGTCAACCGCGGCATCACCGGCGCGATTGTCCAGCGCCAGCCCTTCGGCGGCTGGAAGAAATCCGCCGTCGGCGCCGGCACCAAGGCCGGCGGCCCGAACTACCTCGTCGGCCTCGGCGAATGGGTCAGCAAGCCCAGCACCGCCGCCGGCACCCCGGGCGCTGCTCCCGCCCACGCCGGCGTCCGCCGGATCGAGGACGCCGCCAAGGGCTTCCTGACCGCCGACGAACTCGCGCCGCTGCAGCGCGCGCTCGCCTCCGACGCCCGCGCCTGGGCCGAAGAGTTCGGCACCGCGAAGGACGTCTCCGGCCTGAGCGCGGAACGCAACGTCTTCCGCTACCGTGCTCTGCCCGTCACGGTCCGCCTCGCGGAAGGCGAGCCGCTTGCCGGCCTCGTCCGGACCGTCGCCGCCGGCGTCCTGGCCGGGTCCGTCCTGACGGTCTCCACCGCCGTCGAACTGCCCGCCCAGCTGCGCGCCGTCCTGTCCGGGCTTGGCATCGCCGCGACTGTTGAGAACGACGCCGAATGGCTCGCTTCCGCCGGCACCCTCGCCGCGGCGGGCAAGCTTTCCGGCGCCCGGATCCGGCTGATTGGCGGGGACGCCAAGGCGCTGGCCGAGGCCACGGGCGGACGCCCGGACCTGGCGGTGTATGTCCACCCCGTCACGGAGGCCGGACGCGTGGAACTGCTGCCGTTCCTGCACGAGCAGGCCATCAGCATCACGGCGCACCGCTTTGGCACGCCCAACCACATCTCGGACGCCCTGATCTAGCCCGGGGCTGCTAAAACCCCGGCTCGGGCGTGCTGGAACCCTGAAACCCAAAAAACGCCGCCGCCGTGCAGGCACCATATGGTGCGGCACGGCGGCGGCGTTTAACGGCGAAGGCGCTAAGCGGAGTCGGGGCTAGCCGAAGTACCAGCCCGGCGGGACCCAGGAAGCGGGGACCGCGTGGGCGGAGAAATCGTCGCAGCCCGAGCAGAAGTAGGTGACCTCGCCGAGCTTGCTGACCGAGCCGTCCCTGCGGTGCGTGGCCGGGACGAAGGTCTCAAGGTAAATGAACTCGTCCGTGCCGCAGCGTTCGCAGTACGGGCTGGCCACATAATCGGACTCTGCGAGGGTAGCCGGGCGGATTCCCCGTTGGCCCGGGGTGGCCGCGTGCTGGACCGCGGCCGAGTGCTGCATTCCGGCGGTCGAGTGGTGCATGGCCGCTGCGGGGTGGGCCGGCGCGGTTACCTGACGGGAGGATTTTGTCGCGTGGGCGGCGGGGGCGGGCAATCGGGGGTGATTAATGGCTGGCATCAATGGCGGCCTATCCCGAACGCTCCGACGCCAGCCACAGGGCGTCAGCGACGGACAGCGTTCGTTATTCGAATCGTTGTCGTGGGCCACTGCTTGACCTCGAACGGTGAATCTTAAGTAGTGTCAGGATAGATGAAGTACGTGCACCGTTCAATGGTCAAGTAAGTACTGCCCGGGTCCGGGTAGTCCGCCCCGTAGGTACCGTGGCAGGATCAGCGCTGGCTGCGGGACCGCCCGCGCGTCAGGACGGTCGCTTCAGGGTCCGGCCCACGATCGCCTGCGTGAGGGCGTCGATCACCTCGGTATTGGCCAGCGGATTGCGGATGAGCGTGAAATCGACGTCGCCCACCGGCGGCAGATCGAAGCGGCGGGTGATGATTTTCAGGTCCTCCGGCACCAGGGAGGAAGGCATCACCGCCACACCGATGCCGGCCCGGACGGCGGCCAGTACGCCGCTGATTTGGCGTGTGGTGCAGGTGATCCGCCAGGTGCGCCCGGTGGCCTCCAAGGCGTCGATCGCAAGCTTCCGGCTCAGGCTGGGGGAGGGGTAGGCGATCAGCGGGACAGGATCAGCCGGTTCCAGCACGGTCTGCTCCAGACCGACCCAGGCGAAGGCGTCCTGCTGGACCACGGTCCCGTCCTTGGCCCCGGCCACCCATTTCACAAAGACCAGATCCAGCTGCCCGGCATTCAGGCGCTTGTAGAGCTGGTCGCTCTGCCCGACCGTCAGCTCGAGGTTGATCTGGGGATAGATCTGCCGGAACTCCCGGAGGATGCGTGGCAGCCCGGTGATGGCGAGATCATCGGCCGTGCCGAAGCGCAGGCGGCCGCGCATGGCGGAGCCGGAGAAATAGCGGGCGGCGGAGTCGTGCGCGGCGAGGATGCTGCGGGCGAACCCGGCCATGGCATCGCCGTTGTCGGTCAGGCGTACATCCCGGGTATCCCGGGCAATCAGCACCCGCTTGGCGGCGGTCTCCAGCTTGCGGACGTGCTGGCTGACGGTGGGTTGGGCCAGGCCGAGGCGCTCGGCGGCCTTGGTGAAACTCAAGGTTTCGGCCACGGCCAGGAACGAGCGGAGCTGGGCGGGTTCGAACATGGCGGTCTCCGGATCGGTGCCGCATACCCTGCATTGCGTTTTGTAATGCGAGTTATGCGTGGAATAGGCTTCCATAATCTCTTGGGGCCAGCCTAGCGTTAAGTCCATCCCACTCACCCGCTCTTTTGAGGACTTTTCCGTGGCACCCCCTCCGCCGCTAGAGGCGAACGCAGCTTCCCTGCCGGACACCATCACCCAACCACTCGCCGTCGTCAGCCAGCCTCTGCCTTGGCGCCACACTTTCATTTCGCTCAAGGTCCGCAACTTCCGCATCTTCGCGATCGGGCACTTCGTCGCCGTCATCGCGCTCTGGATGCAGCGGATCGCCCAGGACTGGCTGGTGCTCCAGCTCTCCGGTTCCGTCACCGCCGTCGGCATCACCGTGGCCCTGCAGTTCCTGCCGTCGCTGTTCCTCGGCCCGTGGGCCGGCATGATGGCGGACCGCTTCGCGAAGCGGAAGATCCTCATGCTGTGCCAGTCGGTGGCCGCCGCGTTGGCCGCGGTCCTTGCCGTCCTGGCGCTCAGCCACCGGATTGAGGTGGGGCACGTCTACGCGATCGCGCTGGTTCTGGGCCTCGTGACCGTGCTGGACCAGCCGGCCCGCCAGGTGTTCGTCAACGAGCTCGTGGGCCCCGGCTATCTGCGAAACGCGATCAGCGTGAACTCCACGATCTTCCAGCTGGGCGGGCTGATCGGTCCTGCGATCGCCGGACTCCTGCTGACCGCCGTGGGGGCCGGCTGGGCCTTTGCCGCCAATGCGGTGGCGTGCTGTTTCACGGTGGCCATGCTCCTGAGCCTGCGCAAGGACCAGCTGCATGTCAGCACCCCGGCCGCCAAGCGCCCGGGCATGCTGCGGGAAGGGCTGGACTATGCGCTCAGCAAGCCCACCATCTACTGGCCCTGGCTGATGGCCGGGTTCATCGCGGTGTTCGCGATGAGCCTGCCGGTGCTGCTGGCCGCGTTCGCGGACCACGTGTACGACGCCGGTGCCGGCGGCTATGGGCTGCTCAACACGCTCGTGGCCCTCGGCGCCCTGGCCGGCGCGATCACCTCGGCCCGGCGGCGCGCCCTGCGGCTGCGCTCCGTGGTGCTCGGCGCCGGAATGTACGGGCTCATGCTGTGCCTGGCTTCCCTGGCGCCGTCCATGGCGTGGTTCGGCGTGGCCATGGTGCTGGCCGGATTCTGGTGCCTGATGTTCCTGACCGCCGCGAACCAGCTGGTCCAGGTCAGCGCGAACCTGGCCATCCGCGGGCGGGTCATGAGCCTGTACATCATGGTGCTGATCGGCGGCCAGGCGATCGGCGGCCCGATGATGGGCTGGCTGGCCGAGCACGCGGACCCGCACACCGCCGTCCTCGTCTCCGGCGGCGTCCCGGTGCTGGCTGCCGCGACCGTCGCCGTCGTCCTCGCCCGGCGCGGGCAGCTCATGCTCAAAGTGGACCTGAAGGACAGGCGCCGGCTGCTGCGGATCGTCCGGGCCGATTTCCGCACCGAAAAAGGACAGCCGCTACGTGGATCCACGCAGCGGCCGTCCTAATTCGTCGCGGAAAACCGGGAGGCGTGCAATAACCCCTTAGAGCGCCAAGGGGCGGTGCGGGAACTCGGCCTCCCGCTGCTGGAACTGCAGCACATCCGGGTTCAGGACCACGCCGTCGCGGATTTCGATCGCGCGGCGGATGGTCTCGTTTCCCGCCCAGGCCTCGGGGCCGGACACCACGGTCTCGAGGAACGGCAGCAGCGCCTCGCTGATTTCCCAGCTGGCGGAATTCCACAGATAGGACGGGCTGTGGTCCACGGCGTAGTAGTCGATGTGGTCACCCACTTTGAACATCGGCTCGGCGAAGGTGGTGGTTTTCGCCCAGCTGAAGCCCATGCCCTCGTCGCAGGAGACGTCCACGATCAGGCTGCCGGGCCGGAAGGCGGCCAGGTCCCCGCCGCGCAGGTAGGTCAGCGGCGCGTTGGGGTCCTGCAGCGTGCAGTTGACCACGATGTCGCTCGCGGCCAGGAACGGCGCCAGCGGCACGCGCCCGCGCTCGGTGATGACCTCGCTCAGGAACGGCGCCTCGCTGTCATGGTCGAACTGCGCGATGCGGACCGAGTGGATGGGAGAGCCAACAGCGGCAACACCGCGGTTGGTCAGCACCTGCACGTCATGGACACCGTGGGCATTCAGCGCCGTCACGGCGCCGCGGGCGGTGGCCCCGAAGCCGATCACGACGGCGCTCAGCCGGCGGCCGTAGTCTCCGGTGGAACCGGTCAGCGCCAGGGCATGCAGCACGGAACAGTAGCCGGCGAGCTCGTTGTTCTTGTGGAAGACATGCAGGCCGAAGCCGCCGTCGCTGGCCCAGTGGTTCATGGCCTCGAAGGCGATCAGCGTGAGTTTCTTGTCGATCGCCAGCTGGGTGATGGCCCGGTCCTGGACGCAGTGCGGCCAGCCCCACAGGACCTGCCCGTCCCGGAGCTCGGCCAGGTCCTCGGGCTGAGGCTTGGGCAGGAGGACGACGTCGGCTTCCGCCAGCAGTTGCTGTCGGGGCGCGATGCGCCCCACGAGGGGTGCAAGATCGGCGTCGGACCGGCCGAAGCGCTCGCCGTAGCCTTCCTCGAGGATCAACCGGTCCCGGATCTCCGGCGCGATGCGGTCCAGGTGCAGGGCGTGGATCGGGAGGCGCCGCTCGTCCGGTTTGCGTGTGCCGGCGAGGATACCGAGCGTGAGGTAATTCGGTGAACGGGTCACTTCTTTTTGGGGCTCGCCGTCTTTGCGGCGGTCACTTTATCGAGGGAGCTGGCCGGCGCTGAAGCGGCCCTCTTGTCAGCGCGCTTTTCCTTAATGGATTTGCCGGATTTTTTGGATGCTGCTTGACGGGGGGATTTGTCAGCCATGATTGCTCCTGTAGCGGAACCGAAGAGGTTCCTGACTTCCGACGATACAGGTAGCAACCTAATAAGAGCCCGGGATCCTGTGGGGGCATGTGGAGCGGCTGACGGGAATCGAACCCGCGTATCAAGCTTGGGAAGCTAGCGCTCTACCATTGAGCTACAGCCGCAGAGGGACCGGCCTGAATTCCAGCCGTGAGTCCCGATCAACGAGGTTTACATTACCTCAGTCTGAGTTCAAGGTTGTACACCCCGCGCTCGCCTGGCCGGTACCGCGCCAGGGTTGCGCGATTGTGACCGGATGGCGCGCCTGCGGTGTCCCTCGCTCTGAAGATCGCTGATCCCGGCATCCGGGCCCGTCATTTCCCCGAAACGCTGTGGGAACGCCTCGTTCATGTGCACAGAAAGCGAGCCGAAACCGCACCCCGAAATGGGTAGTGCTGTCTCGAATCCGGGTAATGAGCGCAAGTAGTCCGCCGGTGGCGGCGAATTTGACGAGTGGTCCACCAACTCAAGAGGGGTAGGCCACACTCGTGTGCAGCAGAAAGCCATCGAATTTACTGGAGGAGACCACAGCCAACCGAGTCGCTAGAAGGTCTCACATGTACGACCAAAAGTGGATGGTGGCCCGTCCTTTGTTGCCAACGGGTGGGTTTGCCCAGCCAAACGTGCCGGATCAAGGCCACCCGCGGGCCAGGCAATTGGCGCGGCATCAGGGCCGCCGGACGGCCGGGTTCAGCGGTCCGGTTGGCGCCATTGGCGGCAAGCATGAGTGAGCTCAAGCAGCGCGTTCCGGTCCATACGGGGTATCGATCCCCGGATCATGTCCGGGTCACCCCACGAACGCAAGATTCACCGAGGTCTGCTGCCGGCGCGGCCGCTTTAGCCCCGCCCATCCCATTTCCCGACTTCAGGTCGGCGAAACTCCGGCTTGCGAGCAGCTCCCGTCACGAGGGCATTCGTTGGGCAAACCGTTATCGGCATCTGCTGATAGCCGCAGACGCCCTGGTCATTGCGGCGGTGACCGCGGCGGCCCACATCACCCGGTTCGGGTTGAGCACAGTGAGTTCGGTGCAAGTGGGCGAGCTCCGAGTGGATTACCTCTACATTTCCGTGGTCATCGCGGCCGCCTGGATGCTTGCGTTGGGGCTGTACAAGAGCAGGGACACGCGGATCGTCGGAATCGGAATCGACGAATACAGGCGGGTCGTCAGCGCAAGCGCAATGCTTCTGGGCCTCATCGCTCTGGTTTGCTTTGTCCTGAATATCGACGTGGCCCGGGGATTCTTCGCGCTGGCCCTGCCCGCCGGGCTGACCGGCCTGCTCGCGGCACGCTGGAGCATGCGTCAGTGGCTGTCCAGGCAGCGGGTTCACGGCCATTACCTTTCGCGCGTGATCGTGTTGGGCCGGCCGAATGACGTCCGGTACGTCGTCAGCCAGATCGAAAAGAAGTCCGGTGCGGCGTACAAGGTCGTGGGTGTCGCACTTTCCGGGTCCACCGGCGCCGGCACCTTCACCCAGGGCAGCCATGTCCTCAACGTCATTGGAGACGAGCGGAGCGTCGTGGAAGCAGTGGCTTCCGTGGACGCCGATGCTGTCATCGTGGCCGGACCCATGAAGGGCGGCAGCCGTTACATACAACGACTCGGATGGAAGCTGGAACAGTCGTCCACCCAGTTGATCCTCACCACCGGACTGACCAACGTCGCCGGTCCCCGGATCCACTCCCGTCCCGTGGAGGGTCTGCCCCTCATGCACGTGGAACTGCCGCAGTACGCCGGCGCCAAGCATGCTCTGAAGAGGCTGTTCGACATCACGTTGGCCGCCGCGGCCCTGGTGGCGCTCATCCCTGTGTTTCTGGTCCTCGGGGTGATGATCAAGCGGGACAGCCCCGGGCCCGTGATCTTCAGGCAGGAACGGGTAGGTCGCGGCGGTGAGAAATTCAACATGCTGAAATTTCGGTCGATGGTCGAAACCGCGGAGGACGATCTCGCCGGGCTCCTGGAACACAACGAGGGCGCGGGTGTGCTCTTCAAGATGCACAACGATCCGCGGGTCACCGGGGTCGGCCGCTGGATGCGCAAGCACTCCCTCGACGAACTGCCGCAGTTCTGGAACGTCCTTAAGGGCGACATGAGCCTGGTCGGTCCACGGCCCCCGCTGCAGCGCGAGGTCGACAACTACCACCACAAGGTGCTCCGGCGGCTCTACATCAAACCGGGCCTGACAGGCATGTGGCAGATCAATGGGAGATCGGAGCTGAACTGGCGTGACAGCGTCCGACTGGATTTGTACTACGTCGAAAACTGGTCGCTGGCCGGAGACCTGATCATCCTTTGGCGCACAGCAAAGATGCTCATCAATCCAGTCGGGGCCTACTGACAAACCGAGGTTTTCTGTTCTACAAAATTGAGAAAGGCAAGGCAATGACCACACTTGTTTCGGGGGCTGGTGGATTCATCGGAGGCCATTTGGTGGCCCAACTCCTCAAAGAGGGACAATCAGTCCGGGCAGTAGACCGCAAGCCTTTTGCAGAGTGGTACCAGGTGCACCCGGAGGCGGAGAACATCCAGGGCGACTGCTCGCTGCTGGAGACGGCCCGCGAGGTTAACCGGGGCGTGCAGTACGTCTACAACCTCGCCGCCGACATGGGCGGCATGGGCTTCATTGAAAACAACAAGGCGGCCTGCATGCTGACTGTGCTCACCAGCACTCACATGCTCATGGCAGCGCAGGAAGCAGGCGTTGAGCGGTTCTTCTACAGCAGCTCTGCCTGCGTTTATGCTGCCGGACATCAAACGTCGTCTAACGTCATCGCACTGCGTGAAGAAGACGCGTACCCCGCACAGCCGGAAGACGGCTACGGATGGGAGAAGCTCTTTACCGAGCGTATGGCCCGGCATTACCGCGAGGACTTCGGGCTGCAGACCAGGATCGCCCGGTATCACAACGTCTACGGCCCGCACGGCACTTGGGACGGTGGGCGGGAGAAGGCGCCGGCCGCACTCTCGCGCAAGTTCGCACGGGCGGCACTGACAGGCGACACCAATCTTGAGATCTGGGGCGACGGGGAACAGACCCGCAGCTTCATGTACATTGACGACTGCATCCAGGGCACTAAAGACGTCCTGCACGGCGATTTGACCGAGCCCGTCAACCTCGGATCCTCTGAGCTGGTCTCGATCAACCAGATGGTGGATCTCCTCGAGCAGATCTCCGGCACCGTGGTGACCAGGCACTACAAGCTCGACGCCCCGCAGGGAGTCCGCGGGCGGAACAGCGACAACACTCTCTTCCATGCCACGTACGGCTGGGAGCCGTCCATCACGCTCAGGACGGGACTGGAAAAGACCTACGAGTGGATCTTCGACCAGCTCAAGGCGCAGGGGTGAACCCCCGTGCGCATCCATATTCACGACTTCGCCGGGCACCCGTTCCAGGCGGAGCTCTCCCGGGAACTCGCCGCGCGGGGACACGACGTCGAACACGCCTACGCGACCCAGTACCCCAGTGGCAAGGGAAAGCTGGAGCGCCTGGACGGTGACCCGGACGCGCTGACTTTCCGCGGAATCACCGCCGTGAGGACCTTCGAGAAGTATTCGCCGCTGGGACGGATGCGGTTCGAGAAGTCATTTGCCCAAGCTTGGGTCAGCCACCTCGAGCAGGCCCGTCCCGATTGCGTCGTGGCATGCAACGTTCCGTTGTTCGTCCTGAACAGATTCAGCTCAACGATGGCCAAGTCGGGGCAGCCCTGGGTGTTGTGGCATCAGGACCTCTTCAGCAGAGCCATCGGAGAAGAGATCAGGAAGCGGCTGCCTGCGGCTGTCGGTCCGGCAGCGCAGCGATGGGTCACCAGCACGGAGAAGAACCTGGTCCGCAGTGCCAGCCAGGTCGTCGCAATCGGCGAGGAATTCCGCCGGGCGTACCGGCGCTGGGGCCTCGATGTGCGCCACGTTTCTGTCATTCCAAACTGGGCGCCGCTCGGTGAGATCCTGCCCGGGCCAAGGGACAACGGGTGGGCGCGCTCCCATCTCCCGCAGGGCCGGGAGATACGTCTGCTCTATGCCGGAACGCTCGGCCGGAAGCACAACCCGCTGCTGTTGATTGACCTCCTGCGCGCCGCCCTGGGCAAGGGCATCCCGGCGCGCCTCGTGGTCGCCTCGGAGGGGGAAGGGATTGAAGCCGTGCGCCAGATCGCTGAACGGCAGCCGGAATTGCCGATCACCCTGCTGCCGTTCCAGCCTGCTTCCGAACTCTCTGAAATGCTCAGCTCCGCTGATGTGCTCCTGGCCCTCCTTGAGCCCGGGGCGTCAAAGTTTTCGATACCCAGCAAGGTGCTCTCGTCCCTGGCGGCCGGCCGTCCCGTCCTGGGACTCATGCCGCGGGACAATCCAGCGGCCGTGGACATCGGGGCGGCCGGCGGGTATGTCGGGACTCCGGACGCTCAGGGTGTGGTGGGTGCCTCCGATTGGCTCCAGGGGATGGTCCAGTCGCCAGGGGCACTTGTCTCCGCCGGAGAGCGAAGCCGCCAGCTTTCCGTCGAGCGGTTTGGTATTGGTCCGATCGCCACCCGATTCGAAGAAGTGCTGGCCAAAGCCGTTGCGGACCGCCGTCTGGCACCACAAGGGTCCGCGCAGACTGCCGAGGCGGTGTCCTGATGCCAGCACAATCATCGCCCGACGCCGGACCAGGGCGGCAGACGCCTGTCATTGACCTGGCTCAGGCGCCGGGCGCCGGTGAAGCCTGGGACCGGCCACGGGCGATTGTCTATCTGTGGGGGGCCTGCGAGCTATTGTTCGTGAGCAACCCTTGGCAGATAAGTTCACGGCTTCGGGTCGCCGTGCTGCGGGCTTTCGGCGCCGAGATCGGTCCGGGCGTCACATTCCGGCCCCGCACCCGCGTCAAGTTTCCGTGGAAGCTGCACATCGGGGCCGGCTGCTGGATTGGTGAGGGCGTCTGGTTCCACAACCAGGACGATGTCTACATCGGCGCCAACGCTGTGGTTTCACAGGAATGCTTCATCACCACGGGAAGCCACCGGGCCCGCAGCGACATGGGCCTGATAACCAGCCCCGTTTACATTGACGATGGTGCATGGGTCACCTCGCGTTGCATGGTGCTCGGCGGAGCCCACATTGGCCAGTCAGCCGTCGTGGAGCCGCTCACCGTGGTCCGAGGTGACATCCCGCCGAATGCTGTCTACGGGCGGGTGCCGGGCCCCTCAGTGATCAGGGAACGGTTCCGGGGAAATGATGTCCTGTGATGGCACAATGCATCCTAGGGGGTAGCCATGGTGGCCAGGGTCTTGGAAATCAACGCATACATCTTGTCGGCGAGGTACTGATGGCCGGCGTCGGTCGGGTGGACGCCGTCGGCGCCGATGAGCTTGGAATCGGCGCCGAAGAACCAGCGCTCGCTCAACGGGTCGACGAACTGAATGCCTCCGGCAGACGCTGCCCCGGCGATCGCCTTGCTGTCACTGGTGATGAAGTCCGGCACCCGCTCGTTGACCCAGGCCGGCCCGACGACGATCAGCTTCGCGTGGGGCGCCCGCTCGTGGATCTTTGTGTAGAGGTCCGTCGCAGCCGCGGCCATTGTTGCAGGGTCCTGCTTACCGTCGTTCCTGCTCCCGAAGACGAGAACCAGATCTGCCGTCGAGCGCAGGCTGGTGGTGGCGGCTTCGGCGAACGTGACTTTCTCGGTTCCCCTGACGATGTACCCGGCGCCGGGATGGCCGATGACGTTCATGTCGACCGGGTGGGATTCCGAGTAAAAGCGGGACCCGACGATCTTTGCCCAGTTGGCTGCTCCGTAGCCACCCTGGTCGGAGCCAACAACGTAGGAGTCGCCGATGATGTCAACGTTCGGTACCGCGGCACGGCTCGATTCCGGCGTGCTGGCAGCTGGAGCCGGCGAGGGACCGGCCCCGTTGCCCCGCGCGGTGAATGCCAGCACAGCAATCATGACCGCCACGACGGCCAGCAGGCCAAATCCAACTTCTTTCACGTGACGGAACCGGAAGGATGATCTGGTCCTGTTTGTGCTCTTCAGAAAATCCATTCGCAAAGACTATCGGCAATCCACTCTCGAGGGGGAAGTGAATGCAGAAGATACCAGCTTCGGTCCTGATTCAGACGAAAAATGAAGAGGCGAGCATCGAGAGGTGCCTGGCGGCACTGAGCGACTTCGACGAGGTCATCGTGGTCGATTCAAACAGCGCCGATCGGACCGCGGAACTTGCCGCCGCCGGCGGTGCGACCGTTATCAACTTCACCTGGAACGGAGCCTACCCGCAGAAGAAGCAGTGGCAGCTTGAACATGCGCCGACGCGCCACCCCTGGATCCTGTTTCTTGACGCCGACGAATTTCCGAGCCGGGAATTGATCGAGGAAATCGCCGTCATCGTCTCGGATCCACTGGAACGCCGTGTGGCTTTCGACATCCCCATCTCCTATCACTTCGCCGGCAAGGTTCTCAAACACGGCCACCGGGTGGTCAAGCGTTCGCTGTTAAAGCGGGGCTTCAACCGCTATGAGGACACTGGTTTGGTGAATCTCCCGGTGATGACAGAGCTGGAAGTGCACTACCAGCCAGAGGCGACGGGTGAGGTGGGACGCACAGCGGGCCTGCTGGCACACCACGATCTGGATCCGGTCCGCACCTGGTTCGACAGGCACAACAAGTACTCCGACTGGGAGGCCTACATCCATGCCGACCCGGCCATGCGGCGCTCGGTGCGCTCGTCGAAAAGCCAGCAAGGCCAGCGCTTTGATGTCGTCCCGTTCAAACCAGTTGCCTTCTGGGTCTACAGCTACATCGTCCGGGGCGGCTTCCTGGACGGACGGGCCGGCCTGGACTACGCCGTCGCCCTGGCTACGTACTACTGGCAGATCGGCCTGAAAACCCGCGAACTACAGCAAAACGGCAATCGGTTGGCTGAGCATGTCTGAAAATCGCGCATCGTCGAGGCCGCCCCTGAGCGTGCTGCAGATCGGCGGCCTGGCCGGCCCGGGGGCCGTCGCGGGCGGCGTCTGGGCGGTCGCGCGCATGCAGAGTGCAGCGCTGGTGCGCCACGGTGCCGCTGTTGAACTCGTCGGCGGCTGGCTCGGCGGCCGGCCGGCCACTCGACCGGAACCGCATGAAAGAATCTTCCGCGTCCGGCGCCCTTTCCGGGGCGCGCGTCTCAGGGGCCTGATTGGGGTTGGCCTCGTCAGGCATGTTTGGGACCGGAGCCGCCAGGTCGACGTCGTCCAGCTGCACCTCTGCCGCGACTTCATCACGACCTTCAGCGCCCTGGTGCTCCGCGGTGCTGCCATTCCCGTCATCGCGCAGGCCCACGGCATGCTTGCAGCGCCGCGTTCGCGCGGGTTGCGGGTGTTCGATGCGCTGATCTTCCGGCGGGCGATGCGGACGCCGCAAATATGGCTGACCCTGACGGAGGCCGAAGAAAAGAACCTTGAGTCCCTCGGCGTGCCGAGGACAAAGATGCGCAGGGTGGTGAACGCTACAGCCGACCCCGGCACCGTGTGGGAAGACCCGCAGACCCCCACCTTTCTGTTTGTTTCGCGGCTGGCGGCGCGCAAGCAGCCCACGGTGTTCGTCGAGGCAGCAATTGCCCTCCTGCGGGAGGGATCGGAAGCCCGGTTCGTGGTTGCCGGACCTGATCAAGGCGAACTGGAGAGCGTGCACCGTTTGATCGATGCATCAGGCTTCCGGGACCGGTTCGATCTTCCGGGGGAGTTGACGGAACCTCAGGTGCTGGAGGCGCTGTCCCATGCGACCGCCGTCGTTTTGCCCGCCCGCCACGAGCCTTACCCGATGGTGATCATCGAGGCGGCGGCTGTGGGTACGCCCATCATCCTGACCTCGGAATGTGGACTGGCCGCGCCCTTGCAGAAAGCGGGAGCGGCGGTTGTCGCCGCCCCCACGGCCGGGGCCTTCCAGGCAGCCATGGCCACGGTGGCGGCCAGCCAGGATCTGCGGCTCCGGCTGAGTGCGCGGGCCCGTGAGCTGCACCTGGGTCTCTGGTCTGCCGAATCCCTCGCGGAAAGTCTCCTGGGATTGTATGCGGAGGCGATAGATGCTGGCCGGCAGTGACCTCCGGAGCCCGGTCAGCCTGCCGGGCGAGAGGAAGTCAGGAATCGGCGCGGCGCTGGCGATCCTGACTTTCTTGTGTTTTGCCGTCGCCATACCGCTCATCCTGCGGTCGACGTCGGAAGCCACCTACAGCGACACTGACTTCCTCATCCGATATTCGGTGCTCCTCTACGCGGCTTTCCGCATGAGTGCCATTCTGTGGAAAGACCAGGTGCGCCCGGTAGCCGGTGTCTTCTGGATGTTCGTCTACATCTGCCTGGGCGTGGTTCCACTGGCCCAATTGTCAACCGGTGCGTCAACCATCCTTGCCGTCCAGGTCGACGACTCGACCTTGTACGCGGCAACCGCCATCACTCTTCTTGGCTGCGTCAGCTTCGACCTGGCCTATCACCTCAGACTCTTCAAGAACTTGGGCGGCCCGGCGCCCGTGCGCAAGCTGCGGAGCATGGAAACCCTGAGGATCTTTGCGGCAGCCGCGATCCTGGGCGGGTTGATATACGTGGCTCAGGTCGGCGGAATCAGCGTGTTCTTTGCCAGCCGGCAGGAGGCGAGCCAGGCCCTGGACCAGGTGAGCCCCGACAGCGGGCAAGCCGCCCGGGCGATTATCTCCGCCTTCGGCTCCGTAACCTGCCTGGTGGCGCTCATTTTCTACATCCACATATTCCGGGTCCTCCGAAGTTCCCTCAACCTGCTTGACTCCGTATTAATAGTCGGCCTGGTGGTGCTCAACGTCGTCGTCAACAATCCGATCTCCAACTCCCGTTACTGGACGCTGGCCGTGCTTTTCGGCTTGGTCATGCCGCTCATCGGGTCACGCAAAGCCCTCTTCAACGTGGCGATCGTCGGCGGCGTGGTAGCGGCGATCTTCCTTTTTCCGCTAAGCGACATCACCCGCCGGGCAGCGGGGACCGGCGTTATGCTCCAGACGGACTCGGTGTGGCGGATGATCTCGACCAAGGACTATGACCAGTTCAGCATGCTCGCCAATACCCTTGGGTTCACCCGGGATGAGGGACTGACCTGGGGGTACCAGTTCCTCGGCGCCGTGCTGTTTTGGGTGCCGCGAGTCGTCTGGCCGACCAAACCGCTCGACAGCGGTGTTGAGGTCGGCCAGTGGATGAGCAGTGCCAACGTCAACCTGTCGTCCCCGCTGTGGGCAGAGGCCTGGATCAATTTCGGAGTCCTCGGGGTGGCGGTCACATTCGCCCTGCTGGGACTGCTGAGCAGAAGGCTCGACGTCGGCTTCGGCGCGGGTGCCTTGTCCGCCGGATCGGTGGGCTATCTGGGCGTCGCCATCTTCTCCGGGTACATGTTTATCCTGCTCCGCGGCTCTTTGCTGCAGTCGATGGGGAGGCTGCTGATCCTCGCCCTGGCCATTGCTGTTCTGAGCGTGAGCGCCAAACGAAAGCCAGGTGACACGAAATGAGTACGGACAAGCTCGAGCGTCCACATGCCGCAGGGCCCGGTTTTGCCCAGTCCTTCAGGGAGCTCAGCCTGGCGCAGAAGGGCAAGAAAGGGGTGCCCCTGTACTGCCTGTACGTCAACCGGCCGGCCGGCCGGGTGGTCGCAGCCGCGCTCAGGAACACCCGGTTCGGGCCAAACCAGGTGACTTTCGCGGGGGCGTTCCTTACTTACGGGGCGTTGCTGTGGCTGGCCCTCGGGGCAGGAACCGGGGCTGGTTCCGCCCTGGTGGGAGTAGTGCTCGCCGCCGGGTTTGTCCTCGACTCCGCAGACGGGCAGCTGGCAAGGCTCCAGGGACGGAGCTCAAAATTGGGTGAGTGGCTCGACCATGTGCTGGACAGCGGGCGGATCGTCGTTCTGCACGGAGCCGTTTTCTGCTTCCTCCTGCGCACAACTTCCATTCCGGCGCTGCAGCTGGCCGCGCTGTGCGGCGTGTTCCTTTTCGCCAACTCCACAATCTTCTTCGCCGGCGCACTGTTCGATCAGCTGACCCGTCAGGCGGGGCAGCGCCCGTCACCTCCCGGCCACGATGGCTGGGCTTCGATAAAGCGATCAATCCTCACGTTGCCAGTCGACTACGGCGTGACGTGCCTGGCCCTGATGACGGTGCCGTGGAGCGGCATATTCCTGCCCAGCTACGCGGCATTGGCGATCTTCCATTGCGTCTTCTGCGCCGCCTATGTGGCGAAGTTTTCCCGTGCCCTGGCAAGGATGGACTAGATGGCCCGCCTGAGCAGGTATGTCGCCTTCGGCGATCAGGCCGTATCCAGCATCTCGAACTTCGTCGCGGTAGCCATTACGGCCAATGTTGCGACCCCCGGCCAGTTCGGTCAGTTCTCCCTGGGCTATGCGGGTTTGCTCCTGTTCCTGGGCGCCCAGCGTGCGCTTATCGGAGAGACAATGCTGGTCAAATACTCCGCCGCGGGCTCCCTGAAAGCCCCGGTGAGAAGAGGCGTTTTGGGTGCCAGCGTACTGGTAGCAGCCGCCACCGTTCCGTTGCTGCTGGCCGGCGCCTTCGTGGCTGACCAATCGGCCCGCCTCATCTGGTTTGTCATTGCCGCGAGCCTGCCCTTCGTGCTCCTCCAAGACACGCTCCGGTATTTGTTTATCTGCGAGCACCGTCCATGGCGGGCGCTGCTCATCGACTCTGTGTGGGCCGTCTTGTCGATCACATCCATGGTGGCTGTCGCGTCCACCACTGGAGCCGTGTGGGCCGTCGTTCTGTGCTGGGGCGGCGGCGCAGCGGCAGCATTGGTCCTGGGACTCCTGCTGGGGCGGGTGCTGCCTTCGCTGCGCGACGGCAGGCGCTGGCTGGGCGTCAACCGCAACCCCGGGCTTCGCTATCTCGGGGAGTTTTCAGCGCTCAATGCGTCCAACTTCGTCGTGCTGTATCTCTTGGCGCTGCCTCTGGGTGCTGCTGGCGTGGGTGCGCTGCGGGCGGCGCAATTGCTGTTCTCGCCGCTCAACACCGCTTTTTCCGCTATCAAGATGGCTGTCATTCCCGAGCTCGTGCGCTCCAAGGGCACTGCGGTCTTTCGAATGCGGCTGATCGAAACGGCTGTGGTCGTGGCTGCCATGGCCGGGCTGTGGGGCGCGGCCGTCATGCTGCTGCCGGGCTCCATAGGGGCCCTCGTGCTCGGCGCATCCTGGGAGGCTGCGTCCGGGCTGCGACTTCCTTACTTGGTGCAATACGTCGCGATGGTTCCCTACACCGTCTTGCTGGCCTACTACAGGTCCGTCCAGGCGAACAGGCTGTCGACGCTCATGCGGGCAGTTCTGGCCCTTCTGACGCTTGTGCTGCCTCTTGCCCTGGCGTATGCAGGCGGCACCGTTGGCGCCGCCTGGGCGTTTGCGCTGGCAGTCGCGGCCGCGGTTGTCGTCGGGGGGACCGCCACCGTTGTGTCGAGATCCCGTTCCCGTTCCCGGACAGAATCGTCGTTGCATCGGCCCGATGCGGCGGAAGTCGAGCTCCGGCGGGCTGCTGACGCCCGGTGAGCGCGGCAGAAACACGGCGGGTGGCCGGCCCTGCCCGGCATCTGGTCTAGGTGACCGTGACACCCCTGAACTGGACGGGGACCGGGGCAGGGTAATCCTTGCAGAGACTGATGTAGCCCCCGCGATACTGCCGGTCCATCGTCTCTCCTGACCAGCCGGCGCCGTCTACCCTCGAGAACCGGATGGAGGACGGCGTAACGTCGATTTTGAAGTGCATCCATTCCCCGGGCTTCACGGGTGACGTCGCGATCGTCTGTAGCCGTGTGCCGGCGGGATTGCCTGGGTCGCGCCGGTACAGGACCAGCTCTCCGGCCGGCCGAATGATCAGGTGATATCCCCCGACGCTGCTTGGCACCAACACCCGGTAGGGGGTGTCATCCTGTTGCCCGAAAGCTATTCCGGCGTGCTGAAGGTTCGACGGAAGTTCCTGGGGCCAACACATTTCGAACGTAATGCTGTGGATCTCTTTCGTGACAGGACCCATTGAACCCAGCCGGTAGCTGAAGTTCTCGCTCTTATCCAGCACTACTGATGCCGACGCCGCGTCGATCACCGGTTGGGCTCCCCAGCCTTGGTCAACAGTCCAAGGAAGGTCGCCGGCGGCCCGGGAACCGGTCGAGAACGTGTCCTGAGGTTCCGCGGTCGCCGACGTCACGTAGGGGATGTTTGAGCACATCAGGCCTTGAACGCCCAGGCTGGTCACGCGGTTGGCAGCGGAACGAGTATGGACTTCCCAGCAAATGACGGGCTTGCCGTAGGCCACGACCTTACGGACCGTCGCGTCATCGGCGGTGTGGTAAACGCCAAGATAATCGAATCCGGCGGCGAGCTCGTCCAAACGGGGAATGGCATCCGGCATGAAGTACCCCCACGTTTTGTAGCCGCGCTTGGCGGCTGCCGCAACCTGGAGGGCGGGGGCCGGTTGCTTCCAGATGAAATGCCCGGTGGAATTCGGGTAGCTGTCCATCAGGTCAAGAAGCGTTCTTGTGTTCGTGCCTTGTTTATCTTCGATGAAAATGACATGCGAAGCCGCGAACCGGTCAAGGACGTCCCGTAGCTTCGGAATAGGCTCAAGAGCCGTCGACGGGCCAAGCCAAGCGCGGGCATCGACCCGGAGGCCGCTGAGTTCGGCATAGGTAAGTTCCGCGACCTTGCGGTCTTGCCCGGTCACTCTGAGCGCACTTTGGTCGTGATGGCACACCAGCACGCCGTCCTTGGTGGCGTTCACCGAAACTTCGAGCGCCGGAACACCGGAATTTACCGACTGCTCATAGGCGTGCATAGTGTGTTCCGGCCAGTTATCTCCTGAGCCGCGGTGAGCCACAATAAAACGATCATTTTCGAATAGCGTGGCCACTGTATGAATTGGTGGAGCTTGAACAGGCGGACGGGCCGGCGTGCATCCGGCCAGAAATAATCCCGATGCTCCAAGGAAGATGGCCTGGCGCCGGGAGAGCGCTCTGCGATCATCCGGAATATTCCCGGTGCCGGTTCCGGATTTCCCTGCACTTCGATTTGCATGCATTTCACGCCTTCAATGACTCGTTGTCTTCAAGGCCGCTATCAAGCAGGTTCAGCGCGCGCCGCAGCAGGGTGCTGGAGGTGTGAACGGTGTAGGGAAAATACACGACCTCGACGCCGAGCGCCAGCATGCCGGCTTCGAGGCGGTTTCCCTTTTCTGTTCCGCGCCAATCATCGCCTTTGAAAATTACATGGAAGCCAACGGCATGCCAGGCGTCTACTTTGTCCGGGTAGTTGTCGACCACCACCTCGTCGACAAGCCGGATATTCCGGACGATCTCAAGCCGTTCATGAAGAGGCACGACAGGCTCTCTGTTCTTCATGAGCAGTGTCGCTTCAGTGGAAACCACTCCCGCGACCAGATAGTCGCAGTGCAACCGTGCATGTTTGAGCAGGTTGAGGTGCCCGACATGGAAAAGATCGTAGACACCGGATGCATAGCCGATACGAACAGTCACAACGAACTCGATTCTTCACGAATGCCGAATAAGTCATAGGCACCGGCCGGCCGTCGAGGCGCTGGGCTGGTCCCCCCAATTCCATGCTGAGGGTGTTATTGCCTGACGGAAAGCACTTTGGGGAGAAACGCGTGGGCGGGCGGCTAAAGCAGGTAGCGGGACTAGTAAGACAAGTAGGAGGGGTGGAAAAGCTAGTAGGAGCAACCGTTCCCGCCCTTGGTCTTTGCTGATTTGATCTTGGTAGCTTCAGCCCTGAAGTTCATGATTACGTAACCGGGGGGGACTCCATGCGTCAAAAAATCCCAGCTGTTCTAGCGGGCATAGCGCTGGCGGTGGCGCCGTTAATTGCCACCAGCAGCTCCGCGCTCGCTCTATCTCCGGGAGTTGCGTTTTCCGCCAACGCCCTCCCGACTTGGCAGACAAACGGCGTTGCCTGGACCATGGCCCAGTCAAACGGAGTTGTCTACGCCGGCGGAACTTTCACCCAGATCCGGCCTCCTGGCACCGCCGCCGGCAGCGCCCAGTCAAGAAATGCGGTGAACTTCGCGGCCTTCGACGCGTTCACCGGCAACCCGACTTCCTGCGCCTTGTCCGTGACGGGCGGCACAGGTACAACCGTTCGTGCCCTGGCGGTAACTCCGGACGGCAGCCGGCTCTATGTGGGCGGTCTGTTTGGGGCCATCAACGGCGTCAACACCACCCGCATCGCTGCCGTCAAGCTTCCTGGCTGCACGGTAGACACGACCTTCCGACCGGCAATCGTCTCGGCCACGGTCCGGACAATCGCCGCCACGAACACCGCCGTCTATTTCGGTGGCGACTTCCAAACGGTCGGGACCGAGGCCCGCAGCCGCTACGCGGCCATGGACTCAAACGGCGCGCTCCTTCCATGGGCACCGGCCGTCAACGCGTCAGCCCGCGCGCTGGACATCCCCGCCGGCCGCAACGTGGCCGTCCTCGGTGGCGATTTCGCAACTGTGAACGGCGTGGCATCCCAGTCGATCGCCGTCGTCGATACGAACACCGGGGCGAACGTAAGGGCATACGGCGCAACGTTCATCTCGCGCACGTCATTTACAAAGTCCATCGTTGACGACGGGCAAAACTTCTACATCGGCAACGAGGGCACCGGAGGCGGCGTCTTCGACGGACGGGCACGATTCAGCCTTGACACCTACGACCAGGTGTGGAGGGACACCTGCCTCGGAGCCACCCAGGCGGTGGACGTCTACAGCGGTGTCCTCTACGCCGCCAGCCACGAGCACGACTGCTCGACCATGAATGAAATGGCAGACGGCGTCCGACAGCACCTGACGGCACAGAGCATCAACGCCCCGGCGCCCCAATTGGGGTGGAGCCCTGATACCAACGACGGGATTGGTGAGGGCATTGGTCCCAGGGCCATCGTCCACACGAACCGGGGTTCGGGCGACATGCTCTGGGTCGCCGGCGAATTCACCACCACCAACGGCGCCGCCCAGCAGGGCCTGACCAGGTTCGGCCCCGGCCCGGGGACTGTGGCACCTTCCTCGCCCAGCAACGTCAGCGCGGAAAGCATCAAGGCCGGCGAAAACCAGATCCGGTGGCGGGCCAGCCTCGACAACGATGACTCGGAGCTGAGCTACAGCGTCTACCGGAACGGCTCGACGACGCCGCTGGGAACTGTTAACGCCAGCTCGCTGTGGTGGTCGACCGGCCAGGTGTCCTTCACGGACAAGACAGCCGTACCCGGAACGCAGTACAGCTACCGCGTCCGGGCGACTGACGGCACCAACACCGGTCCGCTCTCGGCCTCGGTGGCCGTCACAACAGCGAGGAACACCGCAGCCTACCCGGCCGCTGTCCTTGGGGCAGGTGCCAGTACGTACTGGCGGCTTGACGGCAACGGTCCGACGGTCGGCGCCGACAGCTCTGCGGGCAACAACCTGGAACTGAGCTATGGCGGACCGGCATTTGCCGGCGACACCGGAGCCATTGCCAATGACACCAGCCGCTCGACGACGTTCAACGGCACGAGCGCATTCGCCTACGGCCAGAACCGGGGCAATGCACCCACCGTCTACAGCGCGGAGGTGTGGTTCAAGACGAACACGACCCGGGGCGGGAAGATCTTCGGCTTCGGCAGTGGCCAGCCTAACCGGCACGGTACCAATCCCGGACTCAGCAGCAGTTACGACCGGAACCTCTACATGACGAACGCGGGCACGCTGATCTACGGTGTCTACGTCAACGGCACAAGGACGGTTAGCTCGGTTCTGCCCTACAACGACAACGCCTGGCACCACGCCGTGGCGACGCAGGGCAGCGACGGCATGCGGCTTTACGTCGATGGAACCCAGATCGGCGTGCTGCCGAACCAGACTGCAGCGCAAAGCTACTGGGGTTCGTGGAAGATTGGCGGAGACCAGCTGAACAGCTGGCCGCTGCGGCCCTCGAGCAACTACTTCGCCGGCTCCATCGACGAGTTCGCCGTGTACCCGACGGTACTTTCGGCGGCGCAGGTCACCGACCACTTCAACATCGGCAAGGGAATCGGACAGCCGGTCCCCGACACACAAGCTCCCGCGGCCGTGACAGGAGTTGCGGCCGCGGTAACTGCCAGTGATGTGGCCGTTTCCTGGAACGAAACCACCGACAACGTCGGGGTTACGGAATACCAGGTCCACCGTTCCGATACCAGCGGGTTCACCCCGTCAGCAGCCAGCCTCGTCGCCACGGTGAACGGGAGCACGCTCAGCTGGACTGACGCGGGCCGTCCGGCCGGAACGTCCTACTATCAGGTTCTCGCCGCCGACGAGGCCGGCAACGTCAGCGGTCCGTCCAACGAAGCGTCCGCAACGGTGGTTCCGCTCCCGCAGCCGGTCACGCTCACGCTGACACCGACCGCCGACACCTACGTGAACGCGGGAGCGCCGAATACCGCAACAGGGTCCTTCACGACCCTGGCCACCAGGGGTACGTCGGCTTACATCACCTACATGAGGTTCAATGCGTCCGCGCAGGTTCCTGCGGGCCAGCACCTCGTGTCGGCGACCTTGAAGTTCTCAACTACCGCGGATTCCTTTGCCGGGTCCGCCGATCCGCAGCAGACGGTGGCGATGGCCGGTGACTGGTCCGAGGCGACGACGACCTACAACAACCGCCCGCAAACCAGCAGCACCTTGCTGGGAACGCTGACCGGTCCGACGGCACCGAACGCGTCGTACTCAATTTCGCTCGACGCGGCCGCAATCTCGGCAGCGCTCGCAGGTGACATCAACTTCTCGATGCAGAGCGCTGGAACCGACAACATGTGGTTCTTCTCGCGGGAAGCCACTGCTGCCAAACGCCCGGCCCTGGTCCTGAACTTCGAGCCGAATCCCTAGGTAAAAATAGCTCTCGAAAGAAAACATCCCATGTATAACGGTCTCTCGAAATCCCTGGGAATGGTGCTTCTGGCGGCTGCGGTCCTCGCAGCCGCCGGTTGCACCTCCCCCGGAAATCCCAACGCCACGTCCACGTCCGCCAACTCATCCTCCCCGTCCGCCTCAGCTTCTGAGGCTCCGGCCGCTCCTCCGGGGGCTTCCCCCTCGGCTCCCGCCGCGGGAGCCAAGACAGCGGCACCTGCTAACACCCCCACCTCCTCCGGCGAGGCGCAAGCCCCGCAGGCTGCACCCAAGCCCACCTTTGCGCCTCCCGAGCAGCGGTATCTCGTTTCACGGGTCCCCCAGGGCACCGACCCGAACGCTGTCCTCCAAGTCGGACAGGAAAGCTGCGCCCAACTGGAAAATGTGAAGGCCACGGACCAGAAGGCCGTGGTGTCCCACTTGATCGAGAAGGTGGACGCGGAGGTGGTCGCTGCCATTAATGATCTCTGTCCCGGGCTCCAGCCCGAGCTCGATGCCGCGCGCCGCGGCTTCACCGACGGCGACTTCACCATCGGTGCGGCAGCGCCCAAGGAAGGCGGTGGTTCAATCTCCGCAGGTAAGTACGAGGCATGGAATCCCTCTCCGAACTGCACACTGGTGGCCTACGATGCAGCAGGCGGGTCGATTGCGCAATCGAACGGTACGTCGGCCTTCACCATCCCGGCCGGCACCGCCCGCGTCGTGTCGGATGGATGCTACACCTGGCTGGCCGCATGAAACCGCGCCGCTTCGCCTGGAATGCAGCAACCACCGCCTGTGAAAGGACCCGCAATGGACGTCCGTGAACAATTGCTTATATTGCGCCGAAGCTGGCGCCTGATCACTGTCCTGGCGTTGCTGGGAACGATACTCGCGGGCGTGGCATCCTTGCTTACCCCCACGTCCTACACGGCATCGACGAGCCTTTTCGTTTCGACGCAGAACTCGGAAACGTCCGCGGAACTGCAACAGGGCAGCGTCTTCGCACTGGCGCGCGTCCAATCGTATGTGGACGTCACCTCGAAACCGACCGTGCTCCAACCCGTCATCGACAAGCTCAACCTCGGCATGACCCCGGAAGCCTTGGCCGCCAAGATCAAGACATCCACCGCGCGCAATACGGTGATCATCGAAATCGAAGCCAGGGACGGCTCCGCCCAGCGGAGCGCCGACATCGCCAACGCCGTCGCTGCCAGCCTCATCACGGCTGTCGCTGACCTGGAGCGGCCCACGAACGGAACGCCGACACCGGTCCGGCTCAGCCCGGTGGACCACGCCACCACGCCGACCGAGCCGTCGAGTCCCAACGCGAAGCTGGACCTCGGCCTGGGCCTTTTGTACGGGCTCGCAGCCGGAATCGCGGCGGCCGTATTGCGCCATGTCCTGGACCGCAACATCCGGACGGAATCGGATTTGCGCAAGATGACTGATCTGCCGCTCTTGGCAGGAATCACTGAACAGACTGCCGGCCGTCTGCCAGGGGCCCCTCCCGCGGTCCTGGGCGGTTCGGGCGCGGAGGCGTTCCGCAAGCTTCGAACGAACCTCCAGTTCGCAGGCGTGAACCGGCCGATGCGCTCGATCGTTGTTACTTCCGCGTCAGCAGGGGAGGGGAAGAGCACGGTCGCGCTGAACCTTGCCGTCACTATCGCCAAGGGCGGCCAGAAGGTCATCCTCGTGGATGCGGATCTTCGTCTTCCTTCAGTTGCTTCAGCGACTGGAATCGAGGGGGGCATCGGACTCACCACTGTCCTTGTCGGAACGTCCAGCCTCGACGACAGCATCCAGTACTGGTCCGACGACGGGTTGGCGCTGCTGGCCTCGGGTCCTCTGCCGCCCAATCCCAGTGAACTGCTCGGTTCAGCAGCCATGAGCCGTCTCCTGGAGGAGTTGCAGAAAAAGTTCGACGTGATCATCGTCGATTCCCCGCCCATCCTCCCCGTCACGGACGCCAGTGTGCTGACCAAAAGCACCGACAGCGTGTTGCTGGTGGTCGGAACGAAGAGGGTGAGCCAACACAGCCTGGCCAAGGCAATCGACCAGCTCAATTTTGTCGACGCCAACATTCTCGGCGTCGTCCAAAACAGGATCCCCCGTCGGGGCCCCGACGCCAACACGGCGTACGTTGCCGGATACGGCGCCGAACATCCCGATCGCATCCCTCCGGTCGAGAACCGCGACGACGGTTCCTTCCGGCCCGCCCACGTTCGCCGCGGCAAGTTCGCGAGTGTGGAAACCTGATGATGACTGCCCCGTAACTCTTCGGTAAAGGACCTGGAGCCGCCGCGGCACTGACGGCCCGGGCGAATATCCTGAATTGGTTAGCTGCACTGTGGGGGGAAGCGGGCTACGCCCATTGCCGTCCGCCAAGCAAGGATTTTCGTGGCATTCGCAGAGTACGACGTCGTCATCCACCGTGACGCCATGAGCGTGTACAACTTCCTCCTGGACCCGGGCCACCTGCCACTCTGGCGGGAGGGGGTCCGGAGCGTGGAACTACACTCCGGTGCCGCCGGCGCCAAAGGTGCCGTGTACCGGCAGACGGTCGCCGGACCGGGCGGACGACCCGTGGCCGCGGACTTCGAAATCGTCGAAGCCCGGACGGGGGCTGAGATCCAGTACCAGGTCATCGTCGGGCCGGCCCGGCCGCACGGCGGCTACTACCTGAGCACCGAGGGTCCCAGCACCCGCGTCCGATTCGCCCTGAACTACGAGCCCCGGGGGTTCATGGTCCGCCTGACTAAACCCTTCCGCCGGCGGATGAAGGCCGAGGTTGGCCAACTCGAGCGGCTCAAGTCCCTCCTCGAAGATATGCCCGTTACGGAATAGACGGCCCGTTGGAGTAACACTTGGCGGCTCCACCCGTTCGTGAAGCCGGGCAGGGCGCCGTGCGGTATTTTTGAACCTGTGCTGATCTCTGACCGCGACATTCGAACCGAAATTGACTCCCAGCGGATTGTCCTCGAACCCTTCGACCCCGACATGGTCCAGCCGTCCTCGGTGGACGTCAGGATCGACAAGTTCTTCCGGCTGTTCGACAACCACAAATACGCCCACATTGACCCGGCCGAGGAGCAGCCCGAGCTGACCCGACTGGTGGAAGTTGAGTCCGGCGAGCCGTTCATCCTGCACCCGGGGGAGTTCGTCCTTGGCTCCACGTACGAGACCGTGACGCTGCCGGATGACATCGCGGCCCGCCTCGAGGGCAAGTCCTCGCTCGGCCGGCTCGGCCTGCTGACGCACTCGACGGCGGGTTTCATCGATCCCGGATTCTCCGGCCACGTCACGCTGGAACTGTCCAACATGGCCACGCTGCCCATCAAGCTCTGGCCCGGCATGAAGATCGGCCAGCTGTGCTTCTTCCGGCTGTCCTCGGCCGCGGAGCACCCGTACGGTTCGGGGGAATACGGCAACCGCTACCAGGGCCAGCGCGGGCCCACGGCCAGCCGCAGCCACCTGAATTTCCACCTCACCAACATCTAGGCGGGACGGCTGCCATCCAGGCCGGACGGCCGCGCCAGGCAGCCAAGCCAGCCTCCCGGCCACGCAGCAAGCGCCGTGTCGCAGGGCGGCAGCGTTACGCCGGGCCCGAGGTCCGGAACGCGGGCCGCCGTGCGGGACGGCGCAGGAGCCGGACCAGCGGCTCCACAAAGCGGGCGGCCAGCGGCCCCACGATCGCCATGATCAGAACGTAGGCGGTGGCGAGGGCTGCCAGGTCGGCGGGCACCACGCCGGAGGCAACGGCCAGGCCGGCGATGACAATCGAGAACTCGCCGCGTGCGATCAGGGCCGCGCCCGCGCGGTAGCGGCCGGGAATGCCAATCCCGGCCCGCTTGGCCGCCCAGTACCCGGTGACCACCTTGGTGGCTGCCGTCACCAGGGCCAGCAGCAGGGCCCAGCCCAGGACCGGGGGGATGGACCGGGGGTCGGTGTTGAGGCCAAAAACCACAAAGAAGATGGCCGCGAAGAGGTCACGGAGCGGTTCCAGGACGCGGGTGGCGCTGTGGGCCGTGGCGCCGGAAATCGCGATGCCGAGCATGAAGGCGCCCACCGCCGCGGAAACCTGCATGGCGGCCGCGAGCCCCGCGACCAGAAGTGCCGCGCCCAGCAGGTTGAGCAGGAAAACCTCGGAGTTTTCGCTGTGCACGGCCTTGGACACGTGGTGTCCGTGCCGCAGGGCCACCACCAGGACCAGGCTGACGACGGCCAGGGAGATCCCCACCGTCTGCAGCCCCAGCAGGATGCTGACGCCGGCCAGCGTGGCGGTCAGGACCGGCAGGTACACGGCCATGGCGAGGTCCTCGAACACCAGGATGGACAGGACAACCGGGGTTTCCCGGTTGCCGATCCGGCCAAGATCCGTGATGACCTTGGCGGCGATCCCGGAGGATGAAATGTAGGTGACGCCGCCCATCACCATGGCCCCCACGACGCCCCATCCCAGCATCACCGCGAGCCCGGCACCGGGCAGGAAATTGAGCAGCAGGTCCAGGACGCCGGCCTGCCAGGACCGCCGCAGGCCGGTGACGAGCTCGGACGCCGTATATTCCAGCCCAAGCATGAGAAGCAGGAGAATCACGCCGATCTCGCCGGAAAGGTGCGCGAACTCGTGCATGCCTTCGAGCTTGACCAGGCCCCCGGCCCCGAAGAACAGCCCGCCCACCAGATAGAGCGGGATGGGGGACATGCCGATCCGCCCGGCCAATCTGGCCAGCAGGCCGAGGCAGAAGACGACGGCCCCCAGCTCGATCAGGGTCAGCGCGAGCGGATCCATCCGGCTTATCCGTTGCGCAGGATGCCGGCCGCCGTGTCCAGGCCTTCTTGCGTACCCACCGCAACGAGGAGGTCACCGGGGTGAAGGACGACGTCGGGTCCCGGGGAGGGCAGGACCTCGCCTTCGCGCATGATGGCCACGATCGAGACCCCGCTGCGGGTCCGGATGCACGCCTTCCCCATCGGCTGGTTCTGGAAGGGTGACTCAGCGCTGATCGAAAACTGGCGCGTGACAATACCCGGGATTTCCCGGTGGGCTTCCGAGAGCTGCATGGCGATGCGCTGGCCGCCCAGGAGGTTGCCCAGGGCGGCGGCCTCATCCGCAGTCAGCGGGACAGAGGCCTGGCAGGTATCAGGATCGTCCCAGGTCGAGACGATGAGTTCCGTCTGGCCCTCGCGGTATTCGACAACGCCGATCCGGCGTCCGGAGGCAGTCATGAAGTCCTTGCGCCGGCCGAGGCCGGGGAGGTCCGTCTCATCCACGTTCATACCCTCAGCCTAGTGCGCGAACCGGTGATTCGGCCGCCTCAGGACTCGGGGACCACCGCGATTTCGGTCTGGTCGGGGGCCTTGACCGGCAGGAGCACGAGCAGGCCCACGAGCAGCACCACCATGATGCCGAGGATGCCCCAGCGCTGGGCCTGGCCCTCCGCTACGAAGGGTGCGGCGACGGCGATGCACAGCGTGAAGAGCGCGGGGGCTAGGAAGCTTACGGCCCGGCCCGTGGTGGCGTAGAGGCCGAAGAGCTCGCCGGATTCGCCGTGCGGGGCGAGCCTGGCGAGGTAGGCGCGGGAGGACGACTGGGCCGGCCCCACGAAGAGGCACAGCAGCAGGCCGAAGACCCAGAACGTGGTGGTCCCGGCCCAGGCCATGCCAAAGAACGTGTAACTGCCGTTGCCGAGGACCAGGATCGCGGTACCCGCGACCAGCAGGCCGGCGAGGGACGCGATAATCACGGTCTTCGGCCCGATCCTGTCATCCAGGAAGCCGCCGAGGATGGCGCCGGCGGCCGCCACGACATTTCCGAAGATCGCGAAGAAGATGACGTCCTTGAGCTCGAAGCCAAAGGTGCCGGCCGCGATCACCCCGCCGAAGGTGAAGACAGCTGCCAGCCCGTCCCGGAAGATGGCGCTCGCGAGGAGGAAGTAGATAGTGTGCGGACTGGTCCGGTAGATCGCCTTGATGCGCCGGACGAGCAGGCCGTAGGAGGCGAGGAACCCCAGTCCGGCGCCCCGGTCCGAGCGCGGCAGCTCCGGGACTGCGAACAGCACGGGCAGGGCAAAGACGAGGAACCACAGGGCGGAAAACACCGCCACCAGCCGTATGTTGAGGCTGTCCGCGGTGGAGGCGCCAAACCAGTGCACGCTGGGCTGGACAAAAAGCTGGAGCACAATCAGCAGCGCCACGATGCCGCCGAGATACCCCATGCCCCAGCCGAAGCCGCTCACTTTGCCGATGTTCCGCGGGGTGGAGATCTGGGTGAGCATGGCGTTGTAGTTGACACCGGCAAACTCGAAGAAGACGTTGCCCAGCGCTATGAGCGTGACGCCCAGGATCAGGAAGTCCGGCCGCGGGAAGACAAAGAAGCACAGCCCGGTCAGGACGACGACGGCGGCCGTGTTGACCCCCAGCCACAGCTTCCGCCGGCCGCCCGTGTCCGAGCGCTGCCCGGTGACCGGGGCCAGGAGGGCAACGGCCACGCCGGCGACGGCCAGCGCGGCGCCCAGGACTGCCGAGGCCTGATCCTCCCCGCCGAATGCCCTGGAGGTCAGGTAGACGGTGAAAACGAATGTTGTCATGACGGCGTTGAAGGCTGACGAACCCCAGTCCCACGAGGCCCACGCGAGGATCCGGCCCCGGTGCGGGACGGGACTTCCCGATTCCAGTTCCGAGGGGCGCATGGCCTCTGGGGCGGCGGCAGTGTTCATAGCCAGAATCGTAGCCGCCCAGGGCGTCCTCCGAGGGGGAGCGGGAGGGGGTTTTGCCAGCCGGGGTTTAACCCCGGCTTCACATTTGCGTCGAATTGTTCAGCGGCCGGTGTCCCGGCCAAAAGAATTTGTACACGCTTGGTAAACTGACGGCACCGAACCTAACAAATGACCCGCCTGCTCCAACTTGCTGACAATCGACTTTCTGACGTTGCGGAGATACCAGTGATCACAGTCCTTGCCGTGCACTTTGCGGTGGCTGCTGTGGCCCCGCTGCTGTTCCGAAAGTTTGGCAGGAATTCGTTCTTTGCCCTGGCCGCGGTCCCCGCGGCCTCCTTTATCTGGCTGCTGCTGCAGCACGACGAAGTCTATTCAGGCACAGTCTATTCAGGTTCTGACGGGGCGATTACCGAAGTCATCCCCTGGATTCCCGGCTTGCAGCTCGAACTCGCGTTCCGGATGGATGCCCTGGCCTGGATCATGTCCCTGCTGGTGCTGGGGGTGGGTGCGCTGGTGCTGGTCTATTGCGCCCGCTACTTCAAGGACAAGGACGACTACCTCGGCGGTTTCGGCGCCCAGCTCCTGGCCTTTGCCGGGGCGATGTTCGGCCTCGTTACCGCTGATGACCTTCTGCTGCTGTTCATCTTCTGGGAACTGACCACGGTGCTGTCCTACCTGCTGATCGGCTACGCCCGCACCCGGCTGTCCGCGCGGCGCTCGGCGTTGCAGGCACTCGTGGTGACCACCGCCGGCGGCCTGGCCATGCTCGTGGGGCTCATCATGCTCGGTTCGACGGCCGGAACCTACCGGATCCAGGCCATCATGGACCTGGCTCCCGCCCTGGTCGCCGGCCCCGCAGGCGGGGTCGTGAACGCCGCCGTCGTCCTCATCCTGATCGGTGCGATCACCAAATCCGCCCTGGTGCCGTTCCACTTCTGGCTCCCCGGCGCAATGGCTGCCCCCACCCCCGTGAGCGCCTACCTGCACGCCGCGGCCATGGTGAAGGCCGGGATCTACCTTGTGGCCCGGCTGGCCCCCGGATTCGCGGACACCGCGTCGTGGCTGCCGATCGTGCTCGGCCTGGGCCTGGCCACCATGCTGGTGGGCGGCTACCGGGCCCTCCGGCAGACAGACATCAAGCTCATCCTCGCCTATGGCACCGTGAGCCAGCTGGGCTTCATGACCATGGTGGTGGGCCTCGGCACCCCCGACGCGGCACTCGCCGGAATAGCCCTGCTCCTGGCGCACGGGCTGTTCAAGGCCACGCTCTTCCTGGTGGTGGGCATCATCGACCACCAGTCCGGGACCCGGGACATCCGCGAGCTCTCCGGCGTCTACGGATCGGCCAGGGCACTGGCGGTCGTCGCGGCGATCGGCGCGGCCTCGATGGCGGGCGTGCCCCCGCTGGCCGGCTTCGTCGCCAAGGAATCGGTGTTCGAGGCCTTCCTCCAGTACAAGTCGGAGACCGGGACCGGACCCTGGCTCCTGGCCGGTGTGGTCCTGGGCTCCATCCTGACCTTCGCCTACAGCGCCAGGTTCATGTGGGGAGCCTTCGCCCTCAAGCCCGGCGTGGAGCCCACGGCCTTCAAGCCGGTCAAACCGGCGTTCCTCGCCGCGCCGGCGATCCTGAGCCTCCTCACAATCCTTTACGGGCTGTGGCCTGCCACCGTTGACGCCTGGATCCAGCCCTACGCGGAGCTTTTTGTGCACGGCTCCGAGGCCCCGCCCGGGCACCTGGCGCTGTGGCACGGCATCACCCCGGCCCTGGGCCTGACCGCAGTGACGTTCGTCCTGGGCCTGGCGATGTTCTACGGCCGCAACGCCGTGGCCCGGCTGCAGGCGCTGGTGCCGGGCTGGATCGACAGCGACCGTGCCTACCAGCAGACGATCGGCGCCCTGGACGACACCGCGGTATGGATCACCGGCCGGACCCAGCGAGGTTCGCTCTTCTTCTACCTGTCCGTCATCCTGACCGTGGCGTTCGTCCTGCCGCTGACGGCGCTGCTGCTGGCCAACAAACCGCTGCCGCCCGGTCTCTATGTCATCGATCCCGGCTCGCCGCTGCAGTTGGTGGCCGGCGCCGGAATCGTGATCGGGGCGCTGGCCGCGGTGCGCGCCAACAAACGGTTCCTGGCCGTCCTGATGGTGTCCGTCACCGGCTACGGGATTGCCATGATGTTCGCCCTGCAGGGAGCCCCGGACCTCGCCCTGACCCAGATGCTGGTCGAAACCATGATCCTGGTGGCGTTCGTGCTGGCCATGCGGAGCCTTCCGCCGGGGCTGCGGGACCGCACCGGCGGCAAGTACAGGGTCATCCGCGTGGTGATCGGCCTGGCATTCGGCGTCACCATGATTTTCGTGGCCATCCACGCCCTCGGCGCCCGGGTGGCGCCGCCGGTCTCCCTGCAGTTCCCGCAACTGGCCTATGAGGGCGGCGGCGGCCTCAACGTCGTCAACGTGACCCTGGTGGACATCCGGGCCTGGGACACCTTTGGCGAGATCTCCGTCCTGGCCCTGGCCGCCACCGGCGTGGCCAGCCTCATCTTCGTCCGCGGCCGCGGCGACCGCATCCGGACCTCCGCGAGCGTCGCGGAAGGGACCGTGGGCCGGCGGACCGGGGCCAGGGGCAGCACCCGGGAAGACGCCGCCCTGGCAATGAACCGGCGGTTCGCCGCCGCCACACGCGACGCCTGGCTCGTGGCCGGCCGGACATTAGCCCCCGAACGCCGCTCGATCATTTTCGAGGTGGTCACCCGCCTCATCTTCCACTCGATGATCGTGTTCTCGATCTATCTGCTCCTCGCCGGCCACAACCTGCCCGGCGGCGGCTTCGCCGGCGGCCTCACGGCCGGCCTCGCCCTGACCATCCGCTACCTGGCCGGCGGCCGCTTCGAACTGCGCGAAGCGACACCCGTCGGCGCCGGCACCCTGCTGGGGATCGGACTGGCCACGGCGGCTGCCGCCGGAATGACGCCGCTGCTGCTGGGCGGCGAAGTGTTCCAGAGCGCCATCGTGGAGCTGTGGCTGCCCGTCTTCGGCGACATCAAGTTCGTCACCTCGACCATTTTCGACATCGGTGTCTACGTCGTTGTCGTCGGACTGGCCCTGGATGTGCTGCGCAGCCTCGGCGCGGAGATCGACGAGCACTTCGAAGAGCAACCCGAGACGACCGAAGAGGGGGCCGCCGAAGACCAGGACAGCGGAGGATTCCCGGGCGGGGTCCCCGCCGGGTCCGCCGCCGGGTCCGCCGACGCGGAAACCACTGCCAAGGGGAGAACATGAGCGTCAACCTGACCCTGCTGACGGTCATGGGCGCCCTCTACGCCTGTGGCATCTACCTGCTCCTTGAACGCAGCCTCACCCGGGTCCTGCTGGGCCTCATGCTGCTGGCCAACGCCACGAACCTGCTGATCCTCGCCACCGGCGGCTACGCCGGGCTGGCGCCGCTCTTCGACAAGGACACCGCGGCGGGGGACTACAACGACCCCCTGCCGCAGGCCCTGATCCTGACCTCGATCGTGATCTCCTTCGCCGTCACGGCGTTCATGCTGGGCATCATCTACCGCACCTGGGTCCTGGCCCGCCAGGATGAAATCCAGGACGACGCCGAGGACCGCCGCGTCGCGGAAACGCCAAGCTTCGATGCCGAGGATGACTCCGTGATCCCGGTCGAGACGTCGGAGTTCCCGCTGGCCACGGTCATGTCCGGTGACCGCGCCGTGCGGGCCGACAAGGCCGCCTCTGAAGAACAGCCCGGCTCCCTCAACGTTGACCCCAGCCCGGAAGGAGGCGGAGAGTGAACATCACCAGCCTTGCCCCGCTCGCCGTCGTACTCCCCATCCTGGGCGCCGCCCTGACCTTCCTGCTCATCCATCACCCCCGGGTCCAGCGCGCGGTCAGCATCGCCGTGCTGACGCTGACACTGCTGCTGGAATGCTGGCTGCTGGCCTCCGTCTGGGATGGCGGGACGGCCGCGGTGAACATCGGCGGCTGGCTGCCGCCCTGGGGCGTCGTGCTGGTGGTGGACCAGTTCTCCTCCCTCATGCTCGTGGTGTCCTCGGCCGTGAGCCTTGCGGTGCTGATCTACGCAACGGGACAGGGCATGGCCGACGGCGACCGCGACGCGCCGGTCTCGATCTTCCACCCGACCTACCTGATCCTCGTGGCCGGGGTGTCCAACGCCTTCCTCACCGGAGACCTCTTCAACCTCTACGTCGGCTTCGAGATCCTGCTGACGGCCAGCTACGTGCTCATCACCCTCGGCGGGACAGGCCCGCGCATCCGGGCCGGCGTGACCTACGTGGTGGTCTCCGTCGTGTCCTCAGTGCTGTTCCTGATCGCGATCGCGATGATCTACGGCGCCACCGGAACCATCAACATGGCGGACCTCGCCATCAAGCTCGGCGACCTCGACCAGGGCACCCGGACGCTGCTGCACGTCATGCTGCTGGTGGCCTTCGGCATCAAGGCCGCCGTCTTCCCGCTGTCCTTCTGGCTCCCTGACTCCTACCCCACCGCCCCGGCCCCGGTCACCGCGGTGTTTGCCGGGCTGCTGACCAAGGTGGGCGTCTATGCGATGGTCCGCACGGAAACGCTGCTTTTCCCGGGGGATGCGCTCAACGCCCCGCTCATGGTCGCGGCGCTGCTGACCATGGTGGTGGGCATCCTCGGCGCCCTGGCCCAAAGTGACATCAAGAGGCTCCTGTCCTTCACCCTGGTCAGCCATATTGGCTACATGGTGTTCGGCCTGGCCATGTCCACCGTGGCCGGCCTGGGCGCCGCGGTGTTCTACGTGGCCCACCACATCACTGTCCAGACCAGCCTGTTCCTGGTGACCGGCCTGATTGAACGCCGTGGCGGCAGCTCGTCCATGGACCGTGTGGCGGGACTGGCCAAGCTCTCCCCGGTCTTGGGGGTCCTGTTCTTCATTCCCGCCATGAACCTCGCCGGAATCCCGCCGTTCTCGGGTTTCCTGGGCAAGTTGGGGCTGCTTCAGGCAGGCGTGGAACTGGGGACGCCGCTGGCCTACGCCCTGGTGATCGGCGGCGTGCTGACGAGCCTGCTGACCCTGTTGGCGATCGCGAGGGTCTGGAACCGGGCGTTCTGGCGCAAGCCCGGGGACGCCGAACACCCGGATCCGGTGCTCCTGGCAGCGCCGGCCGACTCCGCCACGGGTGACCGGGCCGGCAAGACGAATGTGACCCTGCTGCCCCGCACCATGGTGGGCTCCACCCTGGGCCTGGTGGTCTTTGGCGTGGCCCTGACGGTCTTTGCCGGGCCGCTGTTCAGGGTGGCCGACCAGTCCGCCCAGGAGATGCTGGACCGGACCTCCTATATCCAGGCCGTGCTCGGCCCGGACGCGCCCGTGCCGCCGGTGCCCCCGTCGCTCCATCCGGCGCAGGTCCGGGAGGGCGGCGGGAAATGAACCGGAAAAGAATCTCGCTGCGCCAGGAACTGCCGCTGCTGGTCTGGCTCGTCTTTGTCTGGGGCGCGCTCTGGCAGAACTTCAGCCCGGGCAATCTCCTCTTCGGCGCCCTCATCGCGGTGCTCGTGGCGCGCATTTTCTATCTGCCCCCGGTGGAACTCGGCGGCCGCTTCAACGTGCTCCGCGCCGTGCCGTTCGCCCTCATCTTCCTCGGAAAAGTCGTCGCGGCAAGCTTCCAGGTCCTGTACCTGGCCGTGGTCCGCGGCCCCAACGTGGTCAGCGCGGTCGTAGCCGTGCCGCTTCGCAGCCATTCGGACCTCCTGGTCACGGCCACCGGGCACGTGATCTCGCTGATTCCCGGGTCCCTCGTGGTGGAGGTGGACAGGTCGACGTCCACGCTCTACATCCACGGCATCAACGTCCGCAATGCCGAGGACGCGGCCAAGCTGCGCAAAGAGGTCCGGGACACCGAGGCCGGGCTGATCCGGATCATGGGGACCAAAGCCGAACTTTCCGCCCTGACACTGGAGACCGCCGCATGATGCAGACCGTCCTGACGGTGACCGCCGTCGTACTGTCCCTGGCCGCCGCGGGGGCGATCGTCCGGATCGCGCGGGGGCCCTCGCTGCTGGACCGGGTTCTGGCCGCCGATGTGCTGCTGGCCATCTTCGGCGCGGCCCTGTGCATCGACATGGCCGCCAACCGGCACCTGAACAACATGATGCTGCTCGTTGCGATTTCCCTGATCGGCTTCGTCGGCTCGGTCACCGTGGCCCGGTTCGTGGCCGACAGGCGGGAGGGCGTCCGTGAATCCTGACACAGTGATCGACGCCGTCTCCGCCGTGTTCATGGTGACCGGAGCCCTGATGTCCCTCGCGGCCGCCATCGGGCTGCTGCGCTTCCCGGACCTCATGAGCAGGATGCACGCGGCCACCAAACCGCAGGTCCTCGGCCTGTTCCTGCTGCTGGCGGCCCTCGGCCTGCAGATGCGGACCTGGTCGGTGTGGCCCGTCCTGCTGGTGGCCTGGCTCTTCCAGCTGCTCACCGTCCCCGTGTCCGCCCACATGGTGGGCCGGGCCGGCTACCGGACCAAGCACCTGCACCCGGAGCTGCTGAGCTCCGACGAGCTCGAGGCGGTAGTCCAGAAGGCCGCCCAGCAGGCGGCCACGCACGGAGCGGACGACGACGACCGCTGAGCCCCCGACCGGGCCCGGCGGACCCGGCCGGCACGTCGACGGACGCGGCCGGGGCCTTCGACTGCCGCGGCGGGCGCCGCGGCTGGTCGGGTCAGGTCAGACGACGTCCTGGGTCTTGGCGAAGCGGGTGATCGCGCGCTGGGTGCCGCGGTTGGCGAGCACCTGGATGATGGCGCTGACCGATGCGGAGATCAGGGCGAACGTCAGGGCCGAGCGCAGGGTGGTGGGAACGTCGTCCTCCTGGCCCTTGGGCGGCTTGTTGCCCGTGGACTTTTCCCACAAGGTGTCCACCAGCTTGGTGCCGGCAAAGCCGGCCAGGAGGCTGACGCCGGTGCCGAGCAGCTTGATGAGGATGTTCATTCTTCGGTCTCCTTGGGACGGGAACGGTTTTCCCCTAGCCTAGCGTTCCGGGGTGAGGACCATCCGCAGGGCCTCGACCACGAGTTCGTGATCCGCCTTCTGGGGCAGGCCGGAGACGGTGACGACGGCGACGGCGCCCGTGCCGCGCACGTAAATGGGGAACGCCCCGCCGTGGGCGGCGAACTCCGACTGATCCCACCAGGCGTTGTCCTCGATCCTTCCGCCGGCGGCGCGGGCCCGGAGGCCGACCAGCAGGGACGGGACCTCGTACCGCATGGCGGTGCGCTTCTTGGCGTTGATCCAGCGCTCATTGTCCGGTGTGGCGCCGTTCAGTGCGGCGTGGAAGAGCACCTGCTGGCCTTTGGTGATGTCGACGGCGATGGGCAGCGAGCGTTGCCTGCCCAGCTCGACAAGGAGGAGCCCGAGGTCCAGGGCGTCATCCTTGCTGAACGACGCGAACTGGAGCGCCTCCATCTCGGCCAGCACGCGGCCGATGAGCGCCGCCAGGGAACCCTGCGGCTGCGGCTCACTCGAGTCGGGATCGTATTCCCCGGAGGGATCTTGGGTGACCGGTGTGTGCGACAAAATATTCCAGCTTTCCGGTGGGTGACGAGGCCGCCCGCTGGCGGGTCCGGGGGTCCGGCACGACGACTCTACCAAGAGGGTTTTCCGGGCCGCCGGGACTGCCGCCGTCCGCTCCGCGATTGTGACGGCACACCACTGAAAACCCGGCCGTCCGGGTGTAAACTGAGCCAGCCCACAAGGGCGAAAATAATTACGACAGGGGAGCGCCGCCGTCGGGCATCGCCGGAACAATCCGGGGAAACCTTTGGTGGGCGCTGAGAGTGCGGACAGCCGCAGACCCTCGAACCTGATCCGGTTAGTACCGGCGCAAGGGAGTCGAGTTCTCAGGGTGCGCGGAGGGCGGCGGAAGCCGAGACCGGCCGGCGCACCCTCCCCTCCTGTTCCTCAGGAGGACGACATGACAGATATTTCAGCACAGCATGGTTCCGCCAGCCGTTCATCCGCCCGGCGCAACTACAGCTGGCGTGTGGTGGACATTGTGGTGGCCGCGTTGATCGCTGTTGCCGGCGGCGTCATTTTCTGGGCCTGGTCCCAGGGCGCGAACCTGATCTCGACTCCGGTCAACGCGGTCTACCCGCCGTTGAGCGGACTCTACGCCGGCGGCTGGATGATCCCGGCGGTGCTGGGCATGCTCATCATCCGCAAGCCGGGCGCCGCGCTCTTCTGCGAAACCGTCGCGGCCACCGGCGAGCTCATCATGGGTTCGCAGTACGGCACCACGGTGCTGATCTCCGGCATCCTGCAGGGCCTCGGCGCCGAACTGGTCTTCGCGGCCTTCCTCTACAGGAAGTTCAACCTGCCCGTCTCCGTGCTGGCCGGCGCCGGCGCGGGCCTCTTCTGCGGCCTGAACGATTCCTTCCTGCCGTGGGGCTGGAACATCGCCTACGAAGCCGGCGACAAGCTCGCCTACATCGTCTTCACCACGATCTCCGGCGCAGTGATTGCCGGCGGACTGGCCTGGCTCGCCACCCGCGGCCTGGCGAAGACCGGAGTGCTGGGCTCCTTTGCCTCCCGCAAGGCCGCCACGGAGCCCGTCTTTTCCTGAGCCCCGTCGCTGAATCCTGCAGAGAATCATGAGATCTTCACCGGGCGTCCGGCCGGCCGCCGTCACGGCCCGCGGCTGGGGCTGGCGGCATGCCGGACGGACCCGGCCCGCGGTCAGCGGCCTTGACCTGGACATCCGGCCGGGGGAGCGCGTGCTCCTGCTGGGGCCCTCCGGCGCCGGCAAGTCGACGCTGCTCCACGCCCTGGCCGGCGTGCTGGGCGACGGCGCGTCCGGCGCCTCCGGTGACCCCGGCGCCTCCGGCGACCCCGGCGACGCCGAGAACACAGACGAGACCGGCAGCCTCTTGATCGACGGCGCCGCGCCACGGGCGCAGCGCGGCCGCGCCGGGCTGGTGCAGCAGGACCCGGAAACGCAGGTGGTGCTCTCCCGCCTCGGCGACGACGTCGCCTTCGGGGCGGAGAACCTCGCCGTCCCGGCGGCGGAGATCTGGCCGCGCGTGCGCGAGGCCCTCGACGACGTCGGGCTGGGACAGCTGCCGCTGGACCACCCGACGGCGGCCCTCTCCGGCGGACAAAAGCAACGGCTGGCGCTCGCCGGGATCCTCGCGATGCGGCCAGGGCTGCTGCTGCTCGACGAGCCGACCGCCAACCTCGACCCCGCGGGCGTCCTGGAGGTCCGCGACGCCGTGGGCCGCTGCCTGGACAAGACGGGCGCCACGCTGGTGGTCGTGGAGCACCGGGTGGGCGTCTGGAAAGATCTGGTGGACAGGATCGTGGTGCTGCAGCCAGGGTCCGCCACGGACTCCGCGGTCTTGATTGACGGACCGCCGGACCGGGTCCTGGCCGAGGCGCGGGACATGCTCATCGGTGCGGGCGTCTGGGTGCCGGGCTACGTCCCGGCGACGCGGATGCGGACACCGGCGCGGGGCGAGGGACAGATTTTGCTCACGGCCGACGCGCTCGCCGTGTCGCGCGAGCGGCCGCGGCGGGCCGGGTTGCGCGACGGCTTCCGCACCATCGCGCCGCGTCCGGTCCAGTCCGGGGTCTCGGTCCGGGTCCGCGCCGGCGAGGCGCTGACCATCACCGGACAGAACGGCACGGGGAAGTCCACCCTGGCGCTGACACTGGCCGGTCTCCTGCGGCCCGTCGCGGGAACGGTCTCGGCCACGGAAGCGCTGAGCAGTCCCGCCACTGGTCACTCCGCTGATCGGATAAGCAGTGGTGCCGGACCCGATCCCTACCGGTGGAAGGCCCAGCAGTTGATCGCCAGGATCGGAACCGTCTTCCAGGAGCCCGAACACCAGTTCGTCACCGGCAAGGTCCTTGACGAGCTCATGTTCGGCCCGCGCCACCTCGGCTACGGCGAAGACCGCGTGGACGAACTGCTGGAGCGGCTGCGGCTGACGGAGCTTGTGGACGCCAACCCCTACACGCTCTCCGGCGGCGAGAAGCGGCGCCTTTCGGTAGCCACTGTGCTGGCGGCGCACCCCCAGGTGCTGGTCCTGGACGAGCCCACCTTCGGCCAGGATGCCAATACCTGGGCCGAACTCGCCTCGTTCCTCTCCGAGCTCCTCGACGCCGGCACCGCCGTCGTGTCCGTGACGCATGACGCCGAATTCAGCGCCGTCCTCGGTGGCGCCGAACTCCGCCTCCGGCCACGGGAAACCGCCGCCGCGGACGCGCCCGGCCCGGATCTTCAGCTGCCGGAGGGAGCTTCGCCATGAGGGACGCACTGAGCCTGCGCGGCAACCATGCGCTGCTGACCCGAGCCAACCCGCTCGCCAAGTTCACGGCGGTCACCCTGATCACCCTGGTCCTGGCGCTCTCCATTGACTGGGTGTCGGCGTCGGTGGCGCTGGCGTTCGAACTGCTGCTCCTGCCGCTGGCGGGCCTGACTGTGGCCGTGCTGTGGCAGCGCGGCTGGCCGCTGATCCTCGCGGCGGCGCTGGGCGGCTGGAGCACGGCCATCCTGGCGCCCGATTCCGGACCCGTCCTGCTCGATGCGGGGATCTGGTCCATCAGCGCCGGTTCCCTGCAGTTGGGGATCGGCTTCATGCTCCGCGGACTCGCGATCGCCTTGCCCGCGGTGCTGCTGATGAGCTGCACCGACCCCACGGACCTGGCCGACGCCCTGGCCCAGAACGCGAAACTGCCGCACCGGTTCGTCCTGGGCACCCTGGCCGCGATGCGGCTCGTCGGAATCATGGCCGAGCAATGGCAGACCATCGGCATGGCCCGGCGGGCCCGCGGCGTGGGCTCGAGCGGCAACCCCTATCAGCGGTTCCGCGCCACGCTGGGCCAGAGTTTCGGCCTGCTGGTGCAGGCGATCCGGAGCGCCTCGCGGCTCGCGGTGACCATGGAGGCCCGCGGGTTCGGCGGTGCCGCCCGGACCTGGGCCCGGCCCTCAACGTTCAGCGGACTCGATGCCTGGGTGCTGCTGGGCGGGCTCGGCATCGCAGCCGCCGCCGTCGCCGCGGCCCTCGGCGCGGGCACCTGGAACCTCGTCTTCCTCACCCGCCAGTAGACCGTCACCGCCGGTTATCGCATGGCGTGGGTATCCGTGTGAGATTGACGCCATTCCGGCCGGAATTGCCGTGGTTTATAAATCATGCGTGATATTTTCGGGAGCATGACTCAACCGACTGCTGAACACGTAGGCATCCTGCTCCGCGAGGCGCGCGGCGCCAAGGGCTGGACCCAGGGGCAACTCGCCGCCGAGCTGGGCACCAGCCAGAGCGCCATCGCCCGGATGGAACAAGGCAAGCAGAACCTGAGCCTGAAGATGATCCAGCGCCTGGAGGCGATCGTCGGGCACAGCATCGTCAAGGTGGGCCGGCCCCAGATGACCCACCTGCGCGTCGAGGGCGGCCGCACCCTCGCCGGCGCGGTGGACGTCAACAGCAGCAAGAATGCCGGCGTCGCGCTGTTGTGCGCCAGCCTCATCAACCGCGGCACCACCACGCTGCGCCGGCTTGCCCGGATCGAGGAAGTCAACCGGATCGTGGAGGTGCTGACCAGCATCGGCGTCGAGTGCACCTGGCTCAACGCGAACGACCTCCAGATCCGCCGCCCCGCCGTCCTGGACCTGGCCTCCATGGATGTGGAGGCGGCCCGCCGGACCCGCAGCGTCATCATGCTCCTGGGCCCGCTGCTGGACGAGGCCGACACCTACCGGCTGCCCTACGCCGGCGGTTGCGACCTCGGCACCCGCACCGTGCAGCCGCACATGCAGGCACTGCGCCAGTTCGGCCTTAGCGTGGAGGCGAAGTCCGGGTTCTACGCGGTGCAGGCGCCGCCGTCGGACGGTCACGACCGCTCCTTCGTGCTCAGCGAACGCGGCGACACCGTCACCGAGAACGCCATCATGGCCGCAGCCCACCGGCGTGGCACCACCATCATCCGCAATGCCAGCCCGAACTACATGGTGCAGGATCTGTGCTTCTACCTGCAGATGCTCGGCGTGGACATCGCCGGGGTTGGCACCACCACGCTGAAGATCACCGGCCGGCCGTCGATCGACGCCGACATCGAATACTTCCCGTCCGAGGACCCCATCGAGGCGATGAGCCTCATCACCGCCGGCATCGTGACGAACTCGGAAGTCACCATCCGCCGCGTCCCGATCGAATTCATGGAAATCGAACTCGCCACGCTCGAGCAGATGGGCCAGCGGCTCGAGGTTTCCGGGGAGTACTTTGCCCGCAACGGCCGAACCCGCCTGGTGGACGTCACCACCAAGCCTTCGGAGCTGCGGGCGCCGGAGGACAAGATCCACCCCATGCCCTTCCCCGGGCTGAACATCGACAACCTGCCCTTCTTCGCGGTGATCGCCGCCAACGCCCACGGCCAGACCATGATCCATGACTGGGTCTACGAGAACCGGGCCATCTACCTGACCGAGCTCAACAAGCTCGGCGCCCAGGTCCAGCTGCTCGATCCGCACCGCATTTACGTCAACGGGCCCAGCAAGTGGCGGGCGGCCGAGGTGGGCTGCCCGCCTGCCCTCCGCCCCGCCGCCTGCCTGCTGCTTGCCATGCTGGCGGCCCGTGGCGTCTCGGAGCTGCGGAACATCTATGTCATTGAACGCGGCTATGAGGACCTGGCCGAGCGGCTGAACACCATCGGGGCGAAGATCGAGTATTTCCAAGACTGAGCCCCGCGTTGGTGTGGGGCGTTTCGGCGGATCCTGACGCACAATAGATTCATGCGCACCTTCGGCGTGGAGGAAGAACTGCTGATAGTGGACCCCGAATCGGGGATGCTGCTTGCCCTCGCTGACCTCATGCTGCCGGGTCTGGTGCCGCCGCAGCAGGAAGCCGCCAGGGTTCTCCCGGCACAGAAACCGGTCCACGAAGGCGCCGACTTCAGCTACGAGCTCAAGCTCGAACAGATCGAGACCCAGACGCATCCGTGCCTGGAATACACGGAACTGCTCCGGCAGCTCAGGCGTGGCCGGTCCCTTGCGGACCAGGCGGCCCGGGCGCACGGCGGGCGCGTCGCGGCCCTCGCCACGTCGCCCCAAGGCTCAGCCACCCACCTGACCCCGAATCCGCGCTATATGACCATGCAGCAGCGCTTCGGGCTCACCGTCCGGAACCAGCTGACCTGCGGCCTCCACGTCCACACCTTTGTGGAGTCCCCGGAGGAGGGCGTGGCGGTAATGGACCGGATCCGCGACAAGCTGGCCGTGCTGATAGCACTCAGCGCGAATTCCCCCTACTGGAACGGGGCCGAGACCGGATTCGAAAGCTACCGCACCCAGGCCTGGAACCGGTGGCCGGGCTCGGGTCCCACGATGATCTTCGGCAGCCTGCCCGTCTACCGCCGCGTGGTCACCCGACTGGTCGAAAGCGGCGTCCTGATGGATGAGGGGATGGTCTATTTCGACGCACGGCTGGCCCGGCAGCATCCCACCGTGGAGATCCGGGTCGCGGATGTTTGCCTGCGGGCCGAGGATGCTGCCTTGATTGCCGTGCTGGTGCGCGCCCTCGTGGAGTCGGCCGCGCGGGAATGGAACGACGGCGTCGATCCCGCCCCGGTGCCCACGCTGCTGCTGCGGATGGCCGCCTGGCAGGCCAGCAATTGCGGACTGCGCGGGGAACTCCTGGACTTCGGAACCTTCACCCCGGCCCCGGCCGCGGACGTGGTCAGGGCGCTCGTGGACTTCGTGGCCCCGGTGCTTGAGGAACAGGGCGAGCTGGAGCTGGCGCGCGAGGGCGTCGAACGGATTCTTGCAGAGGGCACTGGTTCCCAGCTGCAGCGCGGCCCGTTCCGGGCCGGCGGCCTGCCCGCCGTCGTCGAGCGGGCCATCGAACTGACCACCCAGGGGTCCGTCACCGAGGGGCCGGCAGACAATCGTTCGGCCCTGGGCCGGTTGCGCCCGGCCTGACCGGGAGCCCGCAACAGCTGCGGGTGCGGGACGCCAAAAGAAAAAAGCCGAAGAGGCGCCGCATTTATTGCCGAATGCTGATAGGGAATCACGGTTGTTTAATGATTGCCGCCCAGCCCTTTTCAGTTAACCGTTCCCGGCAGGGCAGCACGCCCCCGTTCGCCTTGCGAAAGCCTGATCCGGGTAGTCGAAACAAGAAATATGAGTACTACCTGTGACCGCCATTAATTCCATTCACTGAGGTTCGGGTATTGCCTACTCGGGCGCCCTGATAGGCCACTCGCCTTTACTGGAAGAGCAAGTTCAAGGTTTTCCGAAGGTTTCCAGAAGGTCTCACAATGTCACGTAACACGCCGGGGGGCGGTTGTGCTGTGCCACATATGCGCTGGTCAACGTCCTGCAATGCTCGCACAGCCCGCAGCGGCTGCACCTTTCGCCGACGCGGCACCCTGCCAAGGGTGCCGCGAACCGATTCAGAAATGGCCCCTCTTACTTCCCAAAACCGGGTTCGCTTATGCGCCCGGCCCTGAAGATCAAATCCGGCCCGGCACTGGGGTGCCGAACAACATAGGAATTGAATTCACATGGTCTCGATTTATGTCTTGCTCATCGTTTTCCTGATTACTTTCGTGGCCGCCGCCGCCCTTGGTCGGTCCTGGTTCCACCGCCGCCTGCACCGTCCCGAACTGCTCCGCAGGATTTGCCTTCTTGCCGGCTCAACGCTGCTGGTGGCAAATCTGGCCAGCGTTTTCCTCGATGCGCCCGAGTTGTGGCGGACTGCCGACCTCACGCTCACCCTTGGCGGGCTCGCGTCCCTGGGCGTTGCTTTGACGGCCCTGCGCACCGGGGGAGCCCCGGCCCGCCAGCCGCGCAGAGTTCTGGCCATCGGCGCCCACCCCGACGACCTTGAACTTGCTTGCGGCGGTACCCTGGCGAAGTTCGTAGACTCCGGACACGAGGTGCAGGGGCTCGTCATGAGCGATGGCACCCGTGGAGGGGATCCCCTGGAACGCTCCCTCGACGCGCGGCGCGGCGCGGCGTTCATGGGCCTCACCGGAATGACCCACTACAACTTCACAGACACGGACCTGTTCCGGCACAGCCAGGAAATGGTGGGTGTCATTGAAGCCGCCATCGCCCGCTACAACCCGGACATCATCCTCACGCATTCCAACCACGACCAGCACCAGGACCATCAGGCCGTCCACATGGCGACGCTGCGGGCCGCCCGCCAGCACCACTCAATCCTCTGCTATGAAAGCCCGTCGGCAACGCGGGACTTCAGCCCGAGCGTCTTCATTGACATCGACGACTACCTTGACGCCAAGGTCCAGGCCGTGAGGATGCACAGCGACCAGCTCGCCAAGCCGTACATGACGCCCGAGCGGGTCCGCGGCATCGCCTCGTTCCGCGGCGGGCAGGCGCGGCGCCGGGTCGCCGAAGCCTACGAACCCGTCCGTCTCCTGAGCACGGAAATGGAAAAGCTGTGATGCCCCGCGTGCTGGTCACCGGCGCCGGAGGCCCCGCGGGCCGCGCCGTAGCGGCCCAGCTGAAGTCCCGTGGCGTTCCCGTCCTGGGCACGGACATCCGCGAACTGCCCGCCGGGGCGGGCCTTACCGTCGTCCCGGTGCCGCCGGCCTCGGACCCGGACATGGTCTCGGCTCTGCGCCGGCTTGTCGTCCAGGAGGGCATCAACCTGGTCATCCCCACGGTGAGTGAGGAACTCCCGCAGCTTGCGGGGTACCGTGCCGCCTTCGGGTCCGACGTCCGGGTCATCATCGGCGATCCCGGTCCGGTGGCTCTGGCCAACGACAAGCTCTTCACGGCCTGGCAGCTGCAGACCGCCGGGGTCCCCGTGCCGAGATTCGGCGTGCCCAGGGACTTCGCCGATGCCGGTGCCGCCATGGCCGCGCTCGGCGGCCCCATAGTTCTCAAGCCGCGGGTCTCCCGCGGCGGACGCGGCGTGATGGTCATCGACGGCAGCAAGCAGGTGGACTGGCACCGCCTGCCGGAAGGCCTGATTGTCCAGGAATTCATCCCGGGCACCGAATACGGCCCGATGGTCTTCGGCACCCCGGCGCACAACGGGGCCGCGCCGTTCGTCGTCGTCGTGGAGAAGACCGAACTGGCGCAGGGCAGCGTGGGCAACGCCGTGAGCACCCGCCGCGCCGAAGCAGGCGAGGCCATGGACGTCGGAAATCTGGCGATGGGGGCCGTCCGCTCGCTGGGCCTCACGGGCCCGGTCGACGTCGACGTCCGCCGGCGTGCCGACGGGACCCCGGTGGTCCTTGAAGTGAACGCACGGTTCGGCGCGAACAGCAGGCAGGCCCCGGAACTGCTCGACGCCGTGCTGGCGTCGTTTGCCCTTCCCTCCTTCAACCCGGCCTCCTTCCGGCAAAGCACAGGAGCGTACGCCCATGTCCTGGTTTAGTTCCGCCTCCGCATCAGCCGTCCCCGGCGCCGAGTACCTCCTGCTCCTCATCGGCCTGCCGATTCTGGTGTTCGGGCTCGTGAAGCTGCTCGTGCTGCCGCTGTCCGTCTGGTTTGAACTCCGTGCGGGGCGCCGCCGCCGCCGCGCAACGCCCACCCTGCTGGATGAGCGGCCCAGCGTGTCGATCATTGTCCCGGCTTTCAACGAGGCGACCGTCATCGAAAACTGCGTCCGCTCCATTCAGCTCACCCTGTACGACCGGTACGAGGTGGTGCTCGTGGATGACGGCTCCACTGACAACACGGCCGGGCTGATGCGCGCGCTCGCCGCGACGGATCCACGGATCACGGTCCTGACCCAGGCCAATGCCGGCAAGGGGGCGGCCCTGAACCTGGGCATCCGCCACGCCACGGGTGAGGTCCTCATGTTTGTCGACGCTGACGGGATCTTCTCCCAGAACACCGTCAAGCGGATGCTCCAGGGTTTCACTGACCAGCGCACCGGGGCCGTGTGCGGCGACGACAGGCCGGTAAACCTGGACCGGGTCCAGACCCGGATGCTGGCCTTCATCAGCCATGTCGGCACCGGGATGGTCAGGCGCGCCCTGACCATGATCGGCTGCCTCCCGATCGTTTCCGGCAACATTGGGGCGTTCCCCCGCCGGATCCTGGAGGAGATCGGGCCGTTCCGCGAAGACACGGTAGGCGAGGACCTGGAACTCACCTGGCGGGTGCACAAGGCAGGCTACCGGGTGGTCTTCGCCCCGCGGGCGCTGGTCTATGCCGAGTCGCCGTCAACGGTCCGGGCGCTCTGGCGCCAGCGCGTCCGCTGGGCCCGCGGGCTGCTGCAGACCATGGGTGTGCACAAGCGCATGATCGGCAACCTCCGGCACGGACAGTTCGGCGCGTACCTGCTGTTCAACACCATCACCATGGTGGTGCTCCCGGTGCTCCAGATCCTGGTACTCGTGGATCTGGTCTTCCTCACGGCGCTGGGCCGCAGTCCGTTCGGCGCGGACGTCTGGGCGATCCTTGGCTGGGTGGGGCTGTTCATCACGTTGCTGCTCACGGTGTTTGCCCTGGCCATGAACAGGGCGTGGAAGGACCTGCGGCACGCCTGGGCGCTCCCGCTCATCCCGCTCTATTCCGTGTTTACGAGCCTGACCATGGTGACCGCGCTGGTGCAGGAACTCCGCGGCAAGGAGGCGCACTGGAACAAGCTGACGCGGACCGGGGTGGTCAGCGTCACCGCCCCGGCGGTGCGCCCGGACGTCAGCGTTTGAGGCGCGGACCGGCTGCCTTCCCTGCCCTTGCGCTCCTGTCGGTGCTGGCGCTTGCCGCCACTGGGTGCGGCGGGCCGCAGGGACCCACGGCGCCCGCCGCGGAGCGCACTGTCGGCGTCGGCTACGAAACTGTGGTCGACGCCGCCTCGACGCTGCCGGAACTGGCCAGACGGCTCGATGAGGTCAACGCCAACAGCGTCACCATCAGCGTGGGGCGGCTGGACTGGACGGCGTTCCCTTGGGACGCCCACCCCGAGGTGGAGGCCGTCCCGGGCCGTGACCACGTGGCCGAAGCGGTCAAGGCGCTGGGGACCGGCGGTGATGGCAGGAAACGCAGGATCACACTGACCATCGACCTGCTGATCCCCGGCTGGATCCGCACCAACCCGGGCCTGGCCGGCATCAACTTCGATGGCACCCGCTCCACGGAGTTCGCCAGCGTCAGCGCACTCACGACGGGACCCGTCGGGGATCGGCTGGTCGCCTTCGTGGCCGAGGTGACCAGGCGGTACCAGCCGGACGCCGTGGCCTTGACGGAACTGATGTTCGATAACAACACCTACGGCGGCGACGACCGCGATTCCTACCGGCTGGCCAGCGGCGGGACGGACTGGCCGCGGCTCGCGAACGGGGACATCGACGTCGAACACCCGAGCCTTGGGGCCTGGCGGTCGAAGGCGGTGGCAGCCATCGTGGCCAAGGCGGCGGCGGCCGCGCACGCGAACGGCGCCACGCTCGACATGGACGTCCGGGCGCCGTGGCACGATCCCGCCGCCGACCGGCCGGAGAGCGGCCATGACTACGGGCTGCTCGCCGCGGCCGCGGACCGGCTGGTCTTGTGGGACTACTTCGGGCTCAACGACGCCGCTCCGGCCTACTCCGCCGAGCTGGCCGCGGCCATGGCCAAGCGGTCCGGGAAGTTCGCCATTTCGGTCGGGATGTGGGCCAAGGACGGGCGCATCTCCGCCGCGGACCTGGCGGCCGGGCTGGGGGCGTCTGTCTCCGGCGGGGCGGCCGCCGTCGCTGTCACACCGTCCAGCATGCTCGACGACGACGCCTGGCTGGCGCTCAAGGCGGCCTGGGCCTGAGCGGCTATGGCCCCGGACCTGCTTAAGGGCCTGGACCTGCTTAAGGGCCTGGACCTC
>Ga0207697_10000014_pt1 | contig 59917 bp, 56 predicted proteins | sample KBSSwiS5withPhiX_FD_184293 | JGI IMG/M metagenome (GOLD analysis project Ga0207697, IMG submission 184293) | Switchgrass rhizosphere microbial communities from Kellogg Biological Station, Michigan, USA, with PhiX - S5 (SPAdes) (version 2) | ecosystem: Host-associated > Plants > Roots >... | reverse complement strand
GCCGCGAAGGCGGCGCCAAGCCCCAGGCCGGTTTGTGCGACGGACACCGGCCCCAGCAATGCGACGAGCCACGCGTGCGACAGGCCACGCGGACCGATGGCGAACCCTTGCGCGAGCAGGTACAGGAAGCCGAGTGCGCCGACGGCGATCATCGCGCGGGCGCGGAGCGTGCGCTCCGCGATCGAGATGCACGCGAAGCCTGCGACCAGCAGGATCGCGAGCGGGACGAGCCACGTGCGACCGTGCGCGACGATCTGGATCAGCGCGGGTGCATTGGCATGGCCGGCATAGTCGCGGAGCCATGCCACGCCGAGGACGCTGTCCTGCAGCGCATACCACGGGGCGGCGATGAATCCGAGCGTGCCGACGGCGAGCCAGCCCCGCGCGAGCCGGCTCGCGCGAGTCATCGCGGCGCCGAGTTGATTTCCTTCTCCCAGCGCTCGAGCAGGCGCTTGCGCTCGGCGGACGAGCCGTATTTCGCGAAGTCGTAATCGATGACTTTGATCGACGTCATCGGCGGCACCTGCGGCGGCAGCGCGACGCTGCGATTGGTCGGGATCGCGTATTCCTTCACGTCGAGGCCGACTTTCTGACCTTCGGGCGACAGCGACCAGTCGACGAACTTCCGCGCGGCTTCGAGGTTGCGCGCACCCTTGATGATCGCGACCGATCCCACTTCGTAGCCGACGCCTTCGCAGGGCAGCACGGGCTCGACCGGAAAGCCGCGGACGATTTCGTTGATCACGCCGTGCAGCACGGTGCTGCCGATTGCCGTCTCGCCGCGCGTGACAGCCGTCATGGGACCGATGCCGGATCGCGCGTACTGATTCACGTTGGGGTGTACGGCGCGCAGGTACTTGAACGCTTCGTCCTCCCCGAACACCTGGACAAGTGTCGCGAGCATCAGGTACGCGGTGCCCGACGAGTTCGGATTGCCGAGCATCACCTCACCCTTGTAGGCGGGGTTTACGAGGTCCTTCCAACACTTGGGAACGGGCAGTTTCTTCTTCGCGAAGAGCTCGGTGTTGTAGCCGAGCGCGATGATGCCGCCGTAGACACCGGACACGCGACCCTTCGACAGCTCGGTGATCCGCTGCGCCCAGTCGTAGAGTTGCGCGACGTTCGGCGACCGGTATTCGTCGAGCAGCCCTTCCTCGGCGGCCTGCAGGTACGCATCGGCAGGGCCCGCCCACCAGATGTCGCCCTTGGGGTTGGCGGCTTCGGCCTTCACTTGCGCAAACATCTCGCCGGTGGCCTTCTGCACGACGGACACGCGCGTGCCCGTCGCCTTTTCGAAGCCCACCGCCATGCCCTGGCACCAGGCGGTGTTGGGCGAGCTGCAATAGAGGTTGAGCTGGCCCTGCGCGGCGGCTACCAGCGGTGCGCAAAGCGCCAGGGCTGCGAGGAATCGGATCATGACGTGAGGTTGGTCCGGTGAGTGCGGCAAGCGGTAATATTCCGGATGCCGATCACACCGTCAACTCGAGGGTTGGGCCGGCCGCCATCATGCCTGACGAACCCACCATCCCCGTATCGCCGTCGCACGAAACGCTGATCGGCGCGATCCGGCGCTATCTCGCCACGCATCCGGCGGCGGCCGATACCGTCGAGGGCATTGCCGGCTGGGCGGTCGGCGCGGTCGCATCGGTCACCGCCGACGAAGTGCGCACGGCGCTGACGCACATGGAAGCGCGGGGCGAGGTCGCCAAGCGCCGCGAGGCCGGCGGCGCCGAGGTATTCGCGCGCACCGACGCTCCCGCCGATGCGCACGTCGGAACGGTCCGCATCGGTGTCGATCTCGGCGGCAGCAAGACCGAGATCATCGCGTTCGACGGCGAGGGTCGGCAGCAATTGCGCCGGCGCGAGTCGACGCCGCACAACGACTACGACGCAATCCTTTCACTCGTCGCGACGCTCGTTGCCGATGCCGAGCGCGAATGCGGCATCGCGCCGGGTGGCGCCACTGTCGGCATCGGCACACCGGGCTCGCTGTCGCGCGCAACGGGCCTGTTGCGCGGGTCGAATTCGGTCTGCCTCAACGGCATGCCCGTCAAGCGCGATCTCGAAGCGCGGCTTGGCCGCACGGTCGCGATCGCCAACGATGCCAATTGCTTCGCGCTGTCCGAGGCGACCGACGGTGCGGGGCAGGGTGCGCGGGTCGTATTCGGCGCCATCCTGGGCACGGGGGTTGGCGGTGGCATCGTCGTCGACGGTCGCGTGCTCGAAGGCCGCAACGGCATCGGCGGCGAGTGGGGCCACAACCCGCTGCCATGGCCCAATGACGACGAGCGTCCGGGCGCTGCGTGCTTCTGCGGTCAGCACGGCTGCATCGAAACGTGGCTGTCGGGACCGGGTCTCGCGCGCGATCACCAGGCGCACGTTCCGGGCGATGCGTCGCTGGCGTACGAGATCGTCGCGCGCGCGGCACAGCACGACGCGGCCTGCGATGCGACGCTCGCCCGCTACGAAGAGCGGCTCGCACGCGCGCTCGCGCACGTGATCAACATCCTCGATCCCGACGTGATCGTGCTGGGCGGTGGCTTATCGAACGTCGACCGCTGGTACAAGTCGGTGCCGCGGCTCTGGTCGCGCTGGGTGTTCAGCGACCGCGTCGACACCGCGCTCGTCCGGCATGCGCATGGCGACTCGAGCGGCGTTCGCGGCGCTGCCTGGCTCACCGCGTCGTGACGCGGTAACCGCGCAGCGGCGCCGGCCCGCGGCGTTGCGCCGGCCCGCTTCAGCTTAGGCGGACATCCGTTTGCCGAAACCGGCATCGCGCGCGAGCACGATCGCCTGCGAACGGTTCTCGACTTGCAGCTTTGCGAAGATGCTCGTGATGTGATTGCGGACCGTCTTCTCCCGCAGGTCGAGACGGGCACCGATCTGCGCGTTGTCGCAGCCCTGGGCGATGAGCTCGACGAGTTCCCGCTCGCGCGGCGTCAGCGTTGCGAACAGCGGATCGGCCGTCGGTTCGGCGGGCAGGAACGCCCGCACCTCGTCGCGCCATCGCGACCATGCGGGCTCGGTTGCGAGCAGCAGATGGTTGTTGCTTTCGAGCGGCGCGAAGCGCGCGCCCGGAATGAGGCTCGCCATCCGCCTGCCCTCGGCAAACGGCACGCGGGCATCGCGCGTCGAATGAAGCACGAGTGTTGGGCACCTGACTTCAGGCAATTTGCTCGTGACGTCGATCGCGTTGAAAATGCGCATGAAGCGGCCCGCGTTTGTGGGCGACGTCGAAATCCGCTCGAGCTCGTTGAACCAGCGGTGTTGCTCGGGTGTGCCGTCCGGGATGAATTGCGTCGTGAAAAACTGGCGAAACGCCGGGTTCTCGCGGCCCCAGCCGAGTTCGGCGAGCCGGATGATCGTTTCCGCCTCTTCGCGCTGCTCCTGCGTGTCGGACCACTTCGACCGGCCGCGCGCGTATCCGCCGTGGAGGATCAGGTGGCTGACGCGCTCCGGATGCCGCACGGCGAACTCGACGGCGATCGACGCACCCTGCGAGATGCCGAGCAGCGGAAAACAGTCGACGCCGATCGCATCGACAACCGTCTCGAGATCCTTGACCCACGCCTCGAACGACAGGTCCTCGACATTCCAGTCGGACAGCCCGCATCCGCGTTCGTCGTAGCGGACGAGCGTGTGCGCGCTCGACAACTCGTCCAGCAGCGAGCTCCAGACCGGGCTTTCCCAGTCGAACTCGAGATGGCTGAGCCAGTTGGCGGCCTTGACAAGCGTAGGTCCGCGGCCCGACGTGGCATAGGCGATGCGAACGCCGTCGCTACCCGTGCAGAAGCGAATTTGTTGTCTCTGGTTCGGCATGCCTCACCGCCCGCAACCCACCCGTGATGTTAACGGATGCGAGCGAAGGTGAGGCGGTTGTAGGCTACTTGGCGCCTGTTTCGTGTGTCGCAGGTCAGAAGAACATGGAGGCTACGCGGCCTTGCGGACCAGCGGCTCCAGCGTTTCGACACGACGGACGAAATCGACGACACGTTCCGCAAACGCAACGGGATGCGTCACGGGACCCATGTGGGCAAGACCCGGTATGCGCTCGAGCGTCGCGTGAGGCAGCGTCCCCGCAAGCAGTTCGGCGATGCGGATCACGGGTGCGCGCGTGTCGCGGCCAACGATGCACAGCACCGGGATGCCAAGGGCGCGGAACTGCTCGAGCTTGACCGAATCGCGAACCAGCGAATCGAACTGCGCGCCAATCACCGCCATCCGCGCTGCATGGCCCATCCGGCGCGACGGCGGAAGCGAATCCCACGTGCCTGCGCCGGACCAGTAGTCGATGAAGATCCGGGCAGCGATGTCGGACATGCCTGCGCGCACATGGCGGCGCACGCTGTGGGCGACTTCCCAGATTTCCGCCCCGGGACGGCCCCGGCCGTAACGCTCGTGCAGGACGCTGAACAGCACCGGCTCATAGACCGTCAGGCTGCGGATGCGCTCCGGCATCGCCAACGCCACGCGCAGCGCTGTTGCGCCGCCATACGAGTGGCCGACCAGGTGGACGTCACCGCCGATCCGGTCGCACAGCTTGCCGATGCGCGCGATGTCTTCCGCGAAGATCATCTCGCCGGCCGACGGCGATGCGGGACCGAGTCCGTGTCCGTGCAGATCGGCCGCAACGACGTCGACGTGCGGTGCGCTGTATGACGCGAGCGGCGCCCATTGCCCACCGGAGCTCGAGCTCGCGTGCAGTGCAACGATGACGGGACGGTCGCCCAGGCGGCCGGCATTGGTGTTCAGGTTCATATGTGTCTCCACAAAGTCGATTGATCCGTAATTGACGAGCGCGCCTCGTGGGCACGCATTGCCGCCCGCCGCAGGCCACGCGACGGATATCCGTCGCTCCATTCGAGTGCACGCACGTCGTCGAAATCGCGGTTGCGCGCGTTGGCCCATTGCAGCAACTCGGATACGCGTGCAAAGCCACGGCGCAGCGCCGCAATGAATCGCGATCCGCTCGGCAACAATCGCCGGCCGGTGCCTGTCGACGTAGCGGTCTCCACGAGCGCCGGCGGCACCGCGCCCGCGTGAACCTCGAGGACGACCGACGCCCCGTGCGACGCCCCGGCCAGCGTCGTGCCGTCGAACTCGAGCGTCACGTCTGCGCCGGTTCCAAGCACGGTGTCATTGGCACTGCCTTCCTGCGTAATCCAGACGATGCCGCCGGCGCAGCGAAGCCGTGTGCCACGGCCGTCGCGAATCCGCAGCACCATGTCCCCTTCGAGGCGGACAGAGGCGCGTTCGGCGATGGCGCTCATGCCGCCCTCGCGTGGGGAGCGAGCGGCGCCAATGCCACCTCGATCCGCTGCATCTGCGCCGGCGTGATCTTGGCGGCGAGCGCCGTCGTGAACCGCGGCTCGCTGGCGCCCGACAGGATGTACTGCCACCGGTACGCACTCAGCAGCGTGCGATCCACACGATCGGCTTCGCCCGCCGTGAGCTCGCGGCCGCAGGTCTTCACGAACCATTCGCAATCGGCGTGCGCCTGCGCCTGCACGATTCCATCGACCGCGCCGATGAGCTCGATCAGCTCGTCGACCGCCGCACCGCGGGCGGATGGCGAAAGCGCCGCGTCCTCGCGTTCCCATTCGAGCTCGTCGACGATCACGTGTTGCGACTCCTCGCGCCAGTGATGCAGCATCACGTCCTTGAACAGCGACGACAGGGCGGGATCAGGTGCGATGCTCTGCCGGTAATGTGCGAGCACGAACACTTCGATATGGCAGATGAGCGCGAGCACGGCCCACGTCGACTTGCCGAGCACGACGGACGCGACGGCATTCGCTTCGGGGACGAACCGATAGCCCGCGGGCATTCCGCTGGCCGCCATCAGCTCGAGCCGGCGAAACATTTCCTGGTGCTTGAGCTCCTCGTCGGTGAAGCGGACGAGCGCCTCGACGGCGTGCTGGTCGCCGAGCCAATGGCCGCGGCTGACGTCGAGCATCTTCGCGCCGATGAATCGCTCGACCAGGCCGAACATGTTGGCGTACGTGCGCCCTTCGACCTGCGACAGGTATCGGCGCTCGGCGGGCGTCAGGAACAGGAGCGCGCCGACGCCCGACATGCTGTCGGGAAGAAACTTGGTGCCGAAATCGAATCCGCGCCCGCGAAACACGTCGCGATCGATATCGAAGCGCACGCGCTTCGACAGTTCGACCGGCTTCGCGTATCGGCTTGCCGGGCTCGACAGTGACTTTAAAGCTTGCGACGACGTTTGCATGGAATTTATCCGACCCTTTTCCAGGTATGACGGTTGGAACGGTGCTCGTGGCGCAGCGGATTGCGGTGCTGCTTGGACCGCCATGAGACGCTGCTCGCCGACGAGTCTAGGTTCGTTCGACGGCACCGGTGCTTCACGACGGGTGCTGCGGTGTTTCATTTGTTTCACTGTGGATTGATCCGCATTCGCGGTCCGGCAATCGATGGAGGCGATTCTGCGGGCGACACCGGTCGGCGTCGTGAGGCGGATGTCCCGAACCTGGGACAGGAACGCCGGTTTACGGCGCGGACGTAGGACAGGTGTCCCCTTTTGGCGAATATTCCGCACGGTTCGGCGTACCCGGTTCGCCTGTACGCACGAGATCGCCTTTCGGCGTCTGTCTTACAGTGGCTGGCAGGCCTCGCCGACAGCACCACCACTTCCCCACACGTAAGGTAACGGCTGGTGCATCCTGGATGCATTCATCGGAGGAATCGCATGAGCAACTCACTGAAGGCAGCGATGGGAATCGTCGGCATGGTCGTCGCCACACACGCTGCGGCACAGGTGACCTTTTATTCGCGCGACGGGTTTCGCGGCGAGTCGTTCGTAGCCGACCGCCAGATTACGAACATGGAGCGCACCGGATTCAACGATCGCGCACAATCGGCGGTCGTGCAGAGTGGGACATGGCAGGTGTGCGAGGACTCGCGCTTTGAAGGCCGTTGCGCCGTCCTCCAACCGGGCGAATATCCATCGTTATCAGACATGGGGCTCGGTCGCGAGATTTCATCGGTGAGGGCCGTCGAGCAACGCTACGGCGCCAACGATGATCGCCGCTACATAGCGCCGGAACCGGCGTACGTCGCACCCGCACCGGCCTATGCGGCACCGCCGCAGACGAATGACTACCGCAGGCGCGGAGACGAGCGGTTGTTCGAAGCGCAGGTGACCTCAGTGCGTGCCGTCGTCGGTCCGCCGGAGCAGCGCTGCTGGGTCGAACGGCGCGAAATCACCGGCAACGCCAACATTCCGGGTGCCATCGTGGGCGGCGTGATCGGCGGCGTGCTTGGGCATCAGATCGGCGGCGGACGCGGTCAGGACGTCGCAACGGTCGGCGGTGCCGTCGCAGGCGCTGCGATCGGCAGCAACGTTGGCCGGGACTCGGGGTACGGAACCGACGTCCAGCATTGCACGGACGTATCGCGTAACGACCGGCCGGATTATTGGGACGTGACGTACGTGTTCGACGGCCTCGAGCATCGCGTGCAGATGAGCAACGCGCCGGGAGCGACCATCACCGTCAATCGCGCCGGCGAGCCGCGCGTCTGATCGGGCTCACCGACGGCAAGAAAAGCGGCCTTTCGGGGCCGCTTTTCATTGCCGCTACATGCTCGTGTAGTTCGGTCCGCCGCCGCCCTCGGGCGTCACCCAGTGGATGTTCTGCGTCGGGTCCTTGATGTCGCACGTCTTGCAATGCACGCAATTCTGCGCGTTGATCTGCAGCCGCACGCCGGTCCCCGACGACTCTGCAGCCGCATCGCTCGACGCGCCCGCCGCCGCAGCGGGCGCTGGCACGAATTCGTAAACGCCTGCAGGACAGTAGCGCGCTTCGGGTCCCTGGTACTCCCGCCAGTTCACGGCGACGGGCACGCGGGCATCGCGCAATTGCAGGTGCACGGGCTGGTCTTCTTCATGATTCGTGTTGGACAGGTATACGGACGACAGCTTGTCGAACGTGATCGTCCCGTCGTACTTCGGATAGGCGATTGGGGGCATTTCCGCGGCGGGCCGCAGCGTTTCGCTGTCGGCGTGGCGATGATGCAGCGTCCAGGGCACGAGCGCGCCCATGCCGAGATCGTTGAGCCACATGTGCGCGCCGCCGTGCAGCGTGCCGAGCCACATGCCGAAGCGCAGGCCTGGCTTTACGTTGCGAACCTTGTACAGATCGTCGTATACCCACGACCTGCGCCACGATTCGCCGTAGTCGGAGAGTTCGTCGTGCTTGCGATCGTTGCCGAGTGCGGCGAACGCGGCCTCGGCAGCCAGCATCCCGGTCTTCATCGCGTTGTGCGAACCCTTGATCCTCGGCAGGTTCACGAAGCCGGCCGCGCATCCGATCAGCGCGCCGCCGGGAAACGTCAGCCGCGGCACGGATTGCAAGCCGCCCTCGTTGATCGCACGCGCACCGTATGCGAGCCGCTTGCCCCCTTCGAGCGTCGGCCGGATCGCCGGATGCAGCTTGAAGCGCTGGAACTCGTCGTACGGCGACAGATGCGGATTCTCGTAATTCAGGTGAACGACGAAGCCGATCGCGACGAGATTGTCATCGAAGTGGTAGACGAACGACCCGCCTCCCGTCGACGCATCCAGCGGCCAGCCTTGCGTGTGCACGACGAGACCGGTTTGATGACGCTCGGGCGTCACCTGCCACAACTCCTTGATGCCGATCCCGTATTTCTGCGGGTCGACGCCGTCGCGCAGCTTGAAGCGCTCCATCAGTGCCTGCGACAGCGAGCCGCGGCAACCTTCGGCGAACAGCGTGTAGCGTGCGTGCAGTTCCATGCCCTGCTGGTATTCCGGCTTGTGCGTGCCGTCCTTCGCCACGCCTACGTCGCCGGTTGCGACGCCGCGCACGCGTCCGTCGTCGTCGTAGAGAACTTCGGCGGCGGCAAAGCCCGGGTAAATCTCGACGCCGAGCGCTTCCGCCTGCTGGCCAAGCCAGCGACAGACGTTGCCGAGGCTCACGATGTAATTGCCGTGATTGTTCATCAGCGGTGGCAGCAGCCGGTTCGGGATACGGTAGGCCTTGGCCTGCGACAGGATGAGGAACCGGTCCTCGGTAACCGGAGTCTCGATCGGCGCCTGCTGCGCCTTCCAGTCCGGAACGAGCTCGTTCAGCGCACGGGGGTCGATGACGGCACCGGACAGGATGTGCGCGCCGATCTCCGAGCCTTTCTCGAGAATGCACACGGACACTTCGCGCGAGGCCTGCGCGGCGAGCTGCTTCAGGCGGATTGCAGCCGCAAGCCCCGCCGGACCTCCGCCGACGATCACTACGTCGTACTCCATCGCTTCGCGCGTCATCGACACCACCTCGGCGGTCCAGTGCGCGACGTCCGCACGTGAGCGTCAATTATAATGACGTCATCACTCAACCGACGCGGTGTGACGACGTGCAGGTTCAGCGTGTCCTGGTTCATACGACGATGCAGAGGATTCGCTGGAGCGACATGGATGCGCTCGGCCACGTCAACAACTCCGTTTATTTCCGGTACATGGAACAAGCTCGGGTCGAATGGATGTATTCGCTCGCGGATGCGCTCGCGCCCGAAAACGGAGCGTTGGCGGTCGTCGTCAACGCATCGTGCAATTTCAAGGTGCCCCTCGTCTACCCGGCCGACGTGGAGGTGCGCATGTACCTGGGAGATCCGGGTCGCACGAGCATCGGCAGCTACTACGATCTTTCCGTCGCTGGCCAGCGCTGCGCGGACGGCGCGGCGCGAATGGTGTGGACCGATCGAGAGACGGGGAAGCCGGTACCGCTGCCCAAGGCTGTCGTCGCACCGCTGCGCGCGGCGGCCGATTGACCGGCGGGCAGCCTTGCGAACGCTGCGGCGCGCGTCGATGACAGCGCGCTCACGATGAACCTGCTCGCGATCGTCGCGGCACTGGCGCTCGAGCAGTGGCGCGCGTTCGAATGGCGCGGCGCCGTCGAGCGCGTATTCCTGTCCTACGTGCGCGGCATCGAGCAGCGATTGAACGGCGGCACGTTCGGCCAGGGATCGCTCGCCACGGCGCTCGCGATCGGACCTCCGGTCGTCATCACCGGCCTCGCGTGGTGGATCGCCAACCACATTCATCCGGCGCTCGGGTTGCTTGTCAACGTCGCTGTGCTCTACCTGCTGATGGGGTTCAGGCATTTCAGCCATTCGGTATCGGCGATCGTCGCCGCGCTGAAGGGGGGCGACATCGCCGCGGCGCGCCGCGCGCTCGCCGAGTGGCGGGGCGGTGTCGCAGCGGACATCGCGAGCCAGGATGTCGCGCGACTCGCGATCGAGCGCGGACTCGCCGATGCGTACCGGCAGGTGTTCGGCGTGTTGTTCTGGTTCATGGTGTTGCCGGGCCCGGTGGGTGCCGTGCTCTACCGCGCGGCGGTGTTGCTCGCGGACGAATGGAAAGGCGGTGTCCCCGGCGCCGATGTCAGTGCGCCGCTCCGGTCGCTTTCCGTGTTCGGCGAGCCCGCGCGGCAGTTGCTGCGGTGGGTCGACTGGATTCCCGTGCGGCTGACGGCGCTGTCGTTCGCCGTCGTCGGCGATTTCGAGGACGCCGTCTATTGCTGGCGCACGCAGGCGAGCGCGTGGCCGGTCGCCCACGGCGGATTCACGTACGGAATACTGCTCGCGACGGGCGCGGGTGCGCTCGGCGTGCAACTGGGGGGCCCTGTGCATGCGGCCGGCGGCGACATCGATCCGCGGCCCGAGATCGGCGTCGGCGATCCCGTCGAAGCGGACGTACTGCCTTCAGCGGTCGGCCTCGTATGGCGTGCGCTGATCCTGTGGCTGCTGCTCGTCTTCCTCCTGTCGCTCGCGAACTGGGTGCCGTAGCGGCGGCGATGCTTCGTTGCGGTGGCGCGGATCGGGTGTCAGCGCGCCGGGTTGTTCGCCGCGCGGGTCTCCTGCAGCAGCGTTTGCAGCAACTGCACGCGCTGCGGCGCGACCGTGCCCGCCGCCACGGCGGCCTGCACGGCGCAGCCCGGCTCCCGATCGTGCCGGCAGTCGCGGAATCGGCACTGCGGGATGAGGTCGCGCAACTCGACGAACGCGTTCTCGATTGCTTCCGACGTGCAATGCGCCAAGCCGAACACCTTCATGCCGGGTGAATCGACGACCCATCCGGTGTCCCCGGGCAATCGGTAAAGCGCGGTTGACGTAGTCGTGTGGCGACCGCTGCGCAGCGCGTCGGAGATCGCGCCGATCCGTGCGGCCGCGCCGGGAAGGAGCGCGTTGATCAGCGTCGATTTCCCCATGCCCGACTGGCCGATGATGACGCTGTGCTGCCCGTCGAGCAATGGGCGCAATGCGGCGATATCGCGCGTTGCGGCGATCTGCACGCTGGCGTACCCGAGCGCCGCGTAGGAGCCGAAGCGGGACGCGAACTCCGCCGCGTTCGGCAGATCCGACTTGTTCAGCACCAGCACGAATCGGCAGTGCTCGGTTTCCGCGGCGACGATCCAGCGATTCAGCAGATGCTCGTCGACGGGCACGTCGGGTGCGATCACGCCCAGCACCTGCGTCACGTTGGCGGCGATCAGCTTTTCCCTGAATCCATCGGAGCGATAGAGCAGGCTCACGCGCGGCTCGATCTCCACGATCGCGTCGCCGGAGGCCTCGCGCGCGACGCGAACGCCGTCGCCGCATGCGAGCGTCAGCGAACGTCCCTTCAGCACGCATGCGATCGTGCCCCCTGCATCGAGCTCGACGATGTAATGGCGCCGGTGCGCCGCAACGACAACGCCGGGCGCAAGATCGGGGCCGGCGGGCGGCGCGCGATCCGCGTCGGCCCGCGCCGGCGTCACCCGGCGAACAGGCGATCGGTCTTCGCCGCGCAGATGACGTCGTTGCGAGTCACGCCGCCGGCGTCGTGCGTCGACCACATGACGACGCAGCGGTTGTATGAGACGCGCAGTTCGGGATGATGGTCCTCGCGATTGGCGATCCACGCCAGCGCGTTGACGAAGCCGATCGTCGCGTGGAAATCGGCGAACGCGAACATCTTCTCGATGCACACACCGCTGCGGGACCAGCCGTCCAGCGCCGGCGCTGCTGCAGCGAAATCGCCCGGGGTTAGCCGTGGTGCACCGGCGTGGCAATGGAGCGCGGCGAGTTCGCCAGTCGTCGTGGGAAGTGGAGCGGAGGGCTTCATGGCTTGAACCGATAGTAGCGTTGATTGAGCCACGCGACGACATCTTCTTCCTCGTCGGGGAAATAGCCGGTGGCAAGCTGCGTGTTGCAAAAGGCGACCTGCGCCTGCAACTGCGCGGGCGTGCGTACGCGCCGGTCGTCGCGCGTGTAGATCCGGTCGGCATCGCCGACGAGCCGCACGTGGCAGGCGTTGCAGTCGCGGTCGACGAGCGCATGCCCGCGCTGCGGGTCGCCATTGGCGAACGGTGCGGCGGACTGCGCCGCGGCAATCGCGGCTACCGCGCCTAACACGCATGCGGCCGCGGCGCGTAGCGGCGACATCGGCTAGGCCCTAGCCGGCCGCAGCCAGCGTCTGCAGCCGCGCGACACGGATGGCGGCAGGCGGGTGAGAGTCGTAGAACGCCGAATGCAGCGGATCCGGCGTCAGTGTCGCGGCATTGTCTTCGTACAGCTTGATCAGCGCGGCGATCAGCGCCGTTGCCGATGCGTGCTCGGCGGCAAACTGGTCGGCCTCGAACTCATGCCGGCGAGAATAAGCGGCCGACAGGGGTGCCAGCGCGAAGGTGAACACGGGTAGCGCCAGCATGAACAGTGCGAGCGCGACACCGGGGCGGGCCATCGCGGCGGCGACGTCGTGCTGCGGGATGCCGAGCCCCGTGTAGAACCAGGAAGAGTCCGCGAGCAATGCGAGCAAGGCCAGCAGCGCGAGCGACAGCAATGCCGACCAGACGATGCGCTTCACCACGTGACGCCGGCGGAAGTGGCCAAGCTCGTGCGCCAGCACTGCCTCGATCTCCTCCGGCACGAGTCGCGTCAGCAGCGTGTCGAAGAACACGACGCGCTTGGCGCGGCCGAACCCGGTGAAATACGCGTTGCCGTGCCCCGAGCGTTTGGACCCGTCCATGACGAACAGGCCCGATGCGCGAAAGCCGCAGCGGTTGAGCAGCCGCTCGATCCGTTCGCGCGCGTCGCCGGCAGGCAGCGGTGAAAAGCGGTTGAAGAGCGGCGCAATGACGGTCGGATAGAGCACCAGGATGAGCAACTGGAAAGCCATCCAAGCGAGCCACGCGTAGAGCCACCACCAGATGCCGGCGCTGCGCATCAGCCACAGCACGAGCAGCACGAGCGGCACGCCGAGCACTGTAGCCACGCCAATGCCCTTCGCAAGATCGGACAACCAGACTGACAGCGTGGTGCGGTTGAAGCCGAAGCGCTCCTCGATGCGGAACGTGCGCCACCACGAAAATGGCAGGCCGACGATTCCACCGATGACCGCCACGCCGATCAGCAACACGAGATCGCGGACGATCGGCGGCGCGGCCAATGCCTCGGTGGCGGCGAAGAGCGCCCCCAATCCGCCGCCGAGCGTGATCGCGACGAGCACGATTGCGTCGACGCCCATCTCCAGCATCCCCTGGCGCTGCTTCGCGATGGTGTAATCGGCCGCCTTGCGATGCGAATTCGCATCGACGCGGTCGGCAAACGCAGGCGGCATCGCGTCGCGATGCGCACGGACGTGTGCAATCTGGCGCGCGGCCAGCCAGAAGCGGATGCCGAGCGATGCGATCAACGCAACGACGAATGCAATCGTGAACAGCGAAGGCGGCACGGGGGTGGGCGCCGGGAATCGATCAGCCTCGGCGCTATGCTAAATTGAACGGCTCATTTTACGCTCACCTCCCATGCCACAGGACGCCAACCGGCTGATCTGGATCGACCTCGAGATGACCGGCCTCAAGCCCGACACGGATCGAATCATCGAGGTGGCGCTCGTGATCACCGACCACGCGCTCGAAACGGTGGCGCAGGCGCCCGTGTTCGTCGTTCACCAGGATGACGTGGCGCTCGACGCAATGGACTCGTGGAACAAGGCAACACACGGGCGTTCGGGCCTGATCGACAAGGTGAAGGCGGCCACGATGACGGAATCGGACGTCGAGTCCGCCGCACTCGAGTTCCTGCGCGAGCACATTCCGGCGAAGGCGTCGCCGATGTGCGGCAACACGATCTGCCAGGACCGCAGGTTTCTCGCCCGGTTCATGCCGGCGCTCGAGGACTGGTTCCATTACCGCAATCTCGATGTGTCGACGCTGAAGGAGCTCGTGCGGCGCTGGAAGCCCGAGCTGATGAAGGGCATTCCGAAGGAAGGCAAGCACGAGGCGCTTGCCGACATCCTCGAGTCGATCGCCGAGCTGCGCTATTACCGCGAGCATTTCCTGAAGGTGTAGCGTCGCGCACATGGCAATGAATTTCTGCAGCAATTGCGGCGCGGCGACGCTCGAGTTGCGCATTCCCGACGGCGACACGCTGCAGCGGCGCGTCTGCGCGACGTGCGGGACGATCCATTACGAGAATCCGAAGATCGTCGCCGGCTGCCTGCCGGTGTGGGGCGAGCGCGTGCTGTTGTGCAAGCGCGCGATCGAGCCGCGCCATGGCCTGTGGACGCTGCCGGCGGGCTTTCTCGAGAACGGCGAAACGCTGCAAAGCGGCGCACTGCGCGAAACGCTCGAGGAAGCCGACGCGCGGGTCGAGCTCGGCGATCTCTACACGGTCATCAGCCTGCCGCAGATTCACCAGGTTTACATGATGTTCCGCTCGCGCCTGCTCGATCTCGATTTCGGTCCGGGCACGGAGAGCCTCGAGGTCCGGCTGTTCGACGAAAGCGAGATTCCGTGGGCCGAGCTCGCGTTTCGGACGATCGCGCGCACGTTGCGCAATTTCTTTCTCGATCGCCGGCTCGGCGCGTTCAAGCTGCACGTCAGTTCGATCGAGCGGCGGGCGCCGTTGCCTCCCGATCTGCTCGCAGCGGGTTGAGGCGTACCGAGGCGACCGAGCTTCAAGGCGACGCGCACGCGCGCACCGCAACGACTTCAGCCGATTGGCCACGCCACTCGACCAGGCTTTTCAGGGGCTCGCAGCGACCTGCGAAGCAGATGTCGTAATCGCGTACGAAGGAAGACAGTGTCAGGCGCAGCTCGGGCAACGACGTCCGGGGGGGCGCCCACGTCCACCACCCCTCACGCAGCGAAGCATCGGGAGGAGGCTCCATGCCGGCGCCGAACGACCGAACCCGCGCCGCGACGAGCTGCAGGTTCGCGCCGTCGATCCGATAATGCTCTTCCCAGCGCGATTTCTCGACCGAATGTTCCCATGCCACGACAATTTCGCGGGTGGGAAGGGTCGCGTGAAGCGCGCCCGCGACGAAGAGGCAGATCGCATTCAAGCGGTCGCCGTCTCCTTCCAACGGCGCCGAGCGTCGGCGGGAGCGCCTAGGCTCGAGCCTTAGTTGCAGCGGGCGTGCGCGAGTGCCATAGGTGCCACGCGATGAACAGCGCACTCGCGGCAAACCCGGCCTGGTCGGTCCAGGGAATCGCCGCGACCAGCAACGACGAAGCGACGAACGCGACAACGCGCTCGGGCCATGAGAGCGGACCGCGCAGAAAGTAGCCGACGGCCGCGCCGCCCCATAATCCGATCGCGATGATTGTCTTGACGATGACGTATGCCGCCGCGACGACGGAAACGCCGGTGGCGCCGGCTTCAGGCTGCAGCATCAGCGCCGGGTCGTACACGGCCATGTACGGGATCACGAAGCCGGCGATGGCGATATGCGTCGCTTTCCAGCCGATGCGCATCGGCGATGCCTTGGCGATCGACGCGGCGGCGAACGCTGCCAGCGCGACCGGCGGCGTCAGGTCGGCCATGATGCCGAAATAGAACACGAACATGTGGGACACGATCAGCGGCACGCCGAGCTTCAGCAGCGCGGGCGCGGCGATCGCACTGGTGATGATGTAGTTCGGAATCGTCGGAATGCCCATGCCGAGGATCAGGCAGACGATCATCGTCAGGAACAGCGACAGGAAGATGCTCCGCGCGCCGACCTCGAGGATGAACTCGGCGAAATTCGACGCTGCGCCGGTCAGCGTCAGCACGCCGATGATGACGCCGACGATCGCGCACGCAAGCCCCACGGGGATCGCCTGCCGCGCGCCGTCGACAAGGCTGCTGCGCATGATCGCCAGCGTATCGCGTCCGCCCTTGATGACCAGATTGACGGCGACGAGGAGGCCGATCGCGACGATGATCGGCCAGATGCCGTACCTGAAGAACGAAGCGGTCGCGAGCCCGAGTGCCACCCAGAACACGATGCGGAACAGCGTCGACGAGAAGCCGGCGGCGATGCCGGTACCGAGGATCAGCATCGCGGTCAGCGCCAGCCCAACGATGCCGGAGAACATCGGGGTGAATCCGTCGAACAGCATGAACACGAGCACGGCCAGCGGCAACATCAGGTACCAGTTGCGGCGGATCGCCTCCCACGGGTTCGGGCATTCGGCCTTCGGGATGCCGTGCAGGCCCGCGCGGCCGGCTTCCAGGTGCACCATCCAGAACGCCGTCGCGTAATAGAGCAGCGCCGGAATCACCGCAGCCTTGACGATCGCCACGTAGGGCAGGTTGAGCGTCTCCGCCATGATGAAAGCGACGGCCCCCATCACCGGCGGCATGATCTGGCCACCCATGCTCGCCGTCGCCTCGACTGCGCCGGCGAATACCGGCGAGTAGCCGAAACGCTTCATCAATGGAATCGTGAATTGCCCGACGGTCAGCACGTTGGCGACCCCGGACCCGGAGATCGTTCCCATCATCCCCGACGAAATGACGGCCACCTTCGCCGGCCCGCCGCGCGCGTGGCCGACGAAGCCGAGCGCGATGCTGTTGAAGAGGTTGATCATCCCGGCGTGCTCGAGGAAGCTGCCGAACAGGATGAACAGGAATATGTACGTCGCCGAGACGAGCGTCGGAATTCCGAACAGACCCTCGGTGCCGAGGAAGAGCTGGGAAACGATCTGGTCGAAGCCGTAGCCGCGATGCGCGATCAGCGAGGGCAGGTACTGACCGAACAACCCGTACGCGAGGAAGATCGCGCAGATCAGCGGCAGCGCGACGCCCAGCACGCGTCGCGCCGCGTCGAACAGCAGCACGACAAACAGCGTGCCGACGACGAGATCGGCGACACTCGGGTCGCCGGAGCGCTGGACCAGCGCAGACTCGAACACCAGATGGTAGAGCGCGAGGCCGAATGCGACGAGTGCGAGCAGCGCATCGTGGGCGGCGATTCGCGTTCGATCGAATTTCGCCGACACCGGGTAGATGAGGAACGACAGCGCCAGCAGGAAGCCGACGTGGATCGAGCGCGTCGGCAGGCTTGAGAGCGGCGCGAACGCCGCGATGATCAGTTGATACGACGAAAACGCAAGCGCGACGGCGGCGACGAGCTTCGCCGCCGCGCCCTTGAGCTCGCGCTTGACGCCGGTCTCGTCGAACGCGACGTCGTCGGGATGCGGGCTCGCGGCCATCGCCCGCTACTTCAGCGCGCCGACTTCCTTGTAGTATTTTTCGGCGCCCGGATGCAGCGGTATCGGCATTCCGGCGAGCGCGTTCTTGATGTCGATCGCCTTCGCGGCCGAATGCGCGGCTGTCAGCTGGTCAAGGTTGGTCCACAGCGCTTTCGTCATCCCATACACGGTGTCGTTGCTGACACCTTCGTGCGTAACGAGAAAATTCTGCACGGCCGCGGCCTGGACGTCGGTCGTCTGCCCGCGATACGTGTTCGCGGGGATCGTCGCCGGAAGGTACGCGGGGTCGTTGGTTTTCTTGATGACGTCAGCCGGGATCGTCACGACGACGATGTCGACCGACGTCGCGAGGTCGCGCAGCGCCGACACGCCGAGGCCCGCCGACTGCAGCGTCACATCGAGCTGGCGATTCTTCATCAGCTCGACGGATTCGCCGAACGGCAAATACTCGACCTTCGCGAAATCCTTGTAGGTCATCCCTGCGGCCGTGAAGATCGCGCGCGCGTTCAGCTCGGTGCCTGACTTCGGCGCGCCGACCGATATGTTCTTGCCCTTCAGGTCGGCGAGCGTCTTGATGCCGGAATCCGCGCGCGCGACGATCTGGATGTAGTTCGGATAGATCGCGGCGACGCCGCGCAATTTCTTGAGCGGTGTCTTGAAGCCGGCCTCCTCGTTGCCTTTCCACGCGTCGGACAGCGAGTCGCCGAGCGTGAACGCGATCTCGCCGCGGCCCGCCTGCAGCAGGTTCAGGTTCTCGACGGAAGCCTTTGTCGCCTGGACCGACGTCTTCAGCGACGGCATCGCCTTGCCGATGACGTTCGCGAGCGCGACGCCGAGCGGGTAATAGACGCCGCTCGTGCCGCCGGTCAGTACGTTGACGAACGTGTCGGCCGCCGAAGCCAGCGGGGCGGCGAACGTGCTCGCCGCAATGAGCAGAGAAGCCAGTGCGTTACGTGGCAATGCCATGCATCCTCCGAGGGTGGCGCGCGGGCGCTCCTAGCGACCGGACGGCGACGTCGTGCCGGATGGCCGCGCCGCTTCGTGTTGCAATTATAGTGCAGCGAATCGCTTCACGATGGCGCGACGATCTTCACCTTCGCATCGGCAAGCGCGCGGTGCAGGTGCGTGACATGCTCGTGCCCGGTCGTTTCGACGACGCAAACGACGCGAACCTCCGACAGGTCCGGGCCCGAGAATGCACGGTCGTGCACGATCTCCTTGATCGATGCGCCGGTCGACGCGATGATCTCCGCCAGGCGTGCGAGACCGCCCGGACGATCGCTGATCGATACGGTGAACCGCGACAGCCGGCCATCGGCCACGAGCCCGATCTCGATGACGCGATCGAGGATCGTCAGGTCGATGTTGCCACCGCACAGCACGAGCACGACGTCGCTGCCCTTCAGTGAATCGAGCCTTCCCGCAAGGAATGCGGCAAGCGGTGCAGCGCCCGCACCCTCGACGACGCTCTTCTCGAGCTCGATCAGCCGCAGCACTGCGAGCGCGATCGTCGCCTCGTCGACGGTCACGACCTGGTCGACGACGCGGCGCAGGATCTCGAACGGACGCGCGCCCGCCTGCGCGACGGCGAGGCCGTCGGCGAGCGTATGCGACAGCGCCACCGGCACCGGGTGCCCGGCGGCCAGCGCCGCCGTCAGGCACGCGGCGTGATCGGGTTCGACGCCGATGACGCGCACGCCGGGCTTGCGCGCGGCAACGACGGTACCAATGCCTGCGAGCAGACCGCCGCCGCCGACCGGTGCGACGATCGCCTGCGCGGTCGGCGTCTGCTCGAGGATTTCGAGCGCGATCGTGCCCTGGCCAGCGATGACATGCGCGTTGTCGAACGGATGGATGAACGTCAGGCCTTCGCGCGCGGCGATCGTCTCCGCCTCGGCGCGCGCTTCGGACAGGTCGGCCCCGTGCAGCACGATCGTCGCGCCGAGCTGGCGGCAGTTGGTCACCTTGATCAGCGGCGCGAACTTCGGCATGACCACGGTGACCGGAATGCCGAGCAGCGCGCCGTGGTAGGCGATGCCCTGCGCATGGTTGCCCGCCGAGGCGGCGATGACGCCGCGCTCGCGCTGCGCGGCCGACAGTTGCAGCAGCGCGTTGCGCGCGCCGCGCTCCTTGAAGCTGCCGGTGCGCTGCAGATAGTCGAGCTTGCAGTAGATGTGCGCGCCCGTCAGTTGCGACAGCGGAATCGACTCGACGCACGGCGACTCGTAGATGCCGCCGCGAATGCGCTCGCGCGCCGCCTCGATGTCGGCGAGCGTAACTGGAACCTCGGTGGCGACCGTGGCGCTGTTCATGCGAAGGGCAACTCGACGCCGGGCTTCGCCGCCGTGAGCACGCGGCGGAACTCGTGCTGGATCCGCGTCAGTGCCGCCTGGTCGTCCGCCTCGAAGCGCAGCACGATCACCGGTGTGGTATTCGACGCCCGCGCGAGTCCGAATCCATCCGGATACTCGACGCGCAGTCCGTCGATGCGGATGACGTCCGACGCGCCGGGAAAATGCGCGTCGGCCTGCAGTCTGGCGACGAGCGAGTGCTGCTCGCCCTCGGCGCAACCGATGTTGAGCTCCGGCGTCGACACCGCGTCGGGCAACGCATCGAGCACCGCCGCGGGGTCGGGATGGCGCGACAGGATCTCCAGCAGTCGCGCGCCTGCGTAAAGGCCGTCGTCGAAGCCGTACCAGCGTTCGCCGAAGAACGTATGGCCGCTCATTTCGCCGGCGAGGGCCGCGCCGACTTCCTTCATCCGCGCCTTGATCAGCGAATGCCCGGTCTTCCACAGCATCGGCACGCCGCCATGTTCGACGATCCATGGCTTCAGGTTGCGAGTCGACTTGACGTCGTAGATGATCGTCGCGCCCGGCGCGCGTGTCAGCACGTCGGCGGCGAACAACATGAGCTGCCGGTCGGGATAGATGATGTTGCCGGCAGGCGTCACGACGCCGAGCCGGTCGCCGTCGCCGTCGAACGCGAGGCCGAGCTCGCAGTCGCCCTGCGCAAGCCGGCGCCGCAGATCCTCGAGGTTCTTCGGCTGGGACGGATCCGGATGATGATTGGGGAAATTGCCGTCGACGTCGCAGAAGAGTTCGACGACATCGCAGCCGAGACGCCGATAGAGCTCGGGTGCGAACGCGCCTGCAACGCCGTTGCCGCAGTCGATCGCGATGCGCATCGGACGCGCAAGCTTGATGTCGCCGACGATTCGGTCGAGATACGCACGCGAAACGTCCTCGGCACGCAGCGCACCGTCGCCGCTTGCGAGGTCGCCCCTCTCGATCCGCGCGCGCAATCGCTGGATGTCGTCGCCCGACAGCGTCGTCGCGTCGATGACCATCTTGAGGCCGTTGTAGTCGGGCGGATTGTGGCTGCCCGTCACCATCACGCAGCATCCGGTGCCAAGGTGCTGGGCGGCGAAATATGTCATCGGCGTCGCGACCATGCCGACGTCGATCACGTCGACGCCCGCGCTACGAATGCCGTCGCTCAGTGCCGCAATCAGCTCGGGTCCGGACAGGCGACCGTCGCGTCCGACGGCGATCGTGTCGCGCTTGCGCTCCCGCGCGAGGCTGCCCAGCGCGCGTCCGATCTTCTGCACGATGGACGGCGTCAGTGTTCGGCCGACGATGCCGCGAATGTCGTAGGCTTTGAAGATCTCGGGCGGCAGCATCGGTGACTCGGGGCGTCTTCTAGGCTGGCGAAGCGAAGTAGTGTAGCAACCGTGCCGGCAGCCAGCCGACGTGACCCGGAAAGCGGCCGCTCGCGAATCCGACGTGGCCGCCGTGCGCGGGCTGCTCGAGCGTTATCGACGCCGACACGTCGCGAACGGTCGGCAGCGACTCGGCGGGAATGAACGGATCGTTGCGCGCATTGAGCACGAGTGTTGGTACCGAGACATCGCGCAGCCACGGCTTCGACGATCCGCGCGTCCAGTAATCGGCGACGCCGGCAAATCCGTGCAGCGGTGCCGTGACGGCATCGTCGAATTCCCACATCGTTCGCACGCGACGCAGTCGCGCGGGATCGAGCAGTCCCGGGAAACGGCCGGCCATCGCGATCGATTTCGGCTTCAGCGACGACAGGAAGTAGGCGGTGTAGATGCGATTGACGCCTCGGCCGATCGAGATGCCGGCGGCCATCAGGTCGAGTGGCGCCGATACCGCGGCGGCGGTCGTGACGGTCTGCGCTGCCGCGGCTCCCTGTCGACCCAGCCAGTTGAGCAATGCGCTGCCACCGAGCGAAACGCCGACGGCGTGAAGCGGAATCGGGTGCGGGACGGCGCGTCGAATCGCCGCGAGCATCGCGCCGATCTCCTGATGGTCACCCGAATGGTAGGCACGGGGCAGGCGATTCGGTTCGCCGCTGCAACCGCGAAAATGCGGAACCACGCCGCGCCAGCCGGCGCGTGCAGCAGCTACCAGCAGCGAACGTGCGTAATGCGAGTCGGAGCTGCCCTCGAGGCCGTGGAACACGACGACGATCGGCGCGTCCGCCGATGGCGCATCGAGCCAGTCGAAGTCCCAGAAGTCGCCGTCCGCGGTTGCGATGCGCTCGCGTCGAAGCTCGACGGATGGGCGACGCAGCCGATACGGCCAGATCGTCTGCGCGTGCCCGCCGGCCAGCCAACGCGGCGCGCTATACGACTGGGGCGCGACGAGGACGTCGGCGGTCTCGTGGTGGCGCTGCGCGAACCCCCGCGGCGTACGGCCCCGCATGGAATGAATCAAGCGGCGACGCCGTGCTCGCGCGCGAGCTTCGTGCGCTTTTCATAGCTCTCGCGCGCGATCGCGACGTCGTCGAGGAACGGCCGCAGCTCTGACAGCAGCAGCGCCTGCGGCCCGTCGACCAGTGCCTTGGACGGATCCGGATGGAAATCGACGAGGACGAGATTGGCGCCGGCGATGACACCCTGCGCGACGACGTGGAAGATGTCGAGCAGCCCGTCGGGCGCGCGGGCACGCGTGCCGACCGAGTGGGACGGGTCGATGGCGACCGGCATCCGCGTCAGCCGCTTGACGACGGGGACGTGCGAAAAGTCGACGAAGTTGCGATGCGGATCGCCCATGTTGGTCTTCATGCCACGCAGGCAGAAGACGACCTTGCGATTGCCTTCGGTGGCCAGGTACTCGGCGGCGTTCAGCGACTCGTCGAGCGTGATTCCGAAACCGCGCTTGATCAGCACCGGCAATTCCTGCTGCTTGCCGACGAGCTTCAGCAACTCGAAGTTCTGCGTGTTGCGCGTGCCGATCTGGAGCATCACGCCGGTCGCGTTTCCGGTCGCCAAAAGGGCGGTGCGAATCTCGTCGACGTGCGATTCGTGCGTCACCTCCATCGAGATCACGCGGATGCCGAACTTGCCGGCGAGGTCGAACACGTACGGCAGGCACGACGCGCCGTAGCCCTGGAAGGCGTACGGCGACGTCCGCGGCTTGTACGCGCCCATCCGCGTGCAGACCTGGCCGTGATCGCGCAACGCCTTCATCATCGCCTCGACGGACTCCCGCGAATCGACGGCACACAAGCCGGCGAAGACGTTGACGCTGTCCTGCCCGAACTGCACGCCGTTGTAATCGAACGAGGCCGGCCGGTCGTCTCCCTGCTTGTGGCGGCCGAGCACGCGGTACGGCTCCGACACGCGCACCACTTTGGCGACGCAGGGCAGCACCTGCATCTGCTCGATCGTCAGCGCCGCGGTGTTGCCGATCAGATAGATCTCGGTCAGCGTGACCTCGCTCCCCACCTCCCGGTGGACGCGAAACGTGACGTTCGGGAGCCGCTCGAGTTGCGTGGTGAGCATCCGGTAATCGAGTCCCTCCGGGCGGGTGTTCGGTTCGAGTACGAGAATCATTTGATTCGAGCTTCCCTAGTAATTTCAAACACTTGCATATTGTACCCGCGATAATCAACGGCCGCTCGCGGGCCATTCAATTGTCATGTTGCACCGCAAGAGGGTACAGGCGCAACAAGCCGCAAATCGGTGTCAGCGATTTCGTTGCTCCGCCCGTTACCGTTGCCGTAGACTGAACTCACTGTCTACGCCGGCACCCCCAAGGCGCGGGCCAGCACCTTCAGGCAACTCGACCTAACCTGCAACCAACGACCGAGGCATTCCCATGAAGCGATTGTTTTCACTGGCCATTGTCGGCGCGCTTGCTGCCGTGGCGACCCCCGCGTTTGCGGAAAACGCGCAACAGGAGCGGATGAAGACCTGCAATACCAAGGCGGCGGACAAGAAGGGCGACGAGCGCAAGACGTTCATGAAGGAATGCCTCAGCGCCGAGAAGAAGACGTACGACAACAAGATGGGCGCCTGCAACACGAAGTCGAAGGGGATGAAGGGCGAAGAGCACAAGAAGTTCATGTCGGATTGCATGAAGGCGACGGCATAACCGCTGATCGATCTCCGAATACGGCCGTGTGATTCCTGTCCACACGGTCGCAATTACAAGGCCGCACCCGTTGCGGCCTTGTTTTTTGGGCGGCCGCAACGTCGGTGCGCGCGCCGGGCAGACCTGGCACGCCCGGCGCTACGCCTTGCGGACGAGAAGTCCCTTGAGGTAATCGCCTTCGGGAAACGCCAGCGCCACCGGATGGTCGGCGCAGGGGCCGAGCCGCCCGACGATCGCGGCATCCGCCGCGGCGTCGAGTGCCGCGCCGGCGACGATCTTCTGGAACAGCGACGGGTCGATCCCGCCCGAGCACGAGAACGTCGCGAGCAATCCGCCGGGCGCGAGCAGCTTGAGCGCGAGCAGGTTGATGTCCTTGTACGCACGCGCCGCGCGCTGCGCGTGCGCAGCGGTGGGGGCGAACTTCGGCGGGTCGAGCACGATCAGGTCGAACGCCGCGCCGCGATTGCGCAACTCGCGTAGCTCGCTGAACACGTCCGCCTCGGACCACTCGGCGCGACGCGCATCGAGCGCCGGATTCAACGCGAGGTTTGCGCGCGCACCGCGCAACGCGTCGGTCGAGCTGTCGATCGACCGCACCGACGCGGCACCGCCGGCCAGCGCGGCTAGCGTGAATCCGCCCGTATAGCAGAAAGCATTCATCACGCGGCGGCCGCGTGCGTGGGCGCCGACGATGGCGCGGTTGTCGCGCTGGTCGAGATAGAACCCGGTCTTCTGCCCGCCGACGACGTCGACGCGGTAGCGAATACCGGCTTCGACGATATCGACGATTTCGGGCAGGGTGCCGCGCAGCACGCCCACGCGGGGCGACAGACCTTCGAGCAAGCGGACCTCGGCATCCGACCGCTCGTATACGCAGCGAGCGCCGGTAGCGGCGACGAGTGCGTCCGCAATCGCTTCGCGCCACGTATCGGCGCCCGCCGACAGCAACTGGACGACGATCGTGTCCCCGTAGCGGTCCGCGATGACACCCGGCAACTGGTCCGACTCGCCATGGACCAATCGGCATGCCGTGTGGGCGGGGTCGAGCAACGGCTGGCGTGCGGCGCAGGCGCGCGCGATTGCGTTCGCGAAGAACGACGCATCGAGCGCCTGCGTCGAATCGAACGACCATGCCCGCGCACGGATCTGCGACAGCGGCGAGTAGGCGGCTCGGGCGAGGAACGCGCCCGCTGCATCGACGACGTCGACGGTCGCACCCGCCGCGGGGTCGCCATCGACGCGTTCGATGGCGCCGGAGAACACCCACGGATGGCGCTGCACGAGCGACCGCTCGCGTCCCGCCTTCAAATGAACGACTGAGCCGCCAGACGCAACCCCCGCGGCACCGCGCCTCGCGCCGGGTGTGCTCGCGGCTGCAACGCGCGCGGCGCGGATGCGGGTCAAGTCGGCGGCTTCAGCCGACGACGGTGCCGAGCAGGTGACCGAGCACGTAAGTCACGCCGCCCGCGAGGCCGCCGAGCGCCAGCATCCGTGCACCCGAATGAACGGCGTGCCGGCCGGTGAACAGCGACAGCGTGGCACCGACGCTGAACAGTCCGGCAGCGGTGAGCCCGATCGACCAGCCAAGCGCGTTGGCGCTGCCGCCTGCGAGCCACGGCAGCAGCGGCACAAGCGCGCCCGCGGCGAATGCGCACAACGAACTCGCTGCTGCGCCGAGCGGCGAGCCCAGCTCGCTTGGATTGAGGCCCAGCTCTTCGCGCGCCAGCGTGTCGAGCGCATTTTCGGGATCGGCGACAAGGCGCTTCGCCAGCCGGTCGGCCTGCTTGGGCGGCAGGCCCTTGGCGGCGTAGATCAGCGCGAGCTCCTGCGCCTCGGCCTCCGGATATTGCTTCAACTCGTCACGTTCGAGCGCGATCTGGTACTGGTAGAGCTCGCGCTGCGATTGGACGGACACGTATTCGCCGGCCGCCATCGCAAACGCCCCGGCGGCCATCCCGGCCACACCGCTCATCACGACGACCTTGAGATCCGACGTTGCGCCGGCAACGCCGAGGATCAGGCTGGCATTCGACACCAGACCGTCGTTGACGCCGAAGACGGCTGCGCGCAGATTTCCGCCGCCGCCCAGGCCCCGGTGACGACGTTCGAAAACGGCGCCGGCCGGCGGCAGCGCGTGGCCGGCTTCGGAGGGCATCGCCGCCCCATATACGGCCATGCCGCGTACTTTCATCGCCGCCAGCACGTTCTTGAGCCGCCGCGGCCCGAGCCACTGCACCAGGCTTGCGACGAGGCGCGTACGTGCGTCCGGCACGAACGGGCCTGGCGCTGGATGGCCCCGCGACGTGAGCTGTGCGCGCCAGATCGTTGCCTGCGCTTCGGCCTCCCCCGCGAGGCGCCGGAACAGCTCGGCGCGAACGGTGCCGTTCTCGGCATCGGCACACACGCGATACAAGAACGCGGAGCGCTGCTCTTCGGTCCAGGATTCGAGCGGATTCATCGTGGCACCGCTAGGCTGTCGCCTGCTCGATCCGCTCGATCACGTCCGGCGTGAGCTTTGGCACGACGGCGAGCGCCTTCAGGTTCTCGACGACTTGCGCGGGCCGGCTCGCCCCGGTGATCACCGTCGACACGTGCGGATTCTTGAGACACCACGCGAGGGACATCTGGGCGAGCGTGCAACCGAGCTCTTGGGCGATCGGAACGAGCTTTTTGACCTTGGCAATCCCGGTCGGTTCGAGGATCCGCTCGGCGAGCCATTCGAGACCCTTGATGGCCGCACGCGAATCCGCGGGCACGCCGCTCGCGTACTTGCCGGTCAGCACGCCCGATGCGAGCGGGCTCCACGTCGTCGTGCCGAGCCCGATGTCGCGATACAGTCGCGCATATTCCTGCTCGACGCGCTCGCGATGCAGCAGGTTGTATTGCGGCTGCTCCATCACCGGCTTGTGCAGGTGATGGCGCTCGGCGATCTGCCACGCCGCCATGATCTCCGCGGCGCTCCATTCCGACGTGCCCCAGTACAGCACCTTCCCGGACTGGATCATGTCGTGGAACGCGTACACCGTTTCCTCGATCGGCGTCTCGGGGTCGGGCCGATGGCAGAACGCGAGGTCGACGTGGTCGAGACCCAGCCGCGCCAGCGACCCGTCGATCGCCTGCATCAGGTATTTGCGATTGAGCGTGTTCTTCTCGTTCGGCCCGTCGTGCAGGCCCCAGAAGAACTTGGTCGAAACGATGTACGACGAGCGTCGCCACGCGAGCTTGCGCAGCGCGTCGCCCATGATCGTCTCCGACTGGCCCTTTGCGTATACCTCGGCGTTGTCGAAGAAGTTGACGCCGCCGTCGCGCGCCGCAGCCATGCATTCGCGGGCGAGGCGATCGTCCATCTGGTTGCCGTACGTTACCCAGGAGCCGAACGACAACTCGCTGACTTTCAGTCCCGAGCGGCCGAGGCGCCGGTAATTCATTGTGGTCATCGTACAGACGCGAAGGTGGCGTTTGACGGCGGAACCGGCACGTGACCGGGAGCGCCGGCGAATTGAATGGATGGGTGCGATTGCGACGCCGGCCTGCGGTGCATCGACGCATTCCAGCTAGAATCGCGCCCTCATTCTACTCCGCAGGAATCGCCAATGGCCGCACGCCGGACATCATCCGCCCGCAGCAAACCTCCGCTCGACGTCGATGCGTTGTGGGCATTGAAGCGGATTGGCGCGCCGACGCTCGCGCCGGACGGGCGCCTTGCGTGCGCGCCGGTGACGTCGTTCTCGTTCGACCGCAATCTCGGCAGCACGGAGCTGTGGCTGTTCGCGACCGGCTACGGCAACGGCGCTGCGCCGGGGAAGCCGCGCCGTCTCACCGCCGGTGACAAGGACAGCGATCCGCGCTGGTCGCCCGACGGATCGCGGATTGCGTTCACCGCCAAGCGCAAGGACGACACCGAGGCGCAGATCTATCTCATAGCACCCGACGGCGGCGAAGCGACGCGCCTCTCGAACATCGCAACGGGCGCTGCGGCAATCAAATGGTTTCCCGACGGCAAGCGGATCGCCTTCGTCTCGTGGGTGTGGCCGGAGTTGCGCACCGAAGCCGCGCAGGCCAGGCGCGTCGCGGAGAAGAAGGAAGCCAAGGTCACGGCACACCTGACGGAGCGAGGCGAATATCGCTTCTGGGACCACTGGCTGACGGATGGCCGCGAGCCGCATCTGTTCGCGTGCGACATCGCCACCGGACGCTGCGAGGACCTGCTGCTGGGCACCGGCATCGCGCTGCAGCCATGGGATCCGACGTCGGAGCATTACGACATCGCCCCTGACGGCCGCGAGATCGCGCTGACGATCGATCCTGCTGTCGAGCCTGCCATGATGAACCAGTGCGACATCGTCGTCGTCGACCTGAAGACGCGGCGGGTGAAGAACATCACGTCGGACAGCGGCCTTTCCGACGAGCATCCGCTCTATGCGCCGGACGGCACGTCGATCGCGTATCACGCGTTCGACACGGCGCGCGCGTTCAACGACCAGGGACAATTGCGGATAGTCGACCGCAAGTCACGTCGGTCGCGAACCCTCGCGCCGGACTTCGATCGCGCGACCAGCCATCTGCAATGGACGCCCGATTCCGCCGCGTTGCTGTCGCTGGTCGAAGATCGCGGCCGCGTCGGCTTGTGGCGACACCCGGCGACCGGCACTGCGCCCACGCAGATCGTCGGCGGCGGTGTGGTGTCGGGGTTCGCGCGCGCGGCGAATGGCAGCGTGCTTGCCTACGTGCGCGACACGGCCCGGCACCCGCCTGCGCTCTTTGCGGCCCGCGGCGACGGCAGCGGCGAGCGGGCGATCGAGACGCTCAATCGCGCGATCCTCGCGCGCCATTCGCTTGGCGACGTGCGCGAGTTCACGATCAACGGCTGGAACGGCGAGCCCGTGCAGCTATTCGTCACGTATCCGCCGGGGTTCGATCCGAAGCGCAAGTGGCCGCTGATGCATTCGATCCACGGCGGGCCTCACGCCGCGCACCACGACGGATGGCATTTCCGCTGGAACACGCAGGTGTTCGCCGGGCAGGGCTATGTCGTCGCGGCGGTCAACTACCACGGCTCGTCCGGATACGGCCAGAAGTTCCTCGAAACGATCACCGGACGCTACGGTGAAAAGGAATTCGCCGACACCGAGGCCGCGACCGACTATCTGCTCGCGCAAGGTTATGTCGATCCGCAGCGGTTAACGGCCACTGGAGGCAGCTACGGCGGCTTCATGGTCGCGTACATGAACGGCCACACGGACCGCTATCGCGCGTTCGTGTGTCATGCCGGCTGTTACGACTGGGTCAGCATGATGGCCACCGACGGTTACCGGTTCTTCGCCAAGGAGCTCGGCGCGTTCCACTGGGACGACGAGGCGATGGTGATGGGCCAGTCGCCGCACCATTTCGTCAAGGATGCGAAGACGCCGACGCTGGTGATCCACGGCGAGCTCGACTATCGAGTCCCCGCGACGCAGGGACTGCAGTACTTCAATTCGCTGAAAGCCAAGGATGTTGCCGCGCGGCTCGTCTATTTCCCCGACGAGAACCACTGGATACTGAAACCACAGAATTCGCAACTCTGGTACCGCGAATTCTTCGCCTGGCTCGCACGCTTCGCGCCGGCGAAACGGCAGGCGCAGGCGGTTCCGAGAGCAGCCGACAAGGCCGCGGCACAGGCGACGGCCCGGACGCGGGGACGGTAAACGCAGGCGGTCGCAACGTGGCCGCTCGCTACTTGCGCGCGTTTTCCAGCCGCTCGGTCCTTTCCTGACAGGCGACGCAGCGCTTCGCCGCCGGGTAGGCGACGAGGCGCGCGTATGGAATCGGATTGCCGCAGTCGGCGCACTCGCCGTAGCTGCCTTCGTCGAGACGCGCCAGCGCCTGCTCGACGTTGGCGAGCTCGGTCAAGTCGCGGGACACGAGTGCGATGTCCTGCGCGGCCATGGCGTCGGCGGCGGCCCAGTCGTCCGTTTCCTCCATCCGGTTGCGCAGTCCCACGAGGCGCGGGTCGTCCTGCGTCCGAAGGTGCGAGGCGACGTCTGCCCGCAGATCGCGCTGCCGGGTGCGCAGCGCAGCTTCGAGCGTGGCGCTCTGGCTGGCGGTGAGCGGCGAAGGCGACGAATCGTTCATCGTGCGTCCATTATCGACCAGTTGTCGGTTCCGTGCATCTCGTGGACGAAAGGTGCTCCCGGCCCTTGAATCGGCTGGCATCGACCCTAGATTGGTGATGCACCGGCGGAAGCGTCCCGCGCAGCGGAACGGCCCGCCCAATCATTCGCTCGATCACGAAAGGGAACGAACCATGGCCAGTCTGCAGATCTACGATCCATTCACCGATACCGCTGTCGAAACGCTGTTCCGTAATTTCCTGCGCCCCGACCGCGGCGACCGTGCAGCGCCGCAAGGCATTCGCGTCGACGTCGCCGAGAACGACAAGGGTTACGTCGTCTACGCCGAAATTCCCGGTGTCAAGAAGGACGAGATTCACGTCGCCATCGAAGGCAACCAGGTGACGGTGGCCGCCGAAGTGAAGCCGCTCGTAGCACCCGCGGAAGGCACGCGCGTGCTGCGTACCGAGCGCTACAACGGCAACGTCTACCGCAGCTTCACGCTGCCCGTCGAGCTCGACGAAACGTCTAGCGAGGCGAAGTACGACAACGGCGTGCTCGAATTGCATCTCGTCAAGAAGCCCGCCACCGCCGGCCGCAAGCTGACGGTGCAGTAAGCCTCACCGCAGCGCCAATGCCCGTTGCGCCGGCGGCACCGCCGGTGCAACGGTGAGCTGTTGCGCGCAGAAGGTGTCGTTCCGCGCATCGAGTCCCGCGCGACGCTTAGCGCGTCCGGTGCGCCGGGTACTCCTCTTCGATGTTGTCGCGGTAGTAGCTCCACGGCGACGACGCGGTGCTGAAGCGCCGCCAGACCTCTCCCGGCACACCCGTGTATTCGAACGTGCCCGCCGTCAGCTCGACGACGAGCTTCCGCGCGCGCTCGTCGTAGCCGGCGGCACGCAGGCCGCCGCCGTTCATCTTCTTCATCTCCATCGCTGCTCGACCCGTTGCGCGCCGCGATCGGCGCGCGAGGATGTTGCCGCGTCCCTCCGGGCTCCGCAACCGGTACGGCGCTGCCAGTAACATTCGTTACGACTTGCCGGATGCCGTAACAAACGTTACAGTAGGCCCGCCTCGTCCGCGAAACGCCGCAGATGACCCGAAACGCACTTGCCCGAATCGACACGCAGTTCGACGACCTGTCGAACGCCTTGCAGAAGGCTGCGCGGTGGGCGGCGGATCACCCGGCCGACGTCTGTTTCCTGTCGCTGCGGGAGCAGGCAAAGCGCGCCGACGTCGTGCCCCCGACGATGACGCGACTAGCCAAGGCGCTGGGGTTCGGCTCGTTTCGCGCATTCCAGGACGATTTTCGCGACCACGTCGCCTGGGGCTCGGCGAACTTCGCATCGCGGGCGCGCCGGCTGCAGCGCCGCACGCGCTCCGGTGCGGCCGACGTCGCGGCGCTCGAGCATCTGCAGGCGTCGAACGTCGATGGCCTCGTCGCGCTCAATTCTCCCGAGCGGCTGCAGCGCGCGGCGCAATCGCTGCTGCACGCCCGCTCCGTCGCGTTCCTCGGCTTTCGCAGCTGCCACAGCGTCGCGCTGCACGCGCAATACCTGTATTCGATGCTCGTCGGTGGTGGCGTGCTGCTGCAGGACAGCTACGGCACACTGACCGAGGCGATCGCAGCACTCGCCGGCGACGGTGTGCTGGTCGCGATTGGCCTCGCGCCGTACTCGCGGCAGACGGTCGAGGCGACGCATCGCGCCGGCAAGCAGGGCGTCAAGATCGTCGCTATTACCGACTCGGAGCTGTCGCCGCTCGCACGGGCCGCCCGCGAGCGCCTGTTGTTCGAGCCTGCGTCGAGCTCGTTCTTCCATTCGATCGTCGCGGCGCACGCACTCGTCGAACGGCTGATGGCCGAGGTCGCGGCGTGCGGCGGCCGCAAGGTCGTCACGCGCCTCCGCGCACGCGAGACACTGTTGCGCGAGACCGGCGCCTACTGGCACGCAGGCGATGGCGGCCCGGGAAAGTCACGATGACCCGATTGATGCATCGGAATCTGCGCACCGTGCCGCCTGTCGTCGCTTCGGCGTCGGGCATAGAGATCGTCGATACGGATGGCAAGCGCTATCTCGACGCGAGTGGCGGCGCCGCCGTATCGTGCCTGGGCCACGCGCATCCGGACGTGCTCGCGGCGATCGACGCGCAGATGCGTCGCGTCGCCTACGCGCATTCGAGCTTCTTCACGACCGACGTCGCCGAAGCGCTCGCCGACACGCTCGTGGCGACTGCGCCGCCGGGCCTCGAGCACGTCTACCTCGTCTCTGGCGGTTCCGAGGCAATCGAGGCCGCGCTGAAGCTCGCGCGCCAGCACGCCGTCGAGATCGGCGAGCCGCAGCGCAGCGTGTTCATCGCACGGCGGCAGAGCTATCACGGCAACACGCTGGGCGCACTGGCCGTCGGCGGCAACGAATGGCGGCGGCGCGAGTTCGAGCCGCTCCTGATCCATGTCGAGCGCGTATCGCCGTGCTTCGAATACCGTGAGCGGCGCGGCGGCGAATCGCAGGACGCCTACACGGACCGGCTGATCGCCGAGCTCGAGAGCACGATCGAGCGCGTCGGCCCCGAACGCGTCATCGGCTTTTGCGCTGAAACCGTCGTCGGTGCAACGGCCGGCGCCGTGCCGCCCACACCCGGCTACTTCCGCCGCGTGCGCGACGTGCTCGATCGCTGCGGCGCGCTGCTGATCCTGGACGAAGTGATGTGCGGCATGGGTCGCACGGGGACGATGTACGCGATCGAGCAGGAAGGTGTCGTTCCCGACATCGTCACGATCGCCAAGGGTCTCGGCGGCGGCTATCAGCCGATCGGCGCGCTGCTCGCGAACGAGCGCGTCGTCGCGCCGATTCGCGACGGCAGCGGTGCCTTCCAGCACGGGCACACGTATATCGCCCACGCAACGGCTGCAGCGGCGGCGCTCGCCGTGCAGCGCGTCATCGCGCGCGACGGCTTGCTCGCGGCCGTCCGCAATCGCGGCGATTACCTCGAGCGCGCGCTGGCCGCGCGCTTCGGCAGGCATCCGCATGTCGGCGACATCCGCGGGCGAGGCCTGTTCCGCGCACTCGACCTCGTCGCGGATCGCACGACCAAGGCGCCGTTCGACCCCGCGCTGCGGCTGCATGCGCGCGTCAAGGCCGAAGCGATGCGCGCGGGCCTGTGCGTCTATCCGATGGGCGGCACGATCGACGGCGTTCGCGGCGATCACGTGCTGCTCGCGCCGCCGTACATCGTCCGCGAAACGGAGCTCGACGAGATCGTCGCGCGCCTTGCGCAGGCGATCGACATCGCGGTGAGCACGGCAGTCCGCGACGGCGTTACGGAGAGCCTTTCACCACCCGGTACGGAGGACGAATCGTGATGCTGCACATCGCTCGATTGCTCGCGCTCGGCTTGTCGATTGTCATCGCGACGCCCGCACCGGCGCAGCCGTTGACAGGCGTGCTGAAGCGGATCAAGGACTCCGGCGAGATCACGCTCGGCCACCGTGATGCGTCCGTGCCGTTCTCCTACCTCGACGACAAGCAGCAGCCGGTGGGCTATTCGATGGACCTGTGCCTGCGCGTCGTCGATGCTGTCAAGGCCGAGCTCAAGCTGCCGGCGCTGAAGGTCATCTACAACCCGGTGACGTCGGCCAATCGCATTCCGCTGATCGCCAACGGAACGATCGAGCTCGAATGCGGCTCGACAGTGAACAATGTCGAGCGGCAGGCGCAGGTGGCGTTCAGCGACACGACGTTCATCGTCTCGACGCGCTTCATCGCCAAACGCGACGGCAATCTCAAGACGCTGGCCGACCTGCGCGGCAAGACGGTCGTCTGCACTGCGGGCACCAACACGCTGGCGCGCGTGAACGGCCTCAACCAGAAGCAGAACCTCGGCATGACGATCCTCACGGGGAAGGATCACGCGGAGTCGCTGCTGATGGTTGATTCGGGCCGCGCGGCGGCATTCTTCGAGGACGACATTTTGCTGACGGGGCTTGCCGCGAACTCGCGCGATCCGGCGAGCTGGAGCATCGGCGCCGAGGCCTACAGCATCGATCCTTATGCACTGATGCTGCCGCGCGGCGATGCCGCGTTCAAGGCACTGGTCGATCGTGCGCTCGTCGAGTATTTCAGGAGCGGTGCGATCATGGCGACTTACGACAAATGGTTTGCGAAGCCGATCCCGCCCCGAGGGGTGACGCTGAATTTTCCGCTGTCGGCACCGCTACGCAAGGCGTTCGCGACTCCGACCGATTCGCCCGATCCGGCCAGCTACGAATGACGACGCGAGGCGATTGCCGGAGCGGTGTGACAATCTGCGCCGAATGACGACCGACCGGTTGCCGCCGTTGTCGCCCGACGCGTTGACGGATGCGCAGCGGCTTGCGGCCGACGCGATCGTAAACGGTCGGCGCGGCGCGCTGTACGGTCCGTTCGTGCCGCTGCTGCGCAGTCCCGAGCTGATGGAATGCGCGCAGCGGATGGGCGAGTACCTGCGCTATCGCAGTGCACTCGGCCAGCGATTGTCGGAGCTCGTGATTCTGCTGGTCGCGCGCGAGTGGGACCAGCAAGTCGAGTGGGCGATCCATGCGCCGATCGCCGTGGCCCTTGGCATCGATGCGCAGATAGTCGGGGCGATTGCAGTGGGACACCGGCCGGCGCGGATGTCCGACGACGAGTCGCTCGTCTACGACTTCTCCCTCGAAATCATCCGGCGGCGCGCGGTCGGCGACGCGACGTTCGGGCGCGTGCGCGAGCGCTTCGGCGAGCAGGCACTCGTCGACCTGCTTGGACTGAATGGCTACTACACGTTCCTCGCGATGGTAATGAACGCGGCGCAAACACCGGCGCCTGATTCCGCCGCACGACCGCTCCCGCCGCTGCCCATCACCGTTGACCGTGGCACTGTGCGGGTACGGACGAGCGCGTGCGGGTCCGGCTGGCGCCGTCGCGCCCGATGCTACGATGGCCGCCCGTTCTCCTGGCGCGGAAATCCTGTCGATGGGCTCATGGCGCTGTCATCCGCTCGCAATGCTTCGCGTGCTGCTCTGCATTTCGTTCGCGCTGGCGCTTTGCGCCGCGCCGTCGCGCGCCGCCGACCCGGCGAAGACGCTTCGCGTAGCGCTCAGCATCGCCGAGACGACGTTCGACCCGGCCTTCGCGTCCGATGCGGCGTCGGACGACATCATCGGCGCGATCTTCGACGCGATGCTCGACTACGACTATCTGGCGCGCCCGGTGAAGCTCATCCCGCGTGCGCTCGAGGCGCTGCCCACGGTCGAGGATGGTGGCAAGGCGTATCTGTGCAAGGTCCGCAAAGGGATCTACTTCACCCCCGATCCGGTGTTCAAGGGCGTGCGCCGCGAGCTGACGGCCGCCGATTTCGCCTACGGGATCAAGCGGATCCTCGATCCGATCGTCAAGTCGCCGTGGGTGTGGATGCTGGAAGGCAAGCTGCAGGGCGGCGACGAGGCGCGTGCACGTGCAACGAAGAGCGGCCGATTCGACTACGACGCGCCGATCGCCGGCCTCGAGGTCGTCGACCGTTACACGCTGCGGATTCGCCTCAACGCGCCGGACCTGCGTTTCCCGTACGTGCTCGCGCTGCAGAATGTGGCGGCGCAGGCGCGCGAGGTCGTCGAGGCATACGGCGCTGACATCGGGGCGCATCCGGTCGGCACCGGGCCGTACATGCTGGGCGAATACCGGCGCAGCAACCGAATCGTCCTCGTTGCGAATCCGACCTATCGGGAATCGCGCTACGAGCCCGCCGGTCCGATGCCGGAAGCGTCGCAAGCCGTCGCGGCGGCGCTCAAGGGCCGGCTGCTGCCGCTGACGTCGCGCGTCGAGGTCAACATCATCGAGGAAGGCCAGGCGCGCTGGCTCGCGTTCATGAATCGCGAGCTCGATTTCCTCGACATCCTCCCCGTCGAATTCACCGAGCAGGCGCTGGACGCCCGCGGCAACCTGCTGCCTGATCTCGCCAAGCGGGGCATCGTGCACGACGTGCTGCTGCGGCCGAACACATGGTGGTTCTATTTCAACATGGAGGACCCGGTGGTCGGCGGCTACACGCCGGAAAGGATCGCGCTTCGCCGTGCGATCTCGATGGCTTACGACAACGCCGACGGGATTCGCGTGCTGCTCAAAGGCCGCGCAGCACCGGCCAACGGGATGATCCCGCCCGACATCGCGGGCTTCGACCCGACTCTCAAGACGCAGGCGCAGCTCTACGATCCGGCGCTCGCGCGCGCACTGCTCGATCGGTTCAACTACAAGGATCGCGACGGTGACGGTTATCGCGAGACACCAGACGGCAAGCCGCTCGCGATCGAGCGCTGGTCGGCGCCGAACTCGGGATCGCGGCAGAGTGACGAGCTGTGGAAAAAGAACATGGATGCGATCGGCATCAGGCTCGTGCTGAAAAAGGACCGGGTTCCCGAGCTGCGGAAAATGGCGCGCGAGGGCAAGATCCCAATGCGCAGCGACGGCTGGAATGCCGACTATCCCGACGCCGAGAACTTCATGCAGCTGGTCTACGGTGGCTCGGGACCGGACAACAATTCGCGCTTCAACCTGCCGGAATTCAACGCGCTCTACGAACGCGCGCGCACGCTGGCTGACTCACCGGAGCGCACGAAGCTCTTCGACCGGATGACGGAGCTCGTCATCGCTTATGCGCCGCTGCGCTTCACGTTCCACCTGCTCGAGGACAACGTCCGCCATCCGTGGGTGGGAACGTACGTGCCACATCCGATCCGGTCCCAGTCGTGGCAGTACATCGACATCGATCCGGCGCTGCGCGCGCGGACCAAGTGAGCGTCATTCCCGTCATTCCTTCTTGGGGATCTCGTACGGCTTGCACTTCAGGTGAAGGACGGTCTGCTCGCGGGTGAGATCGAGCTCCATCCCCTTGCCGCGCAGCTCCATCAGGCCGTTCAGATAACGGATGCCGGACCCGCTCGGCACCTGGTAGAGGATCACTCGCGTACCGTCGGGCATCAAGAGCCGCGCCTCGGCGTCCTCGAAGCGGACGACGATCCGCTCGTCGGCGTTGGTGCAGACGACGGTGTTCTTCGCCGCTTCGAGCTCTTCCTTCGTGGGTCCCTGCTGCTGGCAGGCGGCCGTGAGGGCCGCAGCGAGCAGAAGCGACAGCGTCGATCGATGGATGCGCATGCGCGAGCTCCGTGGAGGCAAACCGAACCAGCATAGCATCGGCGGCGCGCGCATCGACCGTCAGGCAATCGAGTAGCGAGGCCGCGCGACCTTGCGCCGGAACCGGATGCTCTCCGGATACGACAGCACTTCGATCTGCCGTCCGTCGCGATTCGCATCCTGCATCGACTGCCACCATTTTGCGTCGAGAAGGTCGGCATGGAACGCGAGAAACGCGCGCCGCACTTCGGGATCGGTCAGCAGGAACGTCGCGAATTCCTCGGGAAACACGTCGTGCGGTCCGACCGGATACCAGACTTCGTTCGACAACTCGTCGACGCCCGCCGGCGGTGTCGGGATCGTCCGGAACCGGCAATCGGTCAGGTATTCGATCTCGTCGTAATCGTAGAACACGACACGGCCGTAGCGAGTGACACCGAAATTCTTGAACAACAGGTCGCCGGCGAAGATGTTGATCGCCGCGAGCTCCTTGATCGCGGTGCCATAGTCGCGTATCGCGCGCATTTTCGCGCCGTCGTCGGCGCTGCGGATGAACAGGTTGAGTGGCGCGAGTCGCCGCTCGATGTACACGTGCCGGACGATCACGTGACCGCCGTCGAGCTCGAGCTGCGACGGAATTGCGGCCTCGAGCTCCGCCATCAGATCGTCGGTGAATCGATCGCGGGGAATCGCGACGTTCGAATATTCGAGGATGTCGGTCATGCGGCCGGCGCGATCGTGGTGCTTGACGAGCGCGTACTTCTGCTTGACGCGCGCCGCATCGGTGTCCTTGCTCGGCGCAATCCGGTCGCGGATCACCTTGAACACGTACGGATACGAGGGCAGCGTGAACACGCACATCACCAGACCCTGGATGCCGGGCGCGGCGACGAAGCGGTCGGTCGAATGCTTAAGGTGATGGAGGAAATCGCGGAAGAACAGCGTCTTCCCGTGTTTCTGCAGACCGAGGATCGTGTAGAGCTCGGACGCCGTCCTGTCCGGCACCATCGTGCGCAGGAAGTCGACGTAGGCGGACGGCACCTCCATGTCGACGAGGAAGTAGGCGCGATTGGCCGAGAACAGCAGCGCGAGCTCAGCGGGGTCGGTCAGCAGGGCGTCGACGTACAGCCGCTCGTCGCTGCGGCGTTTGATCGCCGCGACGAACGGATACGTGTGCGCGCTGTTGACGATGCGGCCTACGACGTACGCGGTCTGGTTGCGGAACAGCAGGCTCGACAGCACCTGGATCTGGAAATTCGCGTCGATGACGAACGGCCGCGGCAGGCGGCGCCGCATCGCCGACAGCACGTGGATGAGGTCGGTGCGGAAATCGTCGAAGCGCGACGCGAGCTTCAGGTCGAGCACGAGGTCGATCAGTGCCGCGCGCAGGCCGTGCCTCCGCGGGTAATAGCAACGATATGACGGCGCGCCATCGTCGAGATATTCGGTCGAGACCGCCGGCCGGACGAACAGGCACTGATTGTGGAAGTACGTCCGATGCAACAGCTTCGAGGACACGGTGTTGAAGAACGTCTCGGCGCACTCCGGCTGTCGATGATCGACGAGCAGGGCGATGAAGCGCTGCTTGACCTGTGCCCAGTACGCGTCGTCGCCGCCGCCGGCGTCGCCGAACCCGAAGTCACGCTCGATGCGCTCGACCGTCTCGGCGACGCGTCGATCGTAGAAGTCGATCCGATCGCCGGCGACGTGTCCGATCGCAAGCCAGTTCCCCGCCTCGAAATAACGCTTGGCCGCGCGCGCGCATTCGCGAAACAGCGCGTAATGGCGATCGAAGCCCTCGACGAGCACCCTCGCGATGACATCGGGCGACGCTTCTGCCGCGCGCCGCTCGACGACTGCGTTGCGCGGCGCGACGTCGGTCATGCGCGCGGCCGGCGGCGCTGCGCCGCGCTCAGTTGCCCTTGGCTTTCTCGATCTGCGCGTTGTATTCCTTGACGCCGTCGTTGTATTCGTTGATCGCGTCGTTCGACGCCTTGACGTGCGGCTCGGCAAGCGCTTGCTGCTCGTTGATGAACTTCTTCAGGCAGTCGACGTATTCGACGTACCCCTTCTGCCAGTTCTTCCGCTGGTTGTCGCTCGCGAGGCCGCCGGGAAAATCACCCGGCTTCGCGCATGAATGCTTTGGCGTGGGACCGGCGGGTGCCGCCGCGGGTTGCTGCGCCAGCGCGCTAGCGGCCATGCCTGCCAGCGCAACGCTGGCGACGATCCTGCTGATTCGGTGCGTCATGTGAGGCTCCTGGAAACGGTGCGCCCGCATTCTACCCTCGCAGGGGCCTCAAGGCGTCGCGCTATCGATCGTGCCAGAGCGCCAGGGCCTGCAAGCCGACCGAGATCAGGTCGATGCCGATTCCGAGGTCGGACTCCCGGCGGTTGCGCGCGAGCTCGCGCTCGACGTTGGCGATCGCGATGACGCCATCGCCCGTCAGCGGCTTTGCTTCGGTGCGTCGCGCCTCTGCCGAGTCGAGGGCCGCGAGCGCCTTGCCGACGGCGTCCGGATCGAGCAGCATCACCGGCGCGCCGCAATACGGGCACACCGCGGAGCGGTCGAGCGCGACAGGTCCGCCACAGCTGACGCAGCGCACCGTCGAGACGGTTGCGCGAAGGCGCGTGACTTCGCTCTCCTCGATCGGGCGGATGAAGTTCTTTTCGCGCAGGAATTGCGCATAGGGCGTGAACCTGCCGTGCCCGCGGCGGCACCGGTAGTACGTGAAACGCGTCGTCTGGTTGACGTCGCGCGTGAGAGTGAGCGGCGTCGTACAGCGCGGGCAGGGCAGCAATGCGGGAAAGGCTGCACGCTGTTGCGGACGGGACGCGCTGATCGCGCGAAAGAGCTCGATCAGCGCGCCGGGCGTCAGCTGCTGGCTCTCGGTTGCGTCGAGCCACAGCGCCTGGCAGTTGTCGCACGCGTCGAGCGTCAGCGGCGCGAGCGGGGCTCGCGCAAGCTCGAGCGGCCGCATCGACCCGCCGCAGCCGGGGCAGGTCAGCAGCGCCACGTCGCGATCACATTGCGCGCAGAACCGCTTGCGGGCAGTGCAGCCAGTGAACTCCCTTGTTCTCGCGTCGTGCGGAGCGCTCGACCTGGTCCATCTGGTCGACGTTGCAGACGACGCGCCCGTCGACGTCCGCCTTGGTGAGCGGTTCCGGCGTGCAGCCTGCCGTCAGGATCACCGCCGCCATGATTGCCGTGAGCGAGAAGATTCGCATCATCGTCTCTCCTTTCCCGCGGCGCGCCCGCGGAACGTCGAACCCGACGCAACACCGGCCGCATCGGCGGCGTCAGCGCGCGTTGAATGTATTGCAATCGCGCGGGTCACCCGATTGCAGTCCGGTGCGGAACCAGCGGGCGCGCTGCTCGGCGGAGCCATGCGTGAACGAGTCCGCCGGCAGCCGGCCCTTGCTGATCTGGTCGTCACCGACGGCCGCGGCCGCCCGCAGTCCGCTTTCGATATCCTTGGCGTCGATGATGTTGCGCTTCTGAGAAAAGAAGCCCCATACGCCCGCATAACAATCAGCCTGCAGCTCGAGCCGCACCGACAGCGCGTTACGCGTCCGCTCGTCGGCGCGCTGCGATTGCGCGTCGAACTGGCGCATGGTGCCGAGCAGGTTCTGCACGTGGTGCCCCACTTCGTGCGCGATCACGTACGCCTGCGCGAAGTCCCCCGGCGCACCGAAGCGGTTGTGCAGTTCGCTGAAGAACGTGGTATCGAGATAGAGGTCGTGATCTGCCGGGCAGTAGAACGGACCGACCGCTGAGCTCGCCTGGCCGCATCCCGAACGCGTCCCTCCGCGATAGAGAACGAGTTTCGGCTTTTCGTAGCGCTGGCCCATCGCCTGGAAGATCGCGCCCCAGACGTCCTCGGTATCGCCGAGTACGGCTTTGGAGAAGTCGGTATTGACGGCCGCCGGTGATCCGGCAGGTGCAGAGGGTGCACCCGCGCCGGTTTGCGGACCGTAACCCGGCGGCGCCGACTGCTGCGGCGGCGGCTGCACGGAGCCGCCGTCGCCGCCGCCCATCATGCCGAGCATTTCGAACGGATTGATGCCGAAGAGCATGCCGACGATGACGAGAATGATCATCGCGCCGCCGCCAAGGCGCATCCCACCAAACCCAAGACCGCCGCCGCCGCCGCTGCCTTCGGGCATGCCGCCCGTGCGGTCCTCGACGTTGTCGCTGCGCCGGTAATCGCCCCACCGCATCGTTGTCCCCTCGAAAAGTCAGCGTCGCACGCGATCGGCGCACGTACACGTTTTGAATGCGCCGATTATACGGTGACCTGCAGGCCCGCCGCGGTTCGTCGCGGTGGTGCGTGCAGCGGCGAACTCGACGATCACGGCTTCAGTGCGCGATAAAGGTACGGCAGGCTGACATCCATCCGATAGTCGATCGACGAGTGATTGTCATCGAATTCCTCGTACACATGCGCAATGCCGTGCTGAGTCAGCCGCTTGGACAGCACGCGCGCGCCGTAGTGCAGATGATATTGGTCGCGCCAGCCGCAGTCGACATAAATGCCGCGCATGGATTTGAGATTCCGTTTGCACGACGCGACAAGATTGACCGGATCGTTGCGCTGCCAGCGGCGCCACCGCGCCGGAATGAGCTCACCGGTTTCGAGGTTGAATGGCAGCCGGAAGCCGAGCGGGGTCCGTGGATCGGGATCGTAAGTAGCAGCCATCGCGAGGTTCATCAGCGCGTGCACTTCGCCGTCGGCGAGCTTGTCCTTTTGCCAGATGTGCTCGAGGAAGCGCTTGACGCGGCCGTCGTCGACGCCGGACGCGGTCTCGCGCTCGTCGCGTAGCACGTCGACGCGTCCGGGCATGCGTCGCCGCCTGCGATAGCGGTCGAGCTCGTTCAGCGTGCGCGGCCAATCAGTGAAGTAGCAGAAATCGAACAGCGCGTCGCCGGAATGGTCGGCAACGGCGCCCCAGTGCTCTGCGTGACGCATTGCGTGAATGATCGCGCCATAGCCGCCCGACGACTTGCCGAAGCAGCCGCGATGCTCGCGCGACGCGAGCGTGCGAAACTGTCCGTCGACAAACGGGATCAGCTCGCGCGTCAGGTAATCCGCGTAGCGACCGATTGCGGACGAGTTCACGTACTGGTTGCCCCCGAGCGACGTGAAGCAGTCGGGGAACACCACGATCGTCGGCCCCATCCGCCGTTGCGCAATCAGCCGCGCGATCCGCTCAGGGACGTTTTCGTCGAACGGCCGCCAGTTGAGATGCGCGAGGCCCGAGCCCGTGAAGCCGACGAGGTCGAACAGCACTGGAAAGCGTCGTCCCCGACCTGCGCTGCGGCCCCGCGTGACGCCCTGGTCGTAGCCCGGCGGCAGCCACACGGCAACCTTGCGCAGATGCGGATCGCCGAGCGCGTTCCCGGCGAGCATCTTCGAATCGTAATCGAGCACGACGACTTGCCCGGTGGATTTCGACGTCGGCTTTCGGCTCATGTCGCTCGCGGGTCGGGTGGACAGCGGCAGATTGTGCCGGTCCGACCGCCGGGCGGCAACGGCAATCCGGGCTTGCGCCGGAGAGGCCCTAGAATCCGCTCTTTTGCGCGATTCATCATGACTTCTCCGATCCAGCCATCCACATCGCCTTCGCTCGCCGCGATCAGCCGCGGCACGCTCTTCACAAGCTTTCTCAAGATGGGACTGCTCGGATTCGGCGGCGTGCTGCCATGGGCGCGGCGCGTCATCGTCGACGAGCGGCGATGGCTCGACGATCGCGAGTTCGCCGAGCTGATCGGGCTGTGTCAGGTGCTGCCAGGACCCAACGTCGTCAACCTTTCCGTCATCATCGGCTCGCGCAGTCACGGTCCGCTTGGTTCGCTGATCGCGGTGTCCGGCATCCTGTTCGTCCCGGTCGGGTTGATGCTGGTGATCGCAACGTTCTACGCGTCGGTCGCGCACGAGCCGATCGCGCGCAATGCGATCGCCGGTGCTTCAGCGGCCGCTGCCGGGCTGATCATCGGCACGGCCGTACGGCTGCTGCTGCAGACGCGTCCGCCCGTGCGGGGGCTGCTGACGGGCGGCGCGGCATTCGTGGCGGTCGGCGTGCTGCAGTGGCCGCTGCTGTGGGTGATCGTCGTGCTGATCGTCCTGGGCGTGGCCGCCGAGTGGCGAGCGTCGCGCGCGATCGAGCCAAAGCGGTGAGCGCAGCACACGTGCGCCGCGGGAGCGCGCGCCGATGAGTACCGCGGAAATCCTCGTCGAAATCGCGCTTCGCTTCGCAACGTTGTCGCTCGTTGCCATCGGCGGCATCAATGCGATCCTGCCCGAGATTCATCGCGTCGTCGTCGATGTCGAAGGCTGGATGTCGAGCGCCGAGTTCGCGGAGCTGTTCGCGCTCGCCCAGCTTTCGCCAGGCCCCAACGCGATGATCGTCGCGCTGGTTGGCTGGAAGCTCGCCGGCGTTGCCGGTGCGCTTGTCGCCACGCTCGCCGCTTGCGGACCGTCGTCGATCGCCTGTTACATCGCGTGGCAATGGGCCGATCGGCTGCGCCAATCGAGAGTGCGCGCGATCGTCCAGCGCGCGCTGGCGCCGATCGCGATCGGTCTCATCCTGGCAAGCGGCTACACGCTGGCGCTCGGCGCGGATCGCTCGCCGGGCGCAGTTGCGTTGACGGTAGTCGCGACGGCCGCGCTGGCGTTTACGCGCATCAATCCGTTCTGGATCCTGCTCGCGGCGGGCGTGGCCGGCGTCGCGGGTCTCGCCTGACGAACGTGCGCTAGGCCTTCTTCCTGATCATCGTGCCGCGACAGCGCGGTGCACCGCAACGGCACTCGTAGTTCGCCAGGAGTCGCGGCGTGCGCCGGCCCGGGACGTTCAGGTTGTAGTCGTACGACAGCTCTTCGCCGGCCTCGATCGACCGCTTGGCGGCGATGAATACGCGGCAATCGTCGTCTTCGTACGGCTCGCAATTGGGACGACAACTGTGGTTGATCCAGCGCGCCGCATTGCCGCCGCGGCCCGCATCGATTACGCGGCCGTCGTTCAACTCGAAGAGGAACGTGTGATATGGATTGTTCGGGTCGCTGTCCGGCAGCTCGTCCGCGGCTTCCATCGAGACGCGACGGCCACGATACTCGACGATGTCAGCACCCTTGGGAATCGTTCGCGTCGCAAACACGCCGCGACCGTGGATCGGGGAGTTGCGAACGGCATACGCCGGCTTCTTTTTGGCGGGCGCCTTCTTCGCGGCGGATGGCGTGCCGCGTGCGGCTTTCGTTAAGCGCTTCGGGGTGGCGGTCTTGGCGGGCATCGGTGTGAACCTTTTGGCGAGCGGCGATTGTCGCACGCCCGCCCATGCACGCCGTGCGCGCTTGCGAAGTGGATGCGTCAGTCGACCTTCGGCGGCGCACGCGGCGCCACCTCGGTCACGATGGCGCGGCCTTCCAGCCGGTCGATATTGGCCAGCGACGGGAAGAGCCTCATCCACACGAACACGACGACGAGCGTGCCGATGCCACCGATGACGACGGACGGCACGACGCCGAACCATGCCGCCGTCACGCCTGATTCGAACTCGCCGAGCTGGTTCGACGTGCCGATGAACAGCGAGTTGACGGCGCTGACACGGCCGCGCATGTGGTCGGGCGTCTGTAGTTGCACGAGCGACTGGCGGATGACGACGCTGATCATGTCGGACGCGCCGAGCACGAGCAGCGCGACCAGCGACACCGCGAACGATTCCGATAGGCCGAACACAACGGTCGCCGTGCCGAACACGGCCACGGCCGCAAACATCTTGCGCCCCGCGTGGCCTCGCAGCGGGTGATGTGCAAGCCACAGTGCCACGCCGAGCGCGCCGACCGCCGTGCACGAGCGCAGCAGCCCGAGTCCCCACGGCCCCGTGTGCAGGATGTCGCGCGCATAGATCGGCAGCAGCGCCGTCGCGCCGCCGAGCAGCACGGCGAACATGTCGAGCGATATCGCACCGAGCACCGCGGGCTGGCGGCGGATGAAACGAATGCCTTCGAGCACCGACGACAGGCCCGGTGCCGATGCCGGCGCGCGCCGCCGCTCGATGCGGATCAGGAAGATCATCAGCCCGGTCAGCACGAACAGCGCCGTGCTGACGGCATAAACGGTTGCCGGCCCGGCGACATAAATGATGCCGCCGAGCGCCGGCCCGGCGATGATCGCCGTCTGCCCGGCCGACGCGTTCGCCGCGATCGCGCGCGACAGCAGTTGCGGTGGGACGAGCGCGGGGAGCAGCGCCTGCATCGTCGGCATCTGGAACGCGCGCGCAGCCCCGACGACGAATATCAGCGCGAAGATGACGACCTCGCTGATGACGCCGAGCGCGCTTGCGATGCCGAGACCCAGCGCCGCGGCAGCTTCGGCGAGCATGCAAAACTGCAATACGCGGCGGCGATCGAAATGGTCGGCGACATGGCCCGCGACGAGCACGAGGAAGAACGACGGCAGAAATTGCGCGAGGCCGACGAGCCCGAGGTCGAGCGCACGCCCGGTCAGCGTGTAGACCTGCCAGCCGACGGCGACGGCGAGCATCTGGTGGGCGATCATCGCAAATACGCGCGCGAGCCAGAACAGCACGAACGGGCGCTCGCCCATCAGTGTCGGCTCGGGCGGGCTCGCAGGACCAATCGTCGTCATTGCGCGGCGCCGGTGTCGATCAGCGTCAATATCACGGGCATCGACAGTGCGGCGATCGCCGTCGTCAGCACGATCGCCGACGCGATCGCGCCCGACAGCACGCCGAACTGCCGCGACATCAGGTAGACGTTCGCGCCGATCGGCAGCGCCGCGAGCATGACGACGGCGGCGGTTTCCAGCGGCGGCAGCACGAGAATGCGCGCGAGGCCGTATACCGCCGCCGGTTGCGCGACGAGTTTCAAGAACGCGATGGCAAAGCTCTGTCGCCACTCGGCACGAATGCCGAATTCCGCAAGGCCCATGCCAAGTGCAATCAGCGACAGCGGTACCGCTGCCTGGCTCACCATCGACATGGTCTGGTCGAGGATGTCCGGCAACGGGAGCCCGAGAAATCCGAATGCGGTGCCGGCCAGGATGCTCGCGACAATGGGATTCGTGATGACGCCGTGGACGGTCTTCAGCAGGCTGCGCGCCGACAAATCGCGGTGACGCGCCCATTCGACCGAGATCGTGACGAGCGTCCACAGCACGAGCGAATTGAACACGACAACCAGCGACACGGCGGGAAGCGCCGCCTCACCGAGCATCACCTTTGCGATCGGGATGCCGAGCAGCACGAGGTTCGAGAAGATGCCACCCATCGCGAATACCGACTGGCCGACACCGTCCATCCGGAACAGTGCAGCACTCGCGATGCGACCGATGACGTAGACCAGCAGGCAACCGCCGAAGAACGCCAGCAGCAGACGCGCATCCACACGCGGCAGCCGCCCGAAGTCGCTCATCAGCCGGAACAGCAGCGTCGGCACGGCAATCGTGAACACGAACCGTGTCAATGCGTCGGAAGCCGTGCGTGGCCAGCCGAAGCGCGACAGCGCATAACCCAGCAGGACGAGCAGGAACAGCGGCGCCGTCAGTCCGGCGACATGCAGCAGCATCGCCAACGCGAGGGCGAGCTCAGCGGCCGCGCGGGCCGATCAGCGCGAGGAACTCGTCGCGTGTTGTCTCGGAATCGCGAAATGTCCCCAACACCGACGACGTCACCATTTCGGAGTTCTGCTTTTCCACGCCGCGCATCATCATGCACAGGTGACGTGCCTCGATCATCACGCCGACGCCGCGCGCGTCGATCGAATCGAATACCGCCTGCGAGATCTGCTCGGTAAGCCGTTCCTGCAGTTGCAACCGGCGGGCGAACATGTCGACGAGCCGGGCGAGCTTGCTTACGCCGAACACGCGGCCCGTCGGGATATAGCCGATGTGGCAGCGTCCGAAGAACGGCAGCATGTGGTGCTCGCAGAGGCTGTACACCTCGATGTTCTTCACGATGACCATGCTGTTGGTCGACTGCGTGAAAATTGCGCCGTTGATCAATGCCGTGACGTCGGTGCGGTAGCCGGAAGTCAGGAATGCCATCGCCTTCGCGACGCGCTCGGGTGTCTTCAGCAATCCTTCGCGTTCGGAGTCTTCGCCCAGCGCCCGCAGGAGTTCACGCGTGAGTTGCTCGATCTTCTGCACGTCGATTGTCATATCGGTGAGGCTTGGCACGCTGCGGGTGCCGGCCGTTGACGGGGGAGGGCAGGAGTATGAGAGATTGCACGGGCTTGCGCCATGTCGCGCGTTTGGCTGCCCCCGCGACCGGCTGTCTTGTAAAAATGCGCATCCCGGTCACCGGCGCCCATTTTGCAGGCACGATGTACGATGAGGTTCATTGCCATCGGCGCCGGGAGCGATCGCCATCGACCCGGCCGGCATCCGGAGCACCGCTGATGAGTCGTCCGGAGGACTGCCTGTGAAGTGCGCGAGCTGCGGCCAGGACAACCCGGCCGGCGCACGCTTTTGCGTTCACTGTGGCACCGAGCAGGTGTCGACGCCCATTGCGGTGGCGGCGGCAGCGAACGCGGTACGGCCTAGAAGCCCGGTGCCGCAGGCAGCCAATGCGCCACAGGCGGCCAACGCGCCGCAGGCAGCCAACGCGCCGCAGGCGGATGCTTCGCGCACGACCGGACGACAACCGCGGGCCGAGCGGCCGCGCGCGACGCGTCATTTCGCTGACGCGTGGGGCCCCGACACCCAAGCTCCGGCATTCCCCGCCGGCAGCGATCCGTTCGAGGTCACGGGCGGCCCGTACACCGGCACGCCGCCGCGGATGTCGGCGCCAACGCCTGCCGCGATCCCCGTTTATGCCGCGCATCCGCGCCGCCTCGGTATCGCCATGCTGCTCGTCGCCCTTTGCGTCATCGTGGCATTGATCGCCTTCGTCGCCTGGAAGACACGCGCGGGCGCGCCGGCGGCGCCGCCTCCTGCCGCGGAAACCAGCGACGATGCAAGCGTGATGTCGGCGTTTCCGCCGGATGCCACGCCGCAACGACCTGCGCGCGCCGGAGCTCCGCCGGCGCGCGGGTCGCCGCAAGCCGCTTCGGGTGGTTCGGGTGTCGATGCCCCACCGACCGGTGGCGCATCCACCGCCGACGGCGTCGCGGCGCATCCACCGGTGGAGATCAAGCCGCTGCCCGCCAAGCCGGCGCGCAAGGCGGCCGTTGCAACGGCACCAAAGAGCCCGCCGCCAGCCCCGCCGGTCGTCCAGCCCGAGGTTGCACCGGCACCTGCACCGCCGCCCGTCGCCGCAGCGCCGCGGAAGGCAGCTCCCGCCGTCGACCGGTGGGTGCTGATGACCGAAGAGCTGTCGCGCTGCACGCGCGAGGATTTCATTTCGCGCGTCATCTGCGACCAGCGCGTGCGGTTCCGCTATTGCGATGGTTACTGGGGCAAGACGCCACAGTGCCCGGGCAACCCGGTTCCCGAGCGCAGCCAGTGACGTAATGCTGTCGTTCGCGGCGCCCGGCTGCCCTCGCCTGTCGACGCTAAAACACGTCGCACCCTGCGCGTGACGGCGCATGCCGTAGGTGCATCCCTACAGTCAATTCCGCGCGAAGCCGATGATGCGGATCCCGCGATAGCGTCTACCCTCGATGCATGTCGAGATCGCGACCGACGTTGTGCGGTCCCACGTTACGGGGGAGAGAAAATGACGCGAATCGTTGCAGGCGTATTCGATGACGGGCAGTCAGCAGCGGCGGCTGCGCACGCGTTGCGCGAAGCGGGTTTCGAAGCCGCGGACCTCGACCAGTTCGCGCTGAATCCGCCGGGCCGTCACAATCGCTTGCCGCTCGGTGGCGACGAGGATGCCGATGCGAAGGCCGAAGGCGGCGACAAGGGTGCGATCACCGGTGCGGCGATCGGCACGGCCGTCGGTGCCGTCGCCGGGTTGGCCGCGATGCCGCTGGTAGGACCGATTGCCGTCGCCGGCGGTGCGGCCGCCGGCGCCTATGCAGGGTCGCTGGCCGGCGCGGTCGAGAAGATGGGCGACGACGAACCGGCGCCCGAACTGCGGCCCGCCGGTGTGATGGTCGCCGTCAATACCGACTCGGACGAGGATCAGGACACCGCCATCAGCCTGTTGCGCAACCGCGGCGCCCAGATGATCGAGCGCGCCGACGGATCGTGGCACAACGGAAAGTGGGTGGATTTCGATCCGGTGCGTCCGCCGGATATCATCGAGTCGAACGTCGCAACGACCCGGCATGGGAACGGAGCGCGGCCATGAAGCGCCTGCTGCGGTCGGACGGCCGGTCGCTTGCGCGTCCGCCCACGTTGCGCCACATGCAGGAGGGACGCTGGGGCTATATCCTGGCGTGGCTCGTCGGCGTGCCAGTGCCGATCCTGATTCTCATCTACCTGCTGCGCGGCTGCACTTAGCGGCCGACCTTCTGCGCGGCCGCACTTAGCGGCCGGGGAGGGCCGCGGTCAGCGGAGTCCGGCGGGATTACCCGCGGCCCACGAACGGCATTTTCGTCGCCATCACGGTCATGAACTGCACGTTCGCGATGATGGGCAGGCTTGCCATGTAGACGACGGCGCTGGCGACGTGCGCGACGTCCATCAGCGGCTCGATCGCGATCTCGCCATTGGCTTGCGGCACGCCGGTGGCCATTCGGGCGGCCATTTCGGTTGCCGCGTTGCCGATGTCGATCTGGCCGCACGCGATGTCGTATTTGCGTCCGTCGAGGGACGTCGATTTGGTTAGGCCGGTGATCGCGTGCTTCGTCGCCGTGTAGGGTGCCGAGTTGGGCCGCGGCGCGTGCGCCGAAATCGAGCCGTTGTTGATGATGCGGCCGCCGCGGGGCGTTTGCGCTTTCATGATGCGGATCGCGTGCTGGGTGCACAGGAACGCACCCAGCAGATTGGTATTGATCACCGCCTGCAACGTTTCGACCGGCAGGTCCTCGAGCGGCACAGCCGGTGCGCCGGTGCCAGCGTTGTTGAACAGCAGGTCGAGCCGGCCGAGTTTCTGGGCGACGCCATCGAACAGCGCCGATACCGAGGCGGGATTGCCGATGTCAGTGACGATGGGAAGCACGTCGCCGCCGCGGCTGCCTGCGGCGCGCACTGTCGAATCGAGCGCGTCGCCACGGCGTCCCGCAACGGCGACGCGGTAGCCGTTTTCCAGCAGCGCGAGCGCCACTGCCTTGCCGATCCCGCTTCCGGCACCGGTGACAATTGCAACCTTGCGTTGATCGTTCATCGGCCTTGGTTCTCCTGCGACGTCCGGGACACTAGCACAGCCGGGCTGCGCTGCGCTTCGTCGTCCAATCGCTTGGTGCGCTCGTGCCGCTTGCGGCCGCCCGGCGGCGCGAACAGCGTCGGCGGTGCGATCGCGTTGCCTTGCGCGAAGTCGACGCCCACGCTGCGCAGCGCTTCGAGCGTCGCCGCCGTTTCGACGGACTCGGCGATCGTCTGCTTGCCCATCACGCGGCCGATCCGGTGGATCGCCTCGACCATCGCTGCATCGACAGGATCGTGCAGCATGTTGCGCACGAAACTGCCGTCGATCTTGATGTAGTCGACCGGCAGTTGCTTCAGATAAGTGAACGACGAGACGCCGACGCCGAAATCGTCGAGCGCGAAGCGGCACCCCGGCTCCCGCATCGCACCGATGAATTCAGCAGCTTTCGACAGGCTCGTCACCGCCGTCGTTTCGGTGATCTCGAAGCAGATCGCGCGGTGCGGAATGCGGAAGCGCGCGAAGCTCTCGCGCACGTAGTCGAGAAACTGGTCGTCGCCGATCGATGCGCCCGAAAGGTTGATCGCATAGGTTCCGGAAAGCGCGCTCGCGTCGCCCGCAGCGCGGCGGTCGGCCAGCAGCCGGAACGCCGTGCGGATTACCCAGCGGTCGATCGACGGCATCAGGTGATAGCGCTCGGCCGCCGGGATGAAAGTGATCGGCTGGATCAGCTCATCGCTCTCGTCGATCAGCCGCACGAGCAGTTCCTGGTGCAGCACCTCGGTGCCCGTCGAGTGCATCGCGTGCATCGGCTGCGCGTACAGACAGAGCCGGTCCTCGGCCAGCGCGCGATGCAGCCGGTTCACCCACTCCATCTCGCCGCGCCGCAGCGCGACTTCGTCATCCTCGGGGCGATAGACCTGTACGCGATTGCGGCCCTTGTCCTTCGCGAGGTAGCACGCGGCGTCCGCGGCCGACAGCACGCTCGCGAGCGTATGCGGCCCTTCGGCCAAGTTGACGAGACCGATGCTGACGCCGATCGTGAACGAGCGGTTCTTCCATGCGAAGCGGAAATCGACGATCGCCTTGCGCAGCGCCTCGGCGATGCGCAGCGCGGGCGACGGCGGGCAATGCGGCAGCAGCACGCCGAACTCGTCGCCGCCGAGGCGCGCGAGCACGTCGCCTTCGCGCAACCGTGGCCGCAAGAGCGCGCCGACCTGGCGCAGCAATTCGTCTCCGGCAGCGTGGCCGCTCGTGTCGTTGACGACCTTGAACTGGTCGAGATCCAGATACAGCACCGCGTGCTGTCCTTCCTCCGCCTCGCGATGCTCGACGGTCGCGCGCACGCGCTGCTCGAACTCGCGGCGGTTGAGCAGACCCGTCAGCGGATCGTGGCTCGCCAGGTTGGACAGGCGCGCCGCGTACTGGCGCTCGCGACTCATGTCCTGCACGACGAGAACTGCGCCCACGGTGCGCGCCGTGCGATCGCGAATCGGTGCGACGCTGTAGTCGATCGCGATCGATTCGGCGCCCCGGCACAGCAGCACGACGTTGCCTTCGGCTTCGATGGCGCTGGCTTCGCTCAGCGCACGGGCGACCGGATCGGCGATCGGCGCGCCGGTCGCCTCGTCGACGACAGCGAACACTTCGGCGACGGGGCGCTGGTGCGCTTCGGCCAGCGGCCAGCCGGTGAGCCGCTCGGCGACGGGGTTCATGAACTCGATGCGGCCCGCCGTGTCGACGGTGACTACCGCGTCGGCGATGGACGCGAGCGTGACCTGCGCGCGCTCCTTCTCCTCGAACAGCAGCGCTTCCGCCTGGCGGCGCTTGCGGATGTCCGACAGCGAGCCGACGAAGCGCTCTTCGCTCGCGGCAAGCGCGTCCTGCAGGTTGCGGCGCTGCGTGAACAGTCTGCGCAATGTCACGCTTGCAAGGGCGACGACGCTCAAGCTCGCGATCAGCCTGACGACGAGCACCATCAGGCGTGCAGAAGGATCCGCCGGATCGAGCAGGAAGTCCGTGAGCGCGATCGCGACCAGCACGACGACGATGCAGATGAATGGCCAGATCGTTCTGAACAACGACTGCACGGCCGGCTTTCGTTCGCCGCGGCCCGCATTCGTCGCAAGCAGCCGAAGCTCGGACGGATCGTTGATGTCGCGCGCGTCCATGCTCAGCCGCCCGCCGCGTTCGACGCGACGCCCGCCATGTCGCCGAGTCGCGCATCGTGCGTGACCGCGGCATCGGCCATCGCGCTCTTTACCCGTGCCGGTGCCTGCGCGGTCAGCGCGATCCACGAGGGGTGGCGCGCCGCCGATGTCCAGACGGCCCAGTGCAGCGCCGAAAGTGCCGCAGGGTCGGCGATCAGCTGATTCTTGTCGGCGCCCGATAGCACACCCAGACCGTCACGTAGCGCACGCTCGGCGATTGCGGTGCTCTGGAAGTCGCGATTGCCCGCTGTGCCGGTGCGGCCCACCGCCTGCGCGCAGATCAGCGCATTGGTCACGGGGTCGACGATCGCAGTCGCGACATCGGCGGGCTGGGGCGCGTGGTGCCAGTAGCGTCGCGTGGCGCGGATGACCGGTGGCGGGTGCGACTCCTCGGGAATCAGGAAGTATTTGCGCCGTCGCAAGCGGCGCCCGAGACCGATGCGGCTCGTCAGCACCGACAGCGGGATGGACAGGATCAGTGCGCCGACGACGGGCAGCAGCCACCAGAGGTAGGACGGATTCAACCACCAGACGATCGCTGCCCAGAGGACGCCCACGAGCGTATGGGTGCCGTGACGCGCCACCGCGTTCTTCCAGCCGGTTTCGTTGTCGTCGCGCGGCGGCGACTTCCAGCGCACGGCGCGGCCGGCGAGCGCCATCGTCACGAACTGCGTGTGGAACAGCATCCGGATCGGCGCGAGCAGTGCGGAGAACACCATCTCGCAAAAAAGACTCAAGGCGAGGTGCAGCCGCCCGCCGTGCGGTTGGGGGTCGGCCCACGCGATGCGCAGCGCTGCTAGCACCTTCGGCAGGAACAGCAGTGTGGCCGTGGCCGAGAATAGCGTGATCGCCCATTCGGGACGCCACTCGGGCCACAGCGGAAACAGCTGATACGGCTCGACGAAGTACTGGGGCTCGCGCAGCGTGTGGATCGCGAGCAGCACCGTCGACAGGATCAGGAACAGGAACCACAGCGCAGCCGACACGTAAGCCATCACGCCGGTCATGAAGACGGCGCGGTGCGCCGGGTGCAACCCGCGCATCCAGAACAGCCGGAAGTTCATCAGGTTGCCCTGGCACCAGCGGCGGTCGCGCGACAATTCGTCGATGAGGTTGGGCGGCATTTCCTCGTAGCTGCCCGGCAGGTCGTACGCGATCCATACGCCCCAGCCGGCGCGCCGCATCAGCGCAGCTTCGACGAAATCGTGCGACAGGATCTCGCCCGACAGCGCGCCGCGTCCGGGCAGCCGGCCGATCGCGCAATAGCGGATGAACGGTGCGACACGAATGATCGCGTTGTGACCCCAGTAGTGCGATTCGCCGAACTGCCAGAAATGCAGGCCGGCGGTGAACAGAGGTCCGTACACGCCGGTGGCGAACTGCTGGACGCGCGCGTACAACGTGTCGCGACCCGCGGCGCGCGGCGCTGTCTGGACGATGCCCGCGTCCGGATTGGCTTCGGCAATCCGCACGAGGGACGTCAGACAATCGCCGGTCATCACACTGTCGGCATCGACCACGATCATGTAGCGGTACTTGCGGCCCCAGCGCCGGCAAAAATCGGCGATGTTGCCGCTCTTGCGCTTGATTCGGTGCTGGCGCCAGCGATAGAACACGCGTCCAAAACCATCGACGCTGCGGCACAGCGCGAGCCACGCGTCGAGCTCGGCGACACGCGTGTCGGCGTTGCCGGTGTCGGAAAGCACGTAGAAGTCGAAGCGATCGAGCGCGCCGGTGCGCCCGAGCGATTCGTACGTGGCGCGCAGGCCGGCGAACACGCGCTGTACGTCTTCGTTGCAGATGGGCATCACGACCGCGGTGCGCACATCCGGCGGAATGTCGATCGCCGCCGTTCCAAGCTGATGGCGGGAGATCGCGTAGCGGTCGTTGCCGCGCGCGAGCAGCCAGAAGCCTGCGAGCGCCGTCCAGAAGCCGGCGGAAATCCACGCGAACAGGATCGCGAACAGAATCAGGATTGCAATCTCGATCGGGTCGCGTCCGTGATACGGAAGGATCCGGATCATGTAGTCGGTCGCAATCACCGTCTGGCCGAGGATCAGCGCCGCCAGCACTATCCGTCGCCGCGACGCGCGACCGCGCCAGCGGCCGCCGGGATCGCGCTCTTTCCTGGCCGGCGGGTGCTCGTCGACTCCGATGGATGCATCGCCGGACGGTGGCAATGTGCCGGCGCTGCGCCCGGACGCAGCGCTGCCGAGCCAACCGTGCGGCGCCATCGGGCTTCGCGCGAGCCGCGGCGTCGTCTCCAGCCGCTCGCGGCCCTGCACGTCGTGCGTGACCGGCGGCTGGTGTTCCCCGCCGCCGACGGCGAGTCGCAAGCGTGCACCGATCGTCGCGTGGGCGGCGTTGGCCGCAGTGGCCGCGTGCGAAGCGAGCATCGCGTGCACGCGGGCGAGCGCTCGCGCAACGGTTGCGCCGTGCGCCAACGCGTCGGCGAACAGCAGCGCACGTCGTTCGCCCGACAGCGGCAGGCGCGCGAGATACCGCAGCAGCACGTCCGCGACCGCCGGTACCGCGTTCAATTTACCGGGAGGATGTAGCTCCATGTCTCGGAAAGCGTCGTGGCGCCGTTGCGCAGGAACGCACGCAGCTCACCCGGCTTCTTGTCGTCCTGCCGCTTCATGCGGATCGTGAGCCGCCACCCGCCGGTAACGTCGTTGCGATAGGCGTTGGTCTCGAGGATGTCGAGGTTCTGGTCCGCGCTCACCACGCCCTGCACCGGCGTCTCGGGCGCGAGCTTGCGCAGCGACGGTCCCTCGAAATCGACGATCAGCGAAATGCTGTCGTCGGGCTTGCGCAGGTAGCCGTGGCCGCGGCGCGTTTGCGCGACGTAACCGAGCGATGGACGCGTTTCATTGTCCTTCTGCCACAGCATCCGGTATTCGTAGTCGAACGGTTGCTGCGGCGCCGGCGCAGTGTCGGGCGAGAAAAACGCGACGATGTTGTCGTTGGTCTCGTCCGGTGTCGGGATTTGCACGAGCTCGATACGCCCCGCGCCCCATTTGCCCTTCGGCTCGATCCAGGCGGACGGACGCGTCTCGTAGCGCGCCTCCAGGTCCTCGTAGTCGGAAAAGCTGCGATCGCGCTGCAGCAACCCGAAGCCGAGCGGATTGGTGACCGCGAACGATGTCACGAGCAGCCGCTTCGGGTTGACGAGCGGACGCCAGATCCACTCGCCGGTGCCGTTCTGGATCGACAGCCCGTCCGAGTCGTGCACTTCGGGGCGGAAATCGTCGATGCCGACGCGATGGTTCTCGCCAAAATAGAACATGCTTGTCAGCGGCGCGAGCCCAAGCTTTGCGACGTTCTGCCGCAAATAGAGTTGCGCGCGCACCTCGATCACCGTGTCCTGTCCAGGCTTCAGCACGAAACGATACGCACCGGTGGCGCGCGGCGAATCGAGCAGCGCATACAGACGCAATTCGCGCGCCTGCGGATCGGGTCGCTCGATCCAGAACTCTGTGAACAGCGGAAACTCCTCGCCGGACATGAGCGCGGTATCGATCGCGAGGCCTCGCGCCGACAGGCCGTAGCGCTGCCCACGGCCGAGCGCACGAAAATAGCTCGCGCCGAGGAACACCAGCACTTCGTCCTTGTACTTTGTCGAATTGATCGAGAAGTGGACGCGAAACCCCGCATAGCCAAGGCCGCTCAGCGCCTTCGGATCGAGCGTGTTGGCGCCGTAGTCGAAGAGCTCCGGGTCGAAGCGAATGTCGTGTACGCCATCGGGCGCGATCTCATGCAGCCGGACCGGATAGTTGTAGTACAGCCCCTGGTGGAAGAACGCCAGCTCGAACGGCAGCTTCGCCGAGCGCCACATCGCGCGATCCGGCTTGAAGCGGATGTCGCGGTACTGGTCGTACGTGAGCTCCTGTAATTCCTTCGGCAAGTTGACATCGGGTTTCTTGTACGACGAGGCAGCGAGTTGCCGTGCGCGCGATCCGACGTCGTCGAAACCGAACGCCGCGCAGGTGGCGGCGAACAGGAACGCGGCGAGCGCGACCGTGAGGCCGCGCAGTGCCGCGAATCCAGCGCGCGTCAGAAGCAGACCCGACCGCCGAAATGGCGACCGAAACCGCCCGCGCATACCGACGGGCCCCAATACGCGTAAGGTCGCGGTCCGTAGTAGTACGGGTAATACGGCACGGCCGGGCTGTAGTACGGTACGTAGGCGGGCGCCGGGTCGACGGCGTAGTAATCCGGTGGCGCGCCGTCCCGATAATCGGGCGGCACGCTTTCGCGATAGTCGGGCGGTACCGGCGGATAAGCGCCGGCGTCAGCAGTCGTTGGCGGCATCGGTGCCGGCCTCGCCGCTGCGATTTGCCGCGCGATCTGCCATTCACGCCACTGCACGAGGCGCGCCGCTTCGTCGGCGGTGATCTCGTTCCGCGCGACGCGCGCGTCCGTTGCGCGACGATAGCCATCCATTTGCGCCGCAAGTTCCTGCGATTGCGGTTGTGTCAGCGACGGCAGCGGCGGCGGTATCGATTGCGCCGATGCAACCGGTGAGGCGATGCCCAGCGCGAGTGCGAATCCCGAAAGTGCAAACAGATGTTTCATTTCAAGCTCCTGGCTTCAAACGCCCGCATTTGTGAGGCAATTCGACCATTTCGTAGCGGGTAGGGTTCGCAACGTCGCGCAACATGATACATCGCCATCGCACGAGCTTTTCGTCGTCGAAACGATGTCGTCTGGCGGCGACGTCCGCGGGCCCGTGTCAGCGGATTGCAAGCGCGCCGCGTTACGGTGGTGCGATGTTTGCGTACCCTGGTTCTGAATGCAAGCGACGGAGGAAACGGATGCACGCAGGTGTACCGATTACAACGGGAGAGCGCATCTCCGTGTCGCGCGTAGGAAACCACTCACAGGTCGATGAGGACAACAACGATGACTAGAACCAATGCATTGCCCGCCTGGACGCGCCTCGTTGCGCTCTTCGCAGCATTGTTCGCGGGCACGATCGCGTGTGCACAAGCGCCGCAGCCTGAGCCTGACGATCCGCCGGTGCGCGTCGGCCGCATGTCCTTCGCGAACGGCGAGGTGAGCTACGCGCCGGCCGGCAGCGACGAATGGGTGCAGGCGCAGGTGAACCGCCCGATCGTCACCGGCGACCAATTGTGGGCCGACAACAACTCGCGCGCGGAACTATCTGTCGACAACAGTTCGTGGTGGCTCGGCGAGCAGACCAGCGTGACGGTGTCGAACCTCGACGATCGCATTGCGCAGTTCCAGTTGCAGCAGGGCACGCTCGAGTTTCGCGTGCGCCGGTTGCCCGACGGCAACATCGTCGAAGTGGATACGCCCAATCTCGCGTTTACCGTGTCGCGGCCGGGCCAGTATCGCGTCGTCGTCGATCCACAGGATGGTGCCACGACGGTCAGCGTGCGCTCGGGCGGCGCCGATGTTTATGGCGAAGGCGCGTCCTACGCGGTTGCGAGCGGCCAGAGCTACCGTTTCTATGGGACCGACCTGCGCGACAGCGAGCTTGCATCGCTGCCGCCACCCGATGCGTTCGATCGCTTCGTCGCCGAACGCGATCGGCGCTACGAGCGCAACGTGTCGGTGCGTTACGTGTCGCCGGAAGTCGTAGGCTACGAAGATCTCGATACGTACGGCACGTGGAGCGCACAGCCGACGTACGGCAACGTCTGGTTCCCTCGGACGGTCCGCTCCGGCTGGGCGCCGTACCGGGAAGGCCACTGGGCGTGGATCGATCCGTGGGGCTGGACGTGGGTCGACGATGAGCCGTGGGGCTTCGCGCCGTTCCATTACGGACGCTGGGCCTACTTCGATCGCGGCTGGGGCTGGGTGCCGGGTCCGCGAACGATTCGCCCCGTGTATGCGCCGGCGCTCGTCGCCTTTGTCGGCGGATCGGGCTTCAGCATCGCCGTTTCGTCAGGCCCGGCGATCGGCTGGTTTCCGCTCGGACCGCGCGACGTCTATCGGCCGCCGTATCGCGTGAGCAGCAACTACTTCCGCCAGGTCAACGTCAGCAATACGGTGATCAACCAGGTCAACATCACCAACGTCTACAACAACTATCGGACGAACACGAACGTCACGCAGGTCAACTACGCGAACATGCGCGCGCCCAACGCCGTCACGGCGGTGCCGCCGGCTGCGTTCGCACAATCGCAGAACGTGGGCCGCGCCGCGGTCGCGCTGCCGGCAGCGGCAATTGCCGCAGCACAGGTTCAGCCGGTTGCCCGCGTGGCGCCCGCGCGTACCGCGTTCGTAGGTGCCGCACCGGTTGCGCGATCCAAGCCGCCGGCCGCGTCCGTTCAGCGAGCGATGGTCGCACGTGCCGCTCCTCCGCCGGCGCCCGTGCCCGATGCGCAGAGGCTGCAGGCACTGGAAAAGAATCCCGGCCAGCCGTTGTCGCCGCGCGAGTTGCAGCAATTGCGGCAGACGGCGCAGGTCCCGGCCCGCACCGTCAAGGTCGTGGAGCAGGCGAAGCCCGCTGCGACGGCTGCGCCGCCCGCGCGGCCTGCGGGTGAGGGCGCGGCGCGACGCGCGCAGAACGCCGGCGGTGCGCCGGGCGCAACTGGCCCGGGACAACCGGGTACCCCGGGGGCCGCAGCACCCGGGCGGCCCGCCGCACCGGCCGCGGCCGCACAGCCCGCCACTGCACAGCCCGCCACGAAGGGCGCCGCATCCAATGCCGCGCCGGCCGCCGAGCCCGCACCGGGATCGCCGGCCGCTGTCCAGCGCGACCTGCGCCGCGGATCGCCCAACGCGCCGGGTGCAACGGCCGGCGCGGCAAGCCAGGGTGAACCTGGCACCGCCACGCCACCGGTTGCCCGACCGCCCCAAGCGCGACCTGCGCCGCAAGACCGGCCCGAGTCGACCCCCGGCGCGGTTACACGGCCGCCTGAAAGCGCCGCGCCGAGCACGCGGCAGCAGCAGCAGGATCGGGCTAACGAGAACCGCGTGACGCCGCCCGCGCAGCCGCCGGCCCAGTCGCAGGGGCAGGGGCAACCGTCCGCGGCGCGGCAACAGCAACTCGATGCGCAGCGGCAGCAGCAGGACGCTCGCCAGCAGCAGCAGCAACAACAGCAACGGCAACAGGCGGACCAGCAACGGCAACAGCAGGAGGCCCGCCAACAGCAGCAACAGCAGCAAAAACAGCAGCAGGCGGAGCAGCAACGCCAGCAGCAGGAGGCTCGCCAACAGCAGCAGCGGCAGCAGGCGGACCAGCAACGGCAACAGCAGGAGGCCCGCCAACAGCAGCAGCTACAACAGCAACAGCAGCAAAAACAGCAGCAGGCGGAGCAGCAACGGCAGCAGCAGGAGGCCCGTCAGCAGCAGCAACAGCAGCAACAGCAGCAAAAGCAGCAGGCGGAGCAGCAACG
>Ga0207697_10000012_pt1 | contig 62443 bp, 48 predicted proteins | sample KBSSwiS5withPhiX_FD_184293 | JGI IMG/M metagenome (GOLD analysis project Ga0207697, IMG submission 184293) | Switchgrass rhizosphere microbial communities from Kellogg Biological Station, Michigan, USA, with PhiX - S5 (SPAdes) (version 2) | ecosystem: Host-associated > Plants > Roots >... | reverse complement strand
GATTCCGATCGGGAGCGCGCTAATTCGCTCGGGGTGCAAATGACTCCCACCGTCTTTATCAATGATCATCAATGGAGTCCGAATGATAAATCGCCTGAGGGTCTGCGCGCCGCCATCGCTGCTGCCCTGAAGGAAAAGTCGTAAAGGGCTTCGCGTCGAAGCGTTAAACCGGTAAGCCACAAACTCGGTCGAGAATGATTCGATCCTTAATGACGAAATCCGAATGTCGAATGACGAAGGAATGACGAAACAGGAAACCCCAGCAGTGCCAGCCGCGCAGACGTGCGTTTTGGGCAGTTGGAATTTTGAATTTGGAGCCTGTTTCGGGTTTCGGGTTTCGGGTTTCGGATTTCCTTTGTCATTGGTCAGTCGTAAGTCGTCATTCCGATCATGACTGTTTCGCGATTTCGAAATATTCTTTATGTCGTCGTCGCGATCGTTTCGCTAGTCGGGTTGGCGGATGCAGGCTATCTCACAGTGCAAGCGTTGACCGGTGAAACGGCTGCTTGCGGCGGGTCCCCCGATTGTTTCCGTGTGCTGGGCAGCTCCTATGCAAAGGTCGCTGGAATACCGGTAGCCGCATTCGGGGTGCTGGCTTACTTCAGCGTATTCAGCTTCGCCACCTTCGCGGCTTTCGGCTACGCGCGCGTGCGACGATTTCTCACTTTGACTGTGGGAGCGATGTTCCTCGCCACGCTCTGGTTTCTATATGTGCAGGCGTTCGTGCTGCACGCGTACTGTCGCTACTGTCTTTTCTCGGCGGCCATCATCTTCTTGCTTACCGGGCTGGTGATTGCCCTGCCGCCTTCGCAGGACGCATCAGACGAATAGGACGATAGGTTCCTGCGACGTGATGCGCATTCTGGTAATCGAGGACGAAAAGAAAACAGCAGCTTTTCTGGCCAAAGGTCTGCGCGAAGCCGGCTTCGCCGTCGATCTTGCGCAGGACGGCCGGACTGGTTTGGAGCTTGCGCGTGCGACAAAGTTCGATCTTCTCGTGGTCGATGTCATGTTGCCAAACAAAGACGGTTGGCAGGTGGTCGCGGAACTGCGCCGCGACGGAATGCGCACACCCATTCTTTTTCTCACTGCCCGCGACAGCGTGCGCGACCGTGTGAAAGGACTTGAACTCGGCGCGGACGATTATCTGGTTAAACCGTTCGCGTTTTCGGAATTGCTGGCCCGGGTGCGGTCACTGTTGCGGCGCGCTCCCGCGCAACACGAAGATCTCTTGCGCATTGACGACTTGGAGCTCGACTTGAACCGACACAAAGCGGTCCGTTCCGGAGTGCCGCTTAATCTGACACCGAAAGAGTTTCTTCTTCTTGCGCATCTGGTTCGCTCGGCTGGCGAAGTTGTCTCGCGCACAGAGATCGCCGAGCACGTTTGGGAAATCGGGTTCACGACCGATACGAATGTCGTGGAAGTCGTAGTGCGCCGTTTGCGGGCGAAGGTGGACGATCCGTTCGAGACCAAATTGGTCCATACCATTCGCGGCGTGGGTTATGTCCTCAAAGCGCACTAAACCGCGCTCGATCGCGGCGAAGCTCGTCCTCCTTTTTACGCTGACCGCGACGCTATTGCTTTCCTGCGGACTCGGCGTTTTTTATTGGATTGTTGTTCGACATGCCTTCGCCGAAGACAATGCTGTCCTGGCCGACAAAATTTCCGGATTAAGGGAAGACTTCAAGGAGAGCGGGCCAGGAATTTTCGCCGAGGAATTGAGGACCCGTCGAGACGGCGATCCCTATTTCGTAAGGGTGCTCGATTCAGGCGGCCGCATCGTAACCGAGAGTCCCGGAATGGATCGTTTGATTCCCCCGGATGTTTTTCCTTCGGCGCAAGGATCGACATCTTCCATTGGTAATCCGAAAGATTATCGCACCGGTGCGAAGTTGTTTTCGCTAATCCCCGTGAACGAGCGAACCGGCGGCCAAACTTACACGATCCAGGTCGCGCAAGACCGGTCGAGCGACGAGCAACTTGAGAGACGCTTCGGCATTTTGCTCGGCGTCGTGCTGGCGGGCTGCCTTCTGGCCTCGGCCATCATTGCAATCACGGTGACAAAGCACGGTTTGCGCCCGCTTGGAGAAATGACGCGTTCACTCGAACGAATCGGGCCGGCCCATCTGAACGAACGCGTGTCGCCGGCTGGCTGGCCGCGCGAGCTTCAGCCGCTCGCGGCCACTTTCGACGCGATGCTGGCCAGACTAGAAGATTCCTTCACGCGGCTCTCGCAATTTTCCGCCGATCTCGCCCACGAATTGCGCACGCCGATTGCCAACATTATGGGTGAGGGCCAGGTCGCCTTGACCCGGGAGCGCACGCCCCGTGAGTATCGCGAAGTCATCGAATCTAACGTTGCCGAATGCGAACGATTGTCGGGAATCGTGGACAATCTCCTCTTTGTGGCGCGGGTGGATGCGGCCCGTGAATCCATCGAGCGGAAAAAGTTCGACGGTGGCGCCGCCGTGGAAAAGATCGCAACGTTTTATCGAATGCTCGCGGAAGAACGACATGTCGCCATCCATTGCAGCGGCGAAGGCGAAATTTACGCCGACCCTGTTTTGTTCGAGCGTGCGGTCAGCAATCTCGTTGATAACGCGCTACGCTTTACCCCCGATGGCGGCGAAATAAAGATTTCGGTCATGGGTCGCGACGCACACTCCGAAATCGCCGTCAGCGATAACGGATGTGGAATAGCACCAGAGCATTTGCCGCGCGTGTTTGACCGCTTTTATCGCGCCGACCCCTCGCGCAGCTCCGGCGGTGCGGGGTTGGGGCTGGCGCTCGTGAAATCGATTATCGATCTTCACGGCGGCACGGTCAGGCTCGAGAGCGAGGTCAATCGAGGCACGACCGTCACGATTACGTTCCGAGCCCCGACATACCGTGGCAGCTAGGATCGGTGACCCGGCAGGGTCTATCGGCATCGTCACATCCCAAGCCGGGCTTATCGCCGCGCTATCGGCTAAAAAATTTCTCTTGCCAAACATGACAATTTTGTAATGATAGCGCAGGCCTGCAGGATGGCCGCGGTAGTTTCCGCGGTTTGCTGAAGTGGATAGGCCGCAGTCCGGTGGAGCGGGCTGCGGCCAACTTCTGCGCGACTTGCGGAGCCGCTGTGCTTAGCCCGAGCGTCGAGCCGAAATGGCCGTCTGGAGCGCATCCAGCTCCCTGCTGCGGTGGGGCACCAAAACCCAAGCGGGTTTAGAGGAAATTTTCAGTCGATTCTTCAAACACATGACAATCGGAACGCCCTGAGTTCACGCGGAATGCCAAGGCACGCCTTCACGAAATTTCACAGAAATTTGTCTTGCGAATAATTACAATCCTGTAATAATCGGGCGAACTTCAACCTTACCCTTAATTTCTGATATGTTTAAACGTCGTTTTTTCCGGCAAGCTTTTTCGCACTGCGTGCTTTTGATCGCGGGGGCCTGCTTTATCAGCCCTGCCCTCAATCGTTCAGTTGATGCCCAGGTTTCTACCGAGCAGTCAGTCGTCGTTACAGGCGAGGAGGTGCCTAGCTCCTACGGCGCGCCGCCCGGGTTTTCGCGCAGTCGTTTTTCCAACACAACGCAGGCCTATGTATTGCCACCATGGGCATTTTTCTTTGGAGAGATTTATGAAGGCCAGGGATTCCGTCATGCTCCGCCCGATCACCTCTTCACTCAAGAGGTCGAAATGGGTTTGCCGTATCGTTTTGGAGTCGCCGCGGAAGCAAAGTTCGAACGATTTAATGGCGGCGGCGGCGCGGAGACAGCGAGTGTAGAAGCACGATGGGCTCTTGCTGATTGGAACAAGATTCCGCTCAATCCGACGCTCTTTGCCGAATACAAATTCGGCGTCGGCACCATTCGACACGAAGAAGGACCGCCACCGCCTCCTGGGGAGGAAGAAGAGGAAGAGGGCGGACCGCCCAAGGTTCCGGACGCCTACGAATTTCGATTGCTGCTCGCCCAGGACTTCGGCGAGCACGTTGAGTGGGCGATGAACTGGTTCTTCGAAAAAGAGAATACCGGCGATCGTGGCCGCGAATGGGGCTTCTCCCAGAGCGCCATGATTCCCATCCTCTTGCCTAACGAGCGTCTGAAAGTCGGCGTAGAAATGGAATATAAAAATTTCACTGTCAAAGACACGCGCGGCGATCCCATTCACACTTTCATCATCGGTCCAACCGTGGCGTGGAAACCTACGGCGCAAACCCGCTTGGACATCTCACCCTTGTTCGGCTGCACTGACGACTCGCCAGTGGCTGATGTCTTTGTTGTCTTCTCCTGGCTTTTCGGGGGCGAAGGTGCCGAAGCCGAAGCGCCTGTGTCCACGCGCTACCGTTACTACATGGGGCCTGGCGTAGCCGATACCCATTCGGGGAAGGAAATGTCGGGGAAAGAAATTAAGCAGGTCGCGCCGCCGCCGTGCCCGCATTGGTACGGCGATAACGAATGGAATTTGAATCTCTGGGGCACATACGTCTTTACGAACACTGAGTACAGTCCCAACCTCGACATCCCGGATCTCATCCAGAGCACGACCGAAGGCCACACCGTCGAGGGTTCGTTCGACCATTACATCGGCAACGACCACGCCTGGGGCGGTGGCGGCGATATCAAATATTTTTTCCATCGCTACTTTGGCATCGGCTTTGAAGGTTTCGCCCTCAACGCGCACAAGCGCAGTTTCGACATCGATCTTCAACCGCTCGATGGGATCTTTGTCGGCCATAACATCGACGACCAGCGCGTTGTCGGTGCGGTCCTTGGCACATTCACGCTGCGCTACCCGATTCCATGCACCCGCTTCGCGCCTTATGCCTGGGCCGGAGGGGGCGCGATCTTTGGCGGCGGCGAAAGCGACAGTGTGACGACGCAGCCGATCCCGGGTTTACCGAATGAGTTTCCCACCGTCAACGCGCAAAGTCATCATTTCGATGGAGAGACAAAAGCGATCGGCCATTTCGGATTCGGCCTTGAATTTCGCTTCACCCGCAACATCGGCTGGACCAATGATCTGAGTTGGGGCGTCATCGAAGGGCCGAAGAATAACTTCACCATGGTCCGCAGCGGCATCAACTTCGCCTTCTAAAAGGTTTTGCGTTCTTATCTTCAGGGCTGAAAGCCCCGAAAGCATTCGGGGTTTCTGAAGTGGAGCACGCCGCAGCCCGTGGCAGCGGGCGGCGGCTACACTTCTTCAATTGTAGAAGCGTTCGACGCAAAGGCCCTATTCCGGGGACATTTCTTGACCGCAATTAATCGCACCGATACTTTCGTTCTTGGAAAGGAGCTCGTTGGTGAAAACCGAGGTATCAATCGAATACTGCGTCGTTTGAAACTACACGCCGAAGGCCGTCAGTTTGGCGGCCAAAATTCTTGAGCTCGGCGAGCGCATCAAGTCACTCACGCTCATCCCTTCGAGCGGCGGCGCTTTCGAGATTCGCGCCAATGGTAAACTGCTCCATTCCAAACTCGACACCGGCGACTGGCCGGACTTCGACGCCATCGTTAAGGCGATCAAGAAGGTCAAATAACGCGTCGGCTTCATTTTCTGAAACGGTTACTGCAGCGAGAGCGATCGGGTCCTCGGCGCTAAGATTTTTCAACGCCCAACGCTCAATTCAGACAGTTGGACGTTGGATTTTGTACATTGGGCGTTGGGTATTTTCTTCAATCCGGAGAGTGAAGGGTGCCTGGTGGCCCTCGCGGTCTTCAAAACCGTCGTCGCCGCGTAAGTGGCGAGGTAGGTTCGATTCCTATCCTCTCCGCCACTCCATTTTTGATTTTCGATTGCCGATTTTCGATCGGTCGAAAGATACGCCCAGCTTATCGAATCGAACATCAAACATTAAACATCGAATATCGGGAAGGAGGTGAACCAGATGTCGCGTGAGCAAATCCGCAAACTGACTTCGCTTTCATCGTGCGCCGGGTGAGCTTCCAAATTGAGCCAACAGGCCCTGCGACAAGTTTTGCCGCAGCTTCCGCTTTCCCTGGACCGAAAAGTAATCGTAAGCTCGAACACATTCGACGATGCCGGCGTTTATCGCTTGGATCGCCATCGTGCCCTGGTGCAGACGGTTGATTTTTTCACACCCATTGTGGACGACCCATTTTCCTATGGACAAATCGCGGCGGCCAACTCGCTTTCCGATGTCTTTGCAATGGGCGGTCGCCCGTTGACCGCGCTCAACATCGTGGGGTTCCCGACCGACCTCGTTAGGCCAAGAGTAATTTCTTCCATCTTGCGCGGTGGTTTGGCCAAGGCGGCCGAGGTGGGTTGTGCAATCATCGGCGGCCATTCCATTCGCAATCCCGAACCGATTTATGGGCTGGCGGTCACTGGAGTGATCGATGTTCGCCGCTTGATGACGAACGCAAATGCTCAACCCGGTGATCTTCTTGTGTTAACGAAACCACTGGGTACTGGGATCGCCACTACTGGAATCAAGCGCGGAGTGGTCTCTCGGGCACTGCGGAAAAAAGTTATTTCACTGATGTCGAAAATTAACTTTGCAGGAGCCGAACTTGCCGAGCATCGTCTGGTGCGCGCGGCCACCGATATCACTGGTTACGGCCTCATTGGTCATCTGGTTTCATTATGCCGCGCCAGTCGCGTCTCTGCCGATATCAATCCAGCCGCCGTGCCCATGATTAGCGATGAGATCGGCGATCTCATCGAACAGCGCTGCGTGCCGGAAGGAAGCAGGCAAAATCTTAACGCGACAACGGTCCTTGTCGATTGGCGAAACACGGATGAGGCGCGCAGAATTCTCTTAACCGACGCGCAGACCAGCGGTGGACTACTACTTTGCGTCGCCGAAGCCAGGCTGGAGAACGTGCTGAGCATCCTCCGCAAAGCGCGCATGCCATCCGCTGCCGTGATCGGCAAAATCGTACCACGACGGCGCCGTGGTCCATTGATATGCGTGACGGGTTAGAATCACGCGCGCGCCGGCAAATTCCCGCCGTCACCAGGGTCCTCGATGCGCTGGGCCACGATGATTTGCCGCGACCGGTGATTGTCGAACTGGTCCGGCGCGAACTTTCACAGATTCGCGCAAAGGCTGAAGTTCCGGAATTTGAATTAATTGTGGATTCTGTGCGTACCTCGCTGGAAAACATTCGCGCCAGCCGGCTTCAGCCGATTGTGAACGGAACTGGAATCGCCATTCATACAAATTTTGGACGCGCGCCGCTGGCCGCCGACGCAATCCGCGCGCTTGGCGAGATCGGTTCGGGCTACTCAAATCTCGAATATGATCTCGCAATGGGAGCGCGCGGCCGGCGCGGCGCTTACGTTGAGAACGCGCTGGCGCTGCTCTGCGGGGCGGAATCGGCGACGGTGGTCAACAACTGCGCAGCCGCACTTGTGCTGATTGTTCGACATTTCACCAAAATCAAACCTGACATTGTGATCTCGCGCGGAGAGCTCGTGCAGATCGGCGGCGGCTTTCGCATCGGCGAAATCATTGAAGCGAGCGGCGCGCAGTTGCGGGAGGTGGGTGCGACAAATAAGACGACCCTCCACGATTACGCGCAAGCCATAGGTCCGAACACGGGAATGATTCTGAAGGTTCATCGCAGTAATTTTTTTATGAGCGGCTTTGTCGAGTCGCCTTCTGCGGCGGAAATCAGCGCCCTGGCGCGAAGGCAGCGGACTCCGTTTGTCGAGGACCTTGGTAGTGGCGCGATTGTGGCGACCGAAGATTTTGGACTCGCCCATCACGAGCCTACGCCCACGGAAGCTTTGCAAGCGGGCGCCGACCTGGTGTGTTTCAGCGGCGACAAGTTATTGGGCGGGCCGCAGGCAGGAATCATTATTGGCAAGAAGCGATTTGTCACCGTGTTGAAACGCGAGCCGTTATTTCGCGCCTTGCGTTGCGACAAGCTTCGTCTCGCAGCGCTGCAAGCCACAGTCGAACTTCACCTGAATCAACGGACCGCCGAAATCCCTGCGATCCGCCTGTTGCAAGTCTCCGAAGACGAGTTGCACAGCCGAGCTGGAGCGATCTCGGGCCGTCTGAGGAACTTGCCGCTGCAAATCGCGATTGGCCGCGGTAAAGCCAAAGTCGGTGGCGGCACATTGCCAGAATCGGTGATGTCATCCATTACAATTGAAATTGTTCCAAGGCATTGTTCGCCGGACGATTTCGGCGCCCGTCTGCGGAAAGCGAGTCCGCCGCTCATCGGCTACATTGCCAATGAGCGCTTTAAACTCGATCTGCGCACAATTTTTCCGCACCAAGATGATCTGGTGGTTGACGCGATTCGCGCTGCGTGTGCTAGCCGAACCGTTCTCGGGTAGGGCGCGAGGTTTAGCGAACTGAGATGACAGAGCAACATTTCATTGTCGCGACTGCCGGTCACGTCGATCATGGCAAAAGCGCGCTGGTCAAAGCGCTCACCGGAATTGATCCCGATCGCCTGCCCGAAGAAAAGGCGCGACAAATCACGATTGAGCTCGGCTTCGCGCAATTAATTCTCGAGGGAGAAAACGAGCAGCGATTTCATACAGGTATTGTCGATGTACCCGGTCACGAAGATTTTGTCCGAAACATGATTGCTGGCGTCGGTTCAATCGATCTGGCGCTCGTCGTTGTTGCCGCGGACGACGGGTGGATGCCGCAAACTGAAGAGCATCTCCAGATCCTGACTTATCTCGGCGTGCGACGGGCCGTGATTGCGCTTACGAAAAGCGATCTTGGCCAGGTCGATAATGTCCATGAGCAGATTCGCACTCAGCTGCGCGATACCGCCTTCGCGCGTTCACCGATCATTCCAATGTCGGTCCGCACTGGCGCGGGAATCCAGATTTTGAAAGGCGTACTCGCGTCAGAGTTCTCATCCATGCGAGCACAGCGCGATTTCGGGAAGCCGCGCCTTTTTGTCGATCGCGCTTTTACGCTGCGTGGAATCGGCACGGTCGTCACGGGCACGCTGAGTGGCGGTTCGATTCGGCGCAGCCAGGATGTGGTCGTTCAGCCCGGAAAAATTTCAGCTCGGGTTCGTTCCATTCAAAACCATGGCCGCGACCTGGAAATCGCTCAGCCGGGAATGCGCACGGCCATTAATCTGCCTGATCTCTCAATTGGCGAGAACGGAATCCAACGCGGTGACGTCGTCACCATTCAGAGCTTCGGTAGTCCGCACACAACAATCGACGTGCTTCTCGAAAGATCGTCGCGACTGAAGCGAAACTGTCCTGCAGCGCGTCCAATCAAGAACGGCAGTTCCGTTCAAGTCCATTTTGGAACAGGTCGCATCGCTGCGAGGATCATATTGTTGGACCAACCTGCGCTTGGAGCCGGGCAAAGCGCAATTGCTCGGTTGCGGCTCGATTCACCAATTGTCGCGTTTGTCGGCGATCGCTTCGTTGTGCGCGATTCTTCCGAACAAAACACCATTGCTGGCGGCACGGTGCTCGATCCCAACGTCGATCGCTCGAATTTCCGCTCTGTCGCACAGATTCATTTCTTGAGGACCCGCGCGACCGCGCCACATGACGTCGATGTTTGCATCCGCTCCCAGCTTCGACGTGATGCATGCGCCGAATCCAAAACGCTGCTGGTGAAATCGAATTTCGGCGCCGATGAAATTTCTGAAGCGTTGTCGCGGCTGACTTATGATGACGAAATCGTGCAGGCTGGCGATATCATCGCCAGCGCATCTTACTGGCACAATGTAATCAATAGAGCAGCCACTTTAATCGACCGAGCGCACGAAAAAAACCCGGAACGCTGTGGACTCGATCTATCGCAGCTTCGGGTGGATTTAGAAGCCGAGTCCGACAAATTGTTTAACGCAGTAATTTCAGAACTCACACGGAATGGTTTTGTTCGGCTCGAAAATCAAATTGGTCGCATCAGCCACCGGCCGTCGCTGCCGCTGGAATTGTTATCCGCCGCGGAAAATATTCGCGCTGCGCTCTGGGCTAGACCTTTTGATCCTCCCGATCGCAAAGCGTTTTCGCAAGATCGAAAGCTTCAACAGGCGCGGCGATTCCTAATCGATACAGGCGAGATCGTCGAGATCAGCACGGAGATCGTTGTTCTTCGGGAGGCTGCCGAACAGATGCAGAACATCGTTGCCGAGTTCCTGTCCGAAAACGATTCCGCGACTGCCAGTCAACTTCGAAAGAAAATTGGCACCACACGCCGCGTAATCATTCCGTTCCTGGAATATTTGGATCGCATCGGCGTCACTCAACGCATCGGTGATTCGCGGCAGCTACGCGGGAGGAAACCAGCAGCCGTCGCGCGACGATAAAATCTGTTACCGTTAGCAGATGCATCCCAGAGAGCCTGAGGAGCCAAAGCAATCTGTTTCGTTACACATTGGCTCTTCCTTCGCCAGCGCCTGGGAAAGCGTTCTCTTGCCGTGGTTCAAGAAGGTTAAGCTGGCCTCGCTGAAAAATAACGAGACCGTTGCGGTCGCTACACCATTTCCAAGCGGCGCTGCATTTCTGCGGTCGAAATTGTTGGAATATGAGGTTCCACTGCTCGGTGTAAAATTTATTACTCCGCCGCGTCTTCGTGAGCTGCTGCTAGCGGAAGACGCTTCATCGCTGTCGTTGCGCGAGCATCTTCGTTTACTTCTGGCCATCGTCGCTGAATTGGTCGCGAGCCGGATTTCGGCAGATGTCGATCTTGCTGCGATTGCGAAATCGATCTCGCGTTCCCCGGACAACCTGCTTCGGACTTTCGATCAGGTGAGCGCGGCAGGCTGGAATTTTCAAGACATCGGCGCGCCAACCGTGCGCGAGATCATGCAAGAATTTGAAGACCTGGTTCGGCAATGCGAGTTCAAGCTGATTCATGAGGCTGATCGCGACGCCCTGGCAGCGGCCAAAAGCGCGCCACCGCGATTTAGCCATCTGCTTTTAATTGGATTTACAGCGAAGCACTGGCCACTCTGGCCCTTGCTGCAGACGGCGGTTTCTTTCGCAAAGCGGGCAACCGTGATTCTCGAATATCCACGCGAGCAAACTCGCGCAGCCGACGAATCCTGGATCGGCACGTGGGAGGAACATTTCGATTCGGCGGCGCCGATCCCGGACCGGACCGAACGGAACCGCCCGTTTGTCCATCTCAATCAGCCGGCGGTCAGCGAGACCGATTCTGCCAGCCGCAGGGACCCTCAATTTCTGGTCGGTCTCAACACCACTGAGCAAGCGCAAGCGATCTGTGCCATCGCCCTTAAATTTCTGGCGGAGAAATCGTGCACTCGTCTCGGTATTCTTTTCCCGCGCGCCGGCGCGCTGGTACGCCTTGTCTCGGAATTTCTGACTCGATCAGGAATTCCGCATCACGACACCATTGGGCACCTGACACCGGGCGAATTCGAGGAGCCGTCGTGGAATGCATGGCTCCATTTACAAGAGAACCATCAACTCGAACCGGTCCTTCGATTCCTGGAGGCGAATCCCGATTCCATGGACGGGCTATTGATTCAGGAGGTCCGGGAAAATCTGCGTTGGGTTTACCGCCAGATCCTGATCGATGACATCAATGTGTTGCGCGAGTACTGCGCGCGGCAGAAGGAAAATGAGAAACTCGTTCAGATCGCGAACCTGCTGCGCTCAATCGCGTTTCTCCCGTCAAAGGCGAACCTTGCCCAGTTTCTCACCGAAACGAAGCCGATCTTCCGCGAGTTGAAATGGGACAACCGCTGGACTGAGATCGATCGGCTCGTTCAGCGATGGAGTACCGCAAGCTCGGTGGAATTTTCGCGGGCAATTTATCTGCGCTGGCTAAAGGAAATTCTCGATTCGTTTACAATCGGCCGCGCACCCCAGGCGGATCACGTTTACAGCCGGGTCCACCTGCTTTCTTATGGCGAGGCGGACGGACACGAGTGGTCGCATCTGATTCTAGCCGGCCTCAACCAGGGCGAGTGGCCGCAGAGCCAGCGCGAATCAGGGTTTTTGTCGGATGAGGAAATTGCCGAGTTAAACGCGCGCGCGACGCGCCGCGGGAAACAAGGCGAAGGCCACTCCGCTCTCGCAAAAGACAAAACATTTCTCCTCAGTTCGCAAGACGAGCGGCAGATCGCTCTGCGGCAATTCAGTGCGGCTCTCGAATCGGCGGAGCACGGGCTGGCAATCACCGCGAGTTTGCTTCAGGAATCGGCGCCGGAACGGGTTTGGAATCCGAGCGAGCTTTTCAGTCAGGCGTATTTCGTCGCGCGCAATGCGCCGCTTTCGCAGGAGACGATGTCGATACTACGCGAGAAAACGTCCGCCTGGCTGAAGGACCAGGAACTTTTCGAATCAGCGCCGGCGGCGGATGCGGAGATCGATCAAACCCGGATTGCCTACGAAATCCGACGCAAGGCCGAGATTCCATTTGGCGAATATGAATTCACGTTGCGCGAGCCAATCGACCGCGAGATCACGTTGCGGGCGACGGAATGGGACAAGGTTGTCAAAACTCCCGCGCTGATCTGGTTGAAAAAATATCTCGGCGTCGAAAACCAGGAGCCGGACCTGAATCAATGGAACGCGGCCACTGGAACATGGGTGCACGACTGGCTTGCTTACATCGCCGACTCGGAAGAAAGAGACATCTTTGTCGATTTTCCAACGGGTAACGAGATGTGCGAACGGATTGCTCGCGCTGCGCACAGATTCCGAAAAACGATTGTCGATCTTTGTGCGGCCTGCGGTCGGACCGTTCCCGATTGGTGGAACTCCGGATGGAGTAATGCTTTCGCACTGGCTGATTTTCTCGCGAGCAAGTTGGCGGAAGTGGAAGGCTGGCCGCGGATGGCGGCGGAGTGGAAACTGGAATCGCCCCAGCTTCTTTCGCTAAACAATGGGAACAAGCTTCGCGTCCGCGGCCGGATCGATCTCATCCTCGCCCAGACTCAACCGAGCGATCCGCAGCTCGGCGGCGCCCATGTTTGGATCGTAGATTACAAAACCGGCAATGTGAAGCCGCTCACTCCGCCCGGAAAGACACCAGAGGCGCGCGCCGCCAATTTGCGAAAGAAACTCGTGCGCGGCGACGGCATTCAACTCGGCCTTTACGGATTGGCCGCGCGTGAACTCGGTGCCGCCGAGGTTCATTTGAGCATTCTTTCGTTGCGCACCGAGCTGGAGCGGCCGCAATTGGCCATGGCCGATCTTGCGGCAGACTCCGATTTCTGGACTGAGCTTTATCGAATGCAGGAAACTGGAATCTTCGGACTGCGCGGGCCGATTCGAAACGAGTTCGGTTTTAACCCGGATTACCCGCTCGCGACGTTGCCAATCGACAAGGAGTTTTTGGACGAGAAATGGGTACTGACGCATCCAGCGTTTGCCGACGACGAGGACGATCGATCATGATCGAGCCGATCGATCAACCTAATCGCGAGCGTTTCGTTTCCGAGCTCGATAAAAATTTCTCGGTCGTTGCTGCAGCCGGCTCTGGAAAAACTCGCGCCATAACCGATCGCATCATCCGAATCGCCAAGAGCGAACAGGCGTGCGGCTGGCTGCCGCAACTCGTGGTCGTGGCGTTCACCAATCGCGCTGCGGACGAGATGCAACAGCGCGCACGCGCCGAAGTCTTGCGAGCCGGCGTTTCGGTGGAAGTGCTGGCCGCGTTCAACCGCATTTTTTTTGGCACCATTCACGCCTTCTGCGTTCGATTGCTGGAGAGCTACGGCCATTTTCTCGGATTGCCGCCAACTTTCGATGTGATCACCGATGACGACGAAGTTTGGAACGAATTTGTGCAGCAGCAGACGACGATCGGCCGCTCACTTTCGGATGAAGATCGCCGCGAGCTGCTCCGTCACGTGCAAGCGCGCGCGTTGATGGAGCTCGGTCGCCGCGCGGATTTGGAGCCGGGCAATCCGCCCGAGGGAAAATGTCCTGATACGGACTTCAGCGCAGTTCACCGCTATCTCGCCAAGGGGCCAACACTGCAAACCGTGCCGCCGTATCAAAAGGAATTGAAACGCGCCGAACAGAGATGGCGCGACACTCAAGATTTTGTTCGCTGGCCAATTTGTTTTTCCAAGGCGAAGGATTTCGTTCGAATCAAACGCGAGGCGTTCGCGCCGGTGCGTCGGTGGGTCGATCAGGCGGCACTCTGCGTGGCGGCGGAAGTCCAGGGCGACTACCGGGAGTTTCGAATCGAGCGCGGCCTCCTGAGCTACGACGACCAAATCGCGCTTGCGCTCGAATTAACGAAACATCCCAAGATCGGCCGCGAAATTCGGCAAAAATCTTTTCGTGTCATCCTCGACGAAGCGCAGGACACCGATCCGCGCCAGTTTTCGCTTCTCCTTGAACTAACCCGCCCACCGACGGCCACCGGCGATTGGCTTGAGACCAAAGCCGATCCTCCGCGGCCCGGGCATTTCTGCATGGTCGGCGACTTTCAACAGTCGATTCACCACGACCGTGCCGATCTTTCCCAGTATCGGCGGATCCACGAAACGCTGGTTAAAACGGGTGCGGCCGAGACGCTCCAATTCTCAGTTACATTTCGGCTCGATACCGCCCAGCTCGATTTCGTGAACGAAACGTTTCGCGAAATCCTCAACGACCGCGACCAGCAGGTCGCATTCGTTGAGCTCAATCCGCGGCCGAAAGTTTTGCCCGGACAAGTGGTGCGCCTCAACTTGCAGCCCGCGAACTTGCGACCAGATCCCAGGGGGAAAGTGTCTGACGTGCGCAAAGGCGCTGAAGAAGCGCGCCAACTTGGGAAATGGCTACAAGAAACCGGCTTGGCCAAACTTCGGGCCGAGACCTGGCGCGATGTTGCCGTTCTCTGTCCTCGCAAAGAGTGGCTTCAGACCTTACGCCGCGGCCTGCGGGCGGCCGGGCTCAATGTCCAAATCCAATCGGAAAAAGAGCTAAAAGGCGACAGCCCGGCCTACGCCTGGTTGACCGCCCTCTTAATAGTATTGTCGCAGCCCCGGTGCGGTTACGAGATTGCCGGCCTTCTCCGCGAGCTCTTCGGAGTATCCGATCACGACCTAGCCGTTTTTTCACAAGGTTACGGCGACCGTTTCCAAATCGAGACCCTGACGACCGGCGGCGATCTCGTTTCCAAAAAACTGAGCCTGCTCGCGCAGATCCGGTTGTCGATCCTGCCTTTGCCGCTGTTTGACGCCATCAACGAAATCGTGAGCCGGACGCATTTGCGCGAGCGTCTCAACGCGTTGCCCCGTGCGGACTTTGAAAATCTTGATGGCGAATTGGACGCGCTCCTCGCCCTGGCCGGTTCGTCAGAAGCCGAGCATATGACCTTGACCGAATTTGCCGAAAATTTGCGAACGCATTTCGCCGATGCGCGCGAAATCCGGCCGTCCCGTCCGGAAGCGATTCAATTGATCACATCACAAAAAGCAAAAGGCTCCGAGTGGCAGGCCGTCATCGTTCCGTTCCTGACCCGCGACGTTCGGTCCGCTTCGCTACGTTACCCGCGTCTGCTCAAAATCCGTGAGACCGGCGAAACGATTGTGCTTCTCGATAGCTCGGACGTGACCGAGGAAATCGACGGGTTGCTCGAACGCGCGAGCCGCCAGGAAATGGAGCGCTTGCTCTACGTTGCCCTGACCCGCTCACAACACACACTCGTGCTCGCTTTCGACAACGAATTGTTCGCGAAGGCCAGCGGCGAGATTCATGGCCATTCGCAATCAAAATGGCTCAAAGCCGACAAGAACGATATGAACGAAGCGGTGTTTGCTGCGGTCGCAACGGAACCGGCTTTGTGTGCGCTCACTACGCAGCGCCACGAAGCAAAATCGCGCGCAAACCTTGACAAGATCGACATCCAACTGCCGGGCGCGAAGATCGACAAATCAGTGGCGGTTCAAAAAGCGAGCGTGTTCGTGCGCAAACTGAATCCAAGCGGTCTTTCCTCAGAAGAGTCTGCCGCGCTCGAGGAGATAAGATATGCGCCGCTGCCATCGCCACGCTCGACGAGCCCGGCCTTAGGTTACGGACTTTGGTGGCACGATTTCATCCAACGACTTGATTGGAATGAAAATCGCGATTCGTGGAATCGGGTTTTCGAAAAACAAAAAAACCTTTCGCCTGATCCGGCGCGTTCGCTGCGCGAATGGAAGCTTCTCTTTGCCCACCTATCCGATGCTGAAAATTTTCGGCGCGAGTTTGAGGGCAACAAATCGATTGTCCACGCCGAGATGCCGTTCTTTTGGAAACTGGATGACAATCGGTGCATCGAAGGAGTGATCGATCTCGCCTTCTTTCAACGAAGCAGCGGCAAGTGCCTGATCCTAGACTGGAAAACCGATCGCGTAACGCTCAACGAGATCGACCTGTTGCGCGCGAAATATTTGTCGCAGCTTGCCGCGTATTGGGCAGCGATTCGGGGAATGACCGGAATGCAGCTCGAAGCTGCAATTTATTCGACTCCGGCCGCAGCTGTTTTGCGTTACAAAGAAAAAGAACTCGCGCGAGAATGGGCGCGATTAAGAACGCTGCCGGCCGTACAGATTGCGGGCCAAATCGCGGTTGATCCCGAAGGACCGCCAGTCCAGTTGGAATTTTCCGCGCTCAGCGATCGCGCTCGCCGCGGATGAATTGCTCGACGCAGCGATAGGCTTCGTCGTCGGTCATTTGCACCGGCGGATGCTTCGAGAAATAGGCGGAAGCGGAATGCAAAACGCCGCCGATCCCGCGATCAAGTGCCAGTTTGCAGCAGCGGATCGCGTCGATCGCCACCCCGGCCGAGTTCGGTGAATCCTCGACCGACAGTTTGACGTCGATTTCCATCGGCACATCGCCGAAGAGCCGGCCTTCGGCGCGGATGAAGGCGATCTTGTTGTCGAGCTGCCACGGCACGTAATCGCTCGGGCCGATATGGATATTTTCGTCTGCCAGGCGCTCGCCGATCACTGATTGCACGGCTTCCGTCTTCGACGTTTTCTTGGATGCCAGTCGGGTGCGATTGAGCATGTTGAGGAAATCGGTGTTGCCGCCGGTGTTCAGTTGATACGTGCGATCAAGCTTTACTCCGCGCTTGCGGAAAAGATCGACAATCATTCGATGCAAAATTGTCGCGCCCATTTGCGCTTTAATGTCGTCGCCGATGATGGGCAAATTTTTGTCGGCAAAACGTTTCGCCCATACCGGATCGCTGGCAATAAAGACGGGGATGTTATTGACGAAACCAAGCCCAGCCTCCAATGCGCAACTGGCATAAAAGCGAGTGGCTTCTTCCGAACCGACTGGGAGGTAGTTGACCATCAATTCTGCCGAGGAGTTCTTCAGTTCGGCGACGATCTGTTCGCGCGTGGATTCCTTTTCCAGGGGTAGGAATGTGCGTAACGGGTCCTGGTCCCGCATGTGAGGAGGATAGCCGTCGAAAACGCAGCCCATCTTTACGATCGCGCCGGTGAGCTTGACCTTTTCGCGGAAGACTTTTGTACAATTGGGCGGCGAGAAGATGGCTTTGCTGACATCAAGACCCACTTTGCGGCGGTCAATGTCGAACGCGGCCACAACCTCGATATCGCTCGGCCGGTATGGACCGACGTGCCGATGCATCAGTCCCACACTGGCGCCGTTAGTGGAGGAGCCGTCATAAAAATTGATTCCCTGAACAAGTGAGCTGGCACAGTTTCCAACCCCGACGATGGCGATTCTTATTTTTCTCATTTCTAGGCTGATAAGGCTAAATGGCTATTCGGATTGCATCAATCGGAGCAAGATACAAATTAGGCCGCGTCAATTAAGATGCATTATGCCGGTCCGTAGCGGCTCCAACTATTGCAAGCGCCGAATTTGTCCGATATCGCGCCATCTTGCAAGCCCTGATATAAGGGGGAAAGCCACAGCCATTCTTGTTGCAAGGAAGGGCTTGGCAAGGAGATAGACGAAATGCGTTTGGAGTCCGGCCCCGTTGTGTTGCTCGCCAGCCTGGTTCTGGCCGTTTCAGCGCGCGCAACACCCACATACACCATCGAACAGGCGGTCGCCATAGCCCAAGAGCACAACCCTGACATCTTGATTGCGCGCAAGAAAGTGCAAGCCGCTCGAGGCAGCTGGATTGAAGCACGCTCCGGGTTTCTTCCTTCGTTAAGCTCAACCGGGTTTTACGACAAACGACAGACCCAGACGGCAACGACCCTGCGGGAGGAAGATTACAACGCCATACTGAAGCTCGAACAAAATCTTTATACCGGTGGCGCAGTGACCAGCCGGCTGGCCATCGCGCAGTTGAACCTCGACAAGGCAAATTGCGAGCTCCAGGAAGTCGCCAATCGCGTCGCGATGGACGTGCGGATTGCCTTAAATGACCTTCTTCTGAATCGAGCGAAGGTGCGGGTGCTGGGGGATTCAGTGCACGTTCTCGAGGAGGAACTCAAAAGCCAGCAGCAAAATTTTAGTGCCGGCATCGTTGGAAACTTGAACGTCCAACGCGCTGAAGTGGCCCTGGGTAACGAACGGCCGGAACTGTTCAACGCGCAGACACAGTTGAGAAATTCCTACCTGCGGCTTGGGGATCTCTTTGGTTTCCAGGTTCACGGCGGCCAGAGTGATCTGGTGTCATTTGAGATTGCTGGCGAACTGCAATATCAACCCAATCGCGCATTCCTGAATGACTGCCTGGCGCGGGCCGACGCGAATCGAGCCGTTATTAGGGCGCGCCAAAAAGACGTCGAAATAGAAGACCAGCAATACATCCTGGACCGCAGCGCAATGCGTCCGCAGATTCGGGCTTTTTCGGGATACGAAGTCTACAGCGAACGCGACCCGGCGGTGGGTCAAGAATTCAACTATGGCGGCGTGGTCGGAATAAACGCGACATGGAATATCTTCGATGGGTATGCCACCAAGGGGCGTATGCAGGCGACGCGCGCCCGGCGCGACGCAGCGGTGCAAGCCGTGGCCGCGACGCGGCGCAGCGTTGCCTCGGAGGTGCGCAGTGCATTTTTCGATCTGGAGCAAGCCGAGCGTGTGCTTCAAACCGAGACAAAAAATGTGCAAACGGCGGACGAAGTCCTCGAGAGCGCCAAGAGTAATTTCGCCGCAGGACTCGGAACGCAGCTCGATGTCCTCCAAGCCGCATCCGATGTGACGCGGACGCGCACGACTCGATTGAGTGCGATCTACCTGCACAATGTAGGTCTCGCCCGACTGGCACACGCCTGTGGCAATTCAGCGGAAACGCTCGATTTTAAGTCAACTGTTAACAAGGCGAACAGCGAAAACCGCGACGGGAGGCGGGCTGCCGATGTAGCGCGCCCACCAGAAAAAATGAGCAAGCGATGAAGCGACGAACTCTGCCTCTGGGTAGCAATCTCTGCATAAGACTCATAGCCATGATTTTCATGGTTTGTCTGGCACGCCCGACCACTGCAGTCACCCTCGAACACGTTTTTCAAATCACACTCGAAAAAAATCCGGCAATCCAGCAAGCAAAGGCTGGTCTCGAGCAGGCGGCCGGGCAACGCCTCGTTTTCCGTTCCATCGTCTGGCCCCGGGTTGAATTGGGCGTGCCGGCCGGCGTTCAGGCTGGTCACCGGGCCGGTGAAAGCGGAGTAAAAGGATTTGGCCTGGGGCGCGGCTTGCTTGACCAGACTCTCTTTAACGTCGCCGTGCCGCCGTCTCTCCGACGCGGTGACGTAGAAGTGTTGATTGCACAACAGCAATTGAATGTTGCCGTCGTAGAACAGCTACACGCGGCGCGGCTAGCGTTTTATGCAGCCCTTTATAATCAGTCGCTGGAGTCGATCCGCAAAGAACAACAGCAAAGACTGCAAGAGAACGTGACGACTCAGAAAAATCGTTTCGAAGCCGGGTTGGCGGATCGGAGCGCATTGACGAGCGCGACTCTGCAAGCTTCCGAACTCGTGTCGCAAATTGAAACCGCTCATCGCACGTATCGCGACACGCAATTGCAGTTGGCCCAAGCGATGGCGATCGATCCTGCCAAATCGCCATTGCCTGAGCCGGACGGTGAATTGGAATTCATTCCGATTCACATCAATCTTGATTCTGAAACAGCTGCAGCTCTGCAGCGAAGGGCAGATGTCAAACTTGCGCGCTTGTTTATGCGTGCCGCCAACGAAGATGAACGCATCATCGCAGCTGATTATTATCCCGAGGTGAATGGAGGCCTTCGCGGCGAGTACGTCCCTGTGACAGGAATTCATCGCCAGGGATCAACAAGCAAAACGCAGGACTTTATCGGCTCGGAGATTCGCGAGAGGGCAGCGTACACGTGGCAGGTCGTCGATAATGGCAAAGTAGACGGCGCGGTGCTGAGGGCGCGCTCAGCAAAGGAGATCAACCAGCTGGCGTCCCGGAAACTGGAGGCCAACATTCCACGCGAGCTCTCGCGCATTGCGGACTACATCAGGGCGACCGAAGAGCGTGAACAATCGCTCGCTTCCGCGGCGGCGGCTGCCGAGGAAAGCGCGCGCGTGGTCCAGGAGAATGTGGCCAGCGGCCTTGTGTCATCGCTTGAATACCGGATCACGCAAAACGGTTTTCTCGAGACGAAAAGTGGATTGCTGGATGCCACCTACCAACACAATCTCGCCGTAGCCGAGTGGGACCGGGCCACCGGCCGGTATTTTCAATTTTCCTACGACACCGGCAAGTCGCGATAGAATTCGCGAGCTGCTCCGGGAATTTCTACGCTGATCGAACGAGCGTCTCTGCTGTGGTGTCTTGGGAATAACACTCTTGAACACCTGCCGAAAACTGGCCAAGGCATCAACCGGGTGAGCAGTGGTTAATTGCAAAGAAACGTCAGGGGCATCACACTAGTTGTCCAAATTGAAATTGCCGGAATCAAAAGGGGTTTTGTGGGGTGGCGGAGCGGTGCTCGTGCTCGTAATCGCGGCGGCATACTATTTCCTGATGCCGGTCGCGGAAGTGGCCACGGTCCGTCGCGGCACGGCCATTTCCGCCGTCTATGGGACGGCGCGGATCGAGCCGGCTTTTGTCGTGCATGTTCGCGCTCAAAATTCCGGATTTATCCAATTGGCAGAACCGTTCTCGGCCGGACGCGGCGCGATCGGTAAGAGCGTGGAGAAAGGGCAATTGCTGACGACGATTGCCGACGAGACAACCGCCCGGCAACTCAAGCAAGCTCGGGCGGATTTGGATGCCGCCATAAAACGTGCTGAAGTTCCTGTTCCCTCTTCGGAGCTGCTCAAGGCGGCCGAAGACAATCTGCAACGCCTCGAAAAAGTGGTCTCGTCAGGCAACGTGCCCATGGTCGAATACGAAAAGGCCAAAAGCGAGGCAAAGCGGCTGCGAGGCGTCGTGGAGACGGAACGCATCGAGCGCGATCGTAATCTCAATGCTCTGGGGGAAGCCGCCAAAAAGCTCGAGGCACAGATGAAGAGCGCCGAGGTGCAGGCCCCCATTGACGGACTGCTGACGAATGTCCAAACCATCGATGGCGAACTGGTTTCGGACGGTAATGAGCTCTTCACGGTGTCTTCGCGTAAGAACTACGTCCGCGGCGAAGTTAACGAGGAAGACGTAGGCGAGGTGAAGCCTGGGATGAAGGCGAAGCTGCAGTTGTATGCTTATCGGACTCGAACTTTCACCGCGCGCGTTACATCAATCCAGCCAGCGGCCGACCCAACTACGCAGCGGTATACCATCGTGCTGGAGATTGAAAATCCTCCCGACAATTTGATGGCCGGTATGACTGGCGAAATGAACATTATCACAGGCACACATCCAAACGTTCTGCTCGTGCCAACACGCGCCCTCATTGTCGATCAAGCCTTGGTCGTCAAACGAGGCGTTGTGCGTTCGCGCACGGTCCAGGTTGGATTTCGGACCCTCGACTTCGCCGAAGCGGTAAGCGGTCTCTCCGAAGGCAATCGGGTAGTCGTTTCCAACCAGGACAAGTTGCGGCCCGGGGAGCCAGTGCGGCAACGAATGGTTAGTGTACCGCCGCTGCCGAAGGAACCGTGACGCCGCCGCTTTACATTGCCCTACGCTTTTTGACGCACCGCAAACGGCCCTTGCTTCTCAGTCTTAGCGGCGTCGTTTTCGGCGTCGCTATCTTCATTTGCACCCAGGCACAGACGGAGGGTTTCGCCCGGCATTTCATTGATTCGACGATTGGCAGCAACGGCGCGCTTGTTATCAAGTCGCGTTTCCGTCCGCGCTACGAACCCCTGATGGTCTCGTCCAAGAGTTCAAACGGGAAAGCGCCCCGACGCCTCTACTTTGAGGGGATTACGGATGCGAACGAAATCATGCGGGTCAGCCGGCAATTTTCGAACGTCGTTTCCTGTTCACCGGTCCTGCGTGGCACCGTCAGTGCACGCGCAGGATTTGAGAACGCAACTGTTGAACTTTACGGCATCGAACCGGCGCTGCACGCGCAAACGACGGATCTTCTGCACCAATTGGTTGAAGGCAGCTTCGATGACTTCCGCAATAACACCAGCTCGATCATCGTCGGCTCCAAGTTAGCAGAACTACTTCAAGCGGGGATAGGCGACACCGTGCAATTGCTTTCCCCCAACGGCGAGTACTGGCGTTTCACCGTAGCGGCGATCGCGCGCGCCGGAGTCGGATCAATCGATGCAACCCGGGTCTACTCACATGCAAGGATCGCTCAGACTCTGCTGCAAAGGCCGTTTGGAGCTTCGCTAATCATCTACAAACTGCGCGATCCGGACCGCGCGCCGGCTCTCGCCAGTCATTTCGAAACGCTGTTTCAGCATGGGGCGTCGAGCTGGCAGGAACGCGAGGAGAGCACGCTGCAACTTTTTCTGACTTTAAGAGTGTCCGCTGCCATTACGGTCTCTCTTATCATCCTGCTCGCCGGTTTCGGCATTTTTAATGTGCTTACGATGTCTGTGCTCGCGAAAATAAAAGAAATCGCAATTTTGCGTTCGATGGGATACCGGCGAAGAGACATTTCATCGATTTTCTTGTGGCAGGGCGCACTGATCGCCGGAGCCGGATCTTTGCTCGGTTGTTTGCTGGGTGCGATAATGACCTGGGGCATATCGCATATTCCCATTCGGATCCGCGGTTTGCTTTATGCCGATTACTTCCTGGTGACATGGGAATGGCGGCACTATGTCTTCGCTACGCTGCTCGCGATGCTCGCCGTCTTCATTGCGAGTTATGTTCCCGCGCGCCGAGCCGCTGAGTTGCCACCAGTAGTCACAATTCGAGGCGCCAGATGAACGCGGAAATCTGCCTCAGTTGCCACGATATCGAACGCTACCTCGGGGAAGAGGAAGAGCGCGTGCATGCGCTCCGCGGGGTCTCGCTGGCTCTCGAGCCAGCCAGTATCCATGCAGTTGTCGGCCCGTCCGGCTGCGGCAAGAGCACATTGCTTTATATTCTCGGTCTGCTCGATCCGCCCGATGCCGGCCAGGTTTCCATCGACTCGGAGCAAGTCTTGCACCTAAGCGATGACGCGATGGCACACAAACGGAGCAGGTTCATCGGCTTCATTTTTCAATTCCACTTCCTCATGGAAGACTTCACCGCGCAGGAGAACGTGATGATCCCGATGCGCCGGCTGGGAGAGCATTCGGATAACGAGATGCGCGAGCGGGCTGCTGGATTGCTGGAAGCGGTGGGTTTAGGCGACAAACTGGGCAGACCCAGCCGTCATCTTTCGGGAGGTGAACAACAGCGTGTTGCTATCGCGCGCGCATTAGCCAACGATCCGCGAGTGATCCTGGCAGACGAGCCCACAGGCAATCTTGATACAGCGAATTCGGAGCGCGCCTTTGAACTGTTGCAAAACATCGTGCAGCAAGGCGGTAAGGCTCTGCTCCTAGCCACGCACAACCCGGTCATTGCGGAAGCCTGCGATTGGATCCACGAAATGAAAGATGGTCGCATTATCGCCAGCCATCCCCGTGGCACGCAGATTTCGATTTCTAAGTAACCCGGAATCAAGTAATTGCATGCCGAGCTTGTGTTAGGAGATCGCTGCGGAATCTTGTTGGGGAACGTGTAGCGAATCTGGAGAGCGCGGAAGATGTGGATCACAGCGCTCGCCATTCCCCAGAGACAGAGCCAAATCAAGCCATTTAACCGGGGCACCAATCACAAGTCAGAACGTGAACAGCCACGTATAAATGTTACGGCGGCCCGCCACAGAGCGCACGAGCCGGTCGAATCGAGAAAAATCGTCAGGCTTGGACCGACTCGTCGCTGAACGAATTTTCTGGCGACGAGACCACAGCCGCGGTGGCTCCGTAAAACGGAGCTTCGCCTTACTGAGCAGCCGCCAGATCACGAATGCGCTTGGGACCACCGCCCCTCAGCCTTGACACGCGAGTTGCCAGCCTGTTCGCCACTTCCCGGCCCAAGTACTGCACCGGATTGTTCACAAACAGTGAAGTCTCCACCGTGCAATAAACACCGCACCTCGCCTGGCAACTCTTCTTCTTATTATAGCTCAGCAAATCTTCCCGCGTGATCTCGAGAATGTGCCGCTCGGTTCGCACCTGACTGCAGAGCCAGAACTTGCCGGTCGATGAGACGAAGAAATATTTGTAGCCCGCGACGCAGGTCCATTCGACCGGTTCCCGCTGCAACATATTTTTTTGATAAGCGAGAAGGTTCCAGCTCGTGTGAATCTTCTCTCCGCTGCGCTTCAGTTCCTCCTGCTGTTCGATAAAGCGGAGCAGTGGCTCGCTCGCATTTGGGTCCCGCAAGGACCGGTCGTGCACGAGATCGTCGTGCACCGCGCGCGCATGGACCGGGATGCCTAGGTCGAGGCAACCGTCCACCACCTGTCCCATCTCATCGAGCGTCTCTTTCAAAAGGACGCCACTGACGTTCAGCTTGATCTTGGAATCTTTGAACCAGTCGAGCTTGTGCAGGATCGACTTCATCGATTTGCGCGTGCTCGCGATTGGCGTCATCCGGTCCACTGAAATGTGCAGGGTGTCGAGGCCCGCTGCTTCGAGGTCCGCGAGGAGCTGGCGGTTCAGGAGAAATCCGTTTGTGGACAGGCTCACTTTGCGAAATCCAATGGATTTTGCGTAACGCACTACCTCCACAATATCCGGATGCTTGAGCGGTTCGCCCCCCTGCAGACCGAGGCGCGCGACGCCCAGCTTCCGAATGTGATCCATCCACTTCTTGAGATCGGCCACGGCCGGATGCGGAATCGAGTTGTTGAACTCGTTGCAATAATGGCAATCCAAGTTGCACTGTTCGGTCACGTACAAGTGCACAGCCCACGGTTTGCTGTCAAAAACACGAAAGGCCTGCTGGAGATCGAACATTCGTTTCCCTTATCACAGTCACAGACGTAATTCAATCGTGCAGGGCTCCAATCCGTTCACATCTCAGCCGCAGACGGCACCAAGGTCCCGCCGTCGGATGGAGATCTTCGAGCGCATCAAGGGCGATCGACAACCGCAGCCAGAATGCGCTACATCACACGCTTGCTGAAAAAGCGCTGCGACACTACCGCAACTTGCGTCAGGAGATCGCTACGACATTTTTTGGAGAGGACGCAGAACGAATCTGTAGCGCGCGGAAGACGTGGATCACGGCGCTCGCCATTCCCCAGAAACAGAGCCAAATAAAGCCATTCGCTGGCATCCCGAGTGCGAGGCTAAAGGTAAACAGCCAGGTATAAATATTGCGCCGGCCCGCAACATAGCGCACGAGTCGATCGAATCGCGAGACATCATCGAGGCTGCGGCCAAGTTTTCGCCCAACGAACCCTTTCGCCCGGCGCACGAGCAGATCAGCGACAAAGAAGACAAGCCATATCGTATAAGCGTAGGGAATCTGACCGTCAGCGTGAAAATAATACGCGAGAGCCGCCCACCATGACATCTCGATGCAATAATCGAGCACGTGCTCGCCTTTACCGAGCCTGGTCGTTTGAACCTTTAGGCGCGCAAGCTTGCCGTCAACCCCATCGAGAACTCCAACAATCAAGGCGAGCAGTGCTCCAACCCAAAGGTATCCCAAAGCATAAAGCACCGTCACGCTTAAGCCGAGAACTCCGGTCCCAAGCGTGATCTGATTCGGAGTGATCGTCGTTCGACAAAGATGCGAAACAAGCCACTTCTCAATAGGTGCATGCACAAGGGCTGGAAAATCGAGGACACCGCTCTGTGTCGCGTCGCGCAGCAAACGTTCGGCCAGCGGCCGGAATTCCGGCAAAGGAGCGGGAAAGAAAACCGGCCGAACACTCCGGCGCATGCCCGGGACGTACGCTTGCTGTTTAGCGGCATCAACGGCTGCAAGGCGGCCTGACATTACGCCCGATTCAAGCTCTTTCCTTATTACGGCATTTCGACTTTTTCTTGAAAGCCATTCGCCCGACACCACGGCCGCACAGACGCTTCGACCAAAAGACTGCTTGCCGGAATTCTTCCACAGTGGCGCCGTGATCGACGGCACATCTGAGTCGATGAGAACAGAGTCCTGCTCTGCTTGAGCAAGCGCGCGGAGCAAACGGCCATCACAATAAAAGCCTGCGCAGACTACAAGAACTCGCTCTGCTGACAGGCAGTCCTGGACGTCGCCTATCGTGAGCTCCGGGCCTTTGCGCTCGCGAAATTCCAGCGCAATATCTTTACGGTGCCACGACTGCCTGGCGAAATGCCTGGTGACGGACTCGTTGGAGTTGGACAAAATCGTCGCCTCGCGGAAACCAAGATGCAGTGCCGTGCGACGCATTCGTTCCAGCAGCGAGATGCCGCAGAGGTCCGTTAGCGCCTGCGGCAAATCTGCGACGGCCAATAGTGCCGGGCGAAGAGGTTCCGTCATGCAGGCTGTTCAAAATTATCTGTAGGTTGCATTAAAGGTAGGCGCAGGTTGCTCAAGGCTTTGGTATGCGCGATTCAAAATACTCTGTGAAAACTTTTGGCGGGCTGAGCACTCGATTGTAGCGTCGGGACAATATGAGCGCGAATGCTGGTTTAAGCTTCTGTAAGCGGCGAGCATATGCGCGCAAGGACATGCGTGAGATAGACGGACAGATCCCTTTGACGAACGCATTCCGGTTAACCCAATTCGCCGCAGTGGCCAAAGTCAGTGAGCACGCTTGAGAGCGCGTCGCGCGCCACACTGGCGCCCCAAGTGGCGCTACCCGTTGACGAGGCCGGATCGGAGCTGAAACGCGGCGCGGTTTTCAACACGATCGCGATGTTGGCGTCGAATCTTCGCGGCGTCTTTACCTTTCTCGTGGCGCGACTCCTCGGACCGGCTGCCTTAGGAACGTTTTCGGTCGCCTGGGCGAACACCGATCTGGCCAGCAAAATTGCGGTCTTTGGACTCGATAACGCCATCACGACTTTTATCGCGCGTTCGCAAGCGACCGGCGATCTCGCGCGCAGTCGCAATCTCTTTCGCACAGCCGTTGTCCTGGTTCTGGTGCAGTCGTCTCTCGTCGCCGCCATTGGCATCGTGGCCCTCCAAATGTTTGGCGATCGATTGCAATTTCCACGGGAGATGTTGTCTGCGCTGGCCTTTGTCCTCTGCGCCTTGCCGGGCATCGCTTTGTATCGCGTCTGTACTTCCATCTCGCGCGGCATGAAGGTGATGAAGCACGACATCTTCTCGCGCGGCATGACGGAGCCTGTCATCACGACGCTGGCGCTTTTGATCGCGCTCGGCGTTGGATACACAAAGTTCGCGCCGGAGGTGGCCGCCGTTTCTGGGACCGCGGCTTCGGGAATTGTCGCACTCATATTTGCTTCAAGACTTTTCCGTGGGGTGACCGCGCGCGACACCGTCTCCATGTGGACCGAAGCAAAGCCATTGCTGGCGTACGCCGCTCCCATCAGCGTTTATCAAATGTTCAACGCGTTCATTTTACGGCTGGACGTGATCATGCTGGGATGGTTCATCGGCCGCGCCCCCGGGGTGACTCTCGCGACGGTTGGCGTTTACAGTGCCACGGTCGAGCTTGCGAGTGGGCTGCGCAAGGTCAACCAGGCGTTCAATCCGATCTTTGCCCCCGTCGTTGCCGGGATGACCGCAACCGGCGATCAGCAACGCGCCGCCGCCACCTATGCTCGCCTGGCCGGGTGGATGCTCTGGATTTTGTTACCATTGGTCGCCCTCATGATACTCGCCGGATCAGTGATCCTGCTGATCTACGGTTCGGCGTTCAGGCAAGGCGGCGCCTGGCTGGGGATCGTCGGGACTGCGTGTGCCACGAACGCGTTTGTGTCGTTGGGTGAAACCGTAATCATGGTGCAACGCCCGCACTTGAACCTTATGAATTCTTCGATCACCTGCGCGATCGCGTTCGGCGCAAATCTCTGGTTGATTCCTCGATTTGGAGTGACAGGGGCCGCGTTTGGCGTCCTGCTGCCCTACGTGATCCAAGGGATCTTGCGTTACGGAGTCTTGCGCCTAGTCTTTCGGTGGCGCAATCCGTGGAGCAGCATCCGCCCACCAATCTTTACCGCAATCATCGCGTTTGTCCCGGCCTTGATCTGGCGTTTGTTTCTGGATGGGATCGCTGGGCAAGTGTCGGCCGCCTTTGTGTTCGTCGCAATCTTCGGCGTCGGATGGTTGCACCACCGGCGCTCAGCTAGAATGGTGTGATGAAGCGGGTCTTTCTCACAGGAGCGAGTTCTGGGATTGGTTTGGCCATCGCGTACGCTTTGCTCGGGCGTGGCGATGAAGTTTGGGGCACAACACGCAATCTGGAACGACTTCCCAAGGTGCCGCAATTCCACCCGGTGCGCCTCGACTTGAGCGATCCGCGTTCTGTTGAGGAGGCATTCAACGCCGCACTCGCGGAGGCTGGTCATTTCGACGTGTTGATCAATAACGCCGGGAGCGGACATTTTGATCCAGCTGAGTTTCTCTCCAGGGAAACAATCACAAGCCAGTTTCAGATTCTCGTTTTCGCACAGGTTCGTTTGATGCAGCTCGCTTTAAGCAACATGCAAACCCGCGGGGAAGGTTTGGTCATTAACGTCACTTCGCTGGCTGGCCGTCTTCCAGTTCCATTCATGGCAGCTTACAACGCTGCGAAGGCCGCGATGGCATCGTTTACCATGTCGATACAACTGGAGCTGCCTGATTCGCGAGTTCGCATTGTCGATCTTCAACCAGCCGACATCAACACTGAATTTAACGAGAGCGTGAGCAAAAGCATGGAGACCGATCCGCGGTACGATGCGAAAGTCGGTAAGACCTGGGAGGCGGTCCAGCGCAACATGAAAAACGCTCCCAAGCCTAAGCTTGTCGCGCGACACGTCCTCAAATTGATCGAAGATGCTGATCCACCACCGCGGATAACCATTGGCGATGTATTTCAATCCAAAGTCGCACCGCTGATTTTCAGATTTCTTCCGCAGCGTGTCAGGGTTTGGGGTCTTAAGAGATATTACGGCATATGACTGCCATCTCCGAAGCAGTCATCTTGATGGCCGGCCAGGGTTCGCGTCTACGCGGTTCTGACAAAACATTTTTGAAGCCGTTCGTCCCGGTGCTTGGTTGCCCCTTGATTTGTTACACGATCGACGCCCTGATCTGCGCGGAAATTAGAAAGGCCAGGTTCATCGTTGGCTACCAAAGCGATCGGATGATTGCGGGAATCAAACAGCTGGTTCCATCCGGGTTTGAGCACTCTTTCATCGAAAATCGTGAATGGCAGAAACAAAACGGCATCTCAGTCCTCGCCGCAGCCAATCACGTCACATCGCCGTTTCTCTTGACGATGAGCGACCATTTGTTTGACCAATCAATCGTCGATCTTCTGCTTGGTTATGCCGATCTCGGCGAACTTAATCTCGCGATCGACCGAAAGCTGGATTCCATCTTCGATCGCGATGACGCGATGAAGGTTCAGACGCGGGGTGGCCGAGTTTTTGGGATTGGCAAGGATTTAACGGCCTACGATGCGATCGATACAGGTTTGTTGGTGTGCCCGCTGAGCATTTTCGATCATCTTGAACGCGTAAAACACGACGGAGATTGCAGTCTTGCTGATGGAGTGAGATCGATGGCGTCGGAGGGCAAAGCCCGCGCCGTCGACATTGGAAGCGCTTGGTGGCAGGACATCGACACGCCAGAAATGCTGGGCCAAGCGGAAAAATATTTACGGGCGCGCTCTTCCCGTGAACTGAGCAGATCCCAAACAACGGCTAGCTAGCAGTCGCAGTCGGCTGGGGGCGCCAGTTGTCGAATAGACTAGCCGATCGCGAGCAGTTCAGCGTGCAGGTGGGGTTACAAGTCTTGTAGTTGTAAAACTGCCCCCGCAAGTCGTCCAGCGTGTAATCCAACAGCGGCTTGGACCAGACGTTTCGGGTTTGTGAGCACCAATTCACTTTCCCGTATTCATCCACGTAAAGATAGCGGCTGCCGGCTCGACACTTGAACGGTGCAGGGCGACCGCGCACGAGCTCCCTGCGATACGCCGAGAATTCCGGCCATCTCCTTGGGAGCTTGTCCACGATATTCTCGAACGCTTTCAAGTCTTCGCTGCTCAACTTGAGTTGCCCCTGGCTGTCGTGCACGAGCAGCACGCGAGCGCCAAAGCCAAGCTGACGCACAAAGGAGACGACTTCATCAGCTTCCTCTGGAGGACAGGCGCCGATGACCGCACTGATAACCACTTCAAATTGGGCATGGTCCCGCAACCATTGCAGGCGCCGCTTCAGGTTGTTCAAAACCTTTTGCGTTGTCTCGTTCGCCTGAACCCCGTCGATGGAAAGCTGCATCCTTTGCAGTCCGGCCTCGTTGAGCGTTTGGATCAATTCCGGCTGCAAAAAGAATCCGTTCGAGATCATGCTCGTGCGGTAGAAGCGAAGCTCGCGGCAGGTACGAATGATGCGTGGAAGGTCCGGATGCATTGTGGGTTCGCCCCCGGTAAGAGAAATCCCAAACGTTCCAAGTGCCTTGAGTTTCTGGAGGCGTTCCTCCAATGTTTCCACGGGCACGGGCTCGCTAACCTTGTCGTACTCAGAACAATATCCGCAGGACAGATTACAGCGCCGAATCACGACCATTTGGGCGAGAAACGGACTGTAGCGGAGGCGAAAAAACATGCTCGGGGTGGTCCAAGCTGCCGCCGGAGATAAATTTTGGGCAACCACAGGAGCTTTCGCATACCACCGAGTCGCCGTTGGAGCAAGCTGGGTTGATCGAGAACAGCGCGACTTGCGGAGTAAGAGTACGGTGTTTACTAATTACGACGCCCGAGCAGCCCTCCAACTTCTGCGGCTTGAATCAAGTAAAATTACGATGGCTAACGAATGCGTTGTCCTGGCCGATTGCCCCGGTGCATTGGTTGAGCTTTGCGGAATCTCGACACTCGAGCGCCTGTTGCGGACACTGCAACGTTGCGGAATTGAGCGCGCGACAATTCTTTCCAGCGCGTCTGAGCGAATAGCCGAAGAACTGGCTCGCCCATCCTGGCCGCGGGCGCAATTGGCCTTGGCGCTTCGCACCCGACCGAATGGAGCGGTGCGAATCGAACAGGTTCTCGACATTTGGCCAGCCGCCGCTCAGCTTCTTCTCGTCATCCGAGGCGATGCCGTCTTCGATAGTCGCTTATTGCAGTTGCTCGCGACACAAAGATCGGCCGCAGTCCTGGTCGATTCGGCTGTGCCATCGAAACTTCAACCGCTGGTGGCTCAGGCCCCAGATGCATTGCACGCGAAGGTCTGCGGTGCGGCACTCCTACAACGCGACTGGGTTTCGACCCAGCGTGGTCCTATCGAGAAGGCGATTAACAACGGCTTGGAACAAAAGACCATTGCGGCAGTCGATGTCACCAATCAACCCTCCTACTCGCCGGCCTTGCGGAGAAAGCTCAAGCCGTTTTGGTTTCCGGCACCACCTCCGGAGCATGTCAACCTAGCGGAACGCATTCTTCTCAACTCAGTGCAAAAAGGAACACAGGATTTTCCCGCACGTGTTCATGCCCCCCTCGAAACCTTTCTCATTTCAAAACTTTGCAAAACCGCCATCACACCCGGTCAGCTCACCGTGTCATGGATAATTTTAGCTTTTGGAACCACAATTCTTTTCGCGACCGGTCACCTCATTGGGGGAATCGTCCTCGCGTTGATCATCGGCATCGTCGATGGTCTCGACGGCAAACAGGCACGAATCAGGGTCGAGACGTCTGTGCTCGGAAAAATCGAGCATCGGTTCGATTCGTTCTTTGAGGTCGTCTGGCCGACGGCGCTGGCTTATCACTTCTATGTCTCGGGCCAACTGCCGAATGCTTTTTTCTACCTGGCTCTGCTCATCGTGGCGGAAGCGCTCGATGGCATTGGCAAACTGGGTATTTATGGACCAGCCGAGAAGTTGCTGGTTGATCCTGGCCTCTTCGATCGAATCGTTCGCTTGGTCGGCGGGCGACGCAATATTTATGTTTGGGTCCTTATTGCTTGCGTTGTTTTGGGCACACCGGAAAAGGCGCTGATTGTTATGGCATTTTGGGAGGTCGCAACCGCAGCGGTTGATCTCCTGCACTCCTGCTGGATAAGGTATGTGCTCCGGCGCCAGAGATTCCCCTGATCAGCCGTTAGGTTAACGACCTCGTGTAGATACGGTACGTTTTGTATCGGCTCGCGCCCAGGGCCTCGATGAAACGATTGATCATGAAATTATCCTCGAGGGTCATGCTGATCTCGCCGGTAAGACCGCGTTGAACTGATTCGTCCATTACCTGAAGAACGAGCATCTCGGCGATCCCGGCGCGGCGATATTTTTCCACGACTCCAAGCGCGACAAGCCGGCCAGTTCGTATTTTCGTTCGATAGTAAAGGAGTTTTAGGAGGCCAATTGGCAAACCAAACCAGGTCAAGCGTCCATTGATGTGGCGAAGCGCGACATTGATGTCGGGAACCGCGATTACGAAAGCAACTGGCTCGTCGCCCACCTCCGCGATCAATGTTCCCTCCGGTTCGAGCAATGGCTTCATTTCCCTGGCCATGTGCTCCGATTCCGCTTCGGTGAATGGAACGAAGCCCCAGTTTTTCTGCCAGGCTTGATTGTAAATCGCGCGGATACGCAGACTTTCCTCGGCGATCTTTTTCAGATTGATCGGTCGGATCGTAAAACCCTGCTTGCCAGCACGCGCGATGGCGATTTTTCGAAGCCGGGCGGCCGGCTCGGGAAATTCCGAGAACCACCACGCATACCAATCCTTGGCTTTGGTAAAACTGCACCCTTCGATCAAGTCAACGTAGTAAGGCGGGTTGTGCGCCGTAAGAAGGGTGGGCGGATGTTGAAAGCCATCAATCAGCAGTCCGCAAACATAATTGGTAGAGTAATCGATCGGCCCCATCATTTCGGTTCGGCCTTTCTTGCCTAGCCAGCTCGCCGCAGCCTCAAAAAGGCCGGCTGCGACGTTGCGATCGTCAATGCATTCAAAAAGACCAAAGCAGCCGACATTCGATTGATGCAGCGAATTGTAATTCGGATCATCGCTCGCCATGATTCGCCCAACAATCTCGCTCCCGCGACTGCGGGACCGGGCCAGAAATAAGGCGGCGTCGCCGTGTTTGTAAAAAGGGTGTCGCTTGCGATCAAGGAATGCTTTGCGCTCAAGGATCAATGGCGGCACCCACACGGGATCATTCCGGTAGATGCGCCACGGAAACTTGATAAATGAATTGCGATCTCCGCTCGAGCTGACTTCTGAAATTTCGATCTCCGTCACGAATATGACCTTGCCTAGGCCGAATCCGCCCGTGCTCTCACGAGCGTGAGCAGCGATTGAGACATATTTTCCTCACGACGAATCAGATAAACGAGCAGCAAATTGAAGATCGTGAGTTGAATCCAGAACCACCAAATAGGTTGACCAACCAACAAAAACCCGAACAACAGCAGCATCCGCGTGTTCGTCATCAATAAACTCCACCACTTGAACATTGGCCGGGCAAAAGCTTGATAGCGCGCCCTTAGCCAATCCGGAATTTGATCGGGAAATAGCCGCTCGACCAGATCGCGCAAACTTTTCAGACGCGGCGACAACATTTCCTGCTGACGTGTAAAATTCAGGTGTAAAGCGAGCAAAAACTTATGCCACGCTTGGTGACGCCAGCTCAATTTTCGATAGTCGGAAAGCAGGGCTGATGAGGAGCTCGAATCCGCGCGCCCCCGTCCCTTGATAAAGAAAAGGTAGCAGCTGCGATAGTAATCGGCCGAGGCTCCCTGCAAGGCGTGGCTGAACCCGGCCGGAAAAGCAATCAGGGCCACGACCAAAAAGGAGTTATCGTTCAAACAGCGAAAACCCAGGTGGAAGTAGAGATTTATCCAGATGATGTGATCGACCAGACTATCGATGACGCGGCCTTCGCGGCTTCCTCCGCCGGTCAGTCGGGCCAACTGGCCATCCGCATTATCGAGCGCATTGGCCAAAACATGAAGGGCCATGCCGGCAATGTTGACGCGTAGATCCCGATAATAATAAAGATGTCCGGCGATGATTCCGCATACCCCGCCAAGCAGTGTAACGCCTGCCGGAGTCACTTTTAGTCTCGCGAAAAACTGGGCGAGCCAAAAGCCTATCTTGCGATAAAAGTAGAGATCGAGAATTCCTTCGACCTCACGCGCCTTGTAAGTCGCTTCGACGACTGAAGGCCTCTCCACAATCTGTGGGCGCATCAAAAACCGATCCTGCGCGACAGTTCAGACATTCTGCAGCGTCGCCGGAACCAGAGTGTCCTCGAGAATATTGAGCGCTTCGTCCAGATCCTCGCGTGTATGGTTGGCGGTCACACATGCGCGGAAGCAGACGCGATTGAGCGGCACGGCGGGATAATCGACCGGAGCCACCCACAGACCGCGCTGTCGTAATTCATGGCACAGCCGATACATGCGTTCGCGTTCGCCGATGACGATGGGCATGACGTAGGTTGTCGAGCTACCGGTATCGATGCCGAGGCCGCGGAGTCGCGCATGAAAGTAATCGGCGTTTTCCCAAAGCTGCCTGCGGAGTTCAGGTTGGCGTATGCCGATTTCAAGCGCTTTGAGCGTCGCCGCGACGACGACCGGCGGCAGCGCACAAGAATAAACATAAGGATGCGCGTAAAAGCGCAGATATTCGAGCGTCTCACTCGATCCCGCCACAAACCCTCCCAGCGCGCCGAACGCTTTCGAAAACGTTCCGTAAACAAGCGGAATGCGATCTTCCACTCGAAACTTCTCAGCTGCCCCGCGGCCATTCTCGCCACAGGCCAGCATGGAATGAGCTTCGTCCACGAAAGTACTGGCGCCATGCGATTCGGCAACGCCGATCAATTCCCTCAAATTGCCGAAATCGCCATCCATCGAATAAATGCCCTCCATGATGACAAGCTGCCGCCGGCCTTGTTGCCGGGTCAATGCGGTGTCGAGCGAGGCGGGATCGTTATGCTCGAATTTCTCCGTGCGGCACCGGGATAACACCGCGCCGTCACGCAAACTGAGGTGGGACCGATTGTCGAGGATGGCCACATCCAATTTTCGCAGCAATCCGGAAATGGTGCCGAGGGCGCCGCCAAAGCCGCTGTTGAAAAGCATGGCGTCTTCACGGCCGAGAAATTTGGCAGCCCGGCGCTCGAGTTCGCGATGCAAATCAGTCATGCCCGAAAGTATCGGGGCGCCGCACGCTCCCAGGCCGTGGGTCTTCAAGGCTTCGTGCGCCGCCGCGATCACCTCGGGATGATTCGCGAGGCCGAGATAATTATATGAGCAGAGGTTTATGACGGAGTGCTGTTTGCCGTCATAATTAATGGTCGTGCGCGCATCCGCCGTGGCGAGCATCTCGGGCTCATACAATGTGCGAGCCCATGCGCTTTCGCGCACCCACTTTGTAAAGTTGGGCGGCGCCTGAAGAGGATCATTACTTTCCCCGGCGGCGAGGAAATTACTCAGGCTGAGCTTGAAGGGGTCTTGGTTTTGGTTCATCACCTTATGGCAAAACTCCGCCGGCGCAGCGTCAAATTCCGCGCGTCGCAGGATTCCATCTCGGGGCAGCCATTTTACCAGCTATCAGATTCCCGACAAGAAATTATATCGCCGGTGGCACGGCATCTTGGCCGCGAATTTCTCGCCACATCGTCGCACGAGATTTGTGCCGTGAATTCGCTCATCGGCAAGATGCCGATGCCACGTCCTATTTTCGCGTCGTCCCAAAAAGGTAATCCCAAAGCGGGGAGCTGATGCCATATCCAACGTGATCATCTTTGTAATGATGGCGGAGATGATACTGCTTCAGCCAAAGCAACACTCCCCGTTTCATCTCGAAGTGATGGATCGCGAAGTGGATTGAGTCGTAGCAAACGTAGCCAAATCCAAATCCAGCCGAGACGGCTGGCGCGTATTTGCCAAGGCTAATGGCAAAGAGCGTCCAAAATAAGAGCGCAACCGGAATGCTGATGCTCGGCGGCATGACCAAACGCCGGGCATCGTTGGGGTAGTCGTGATGAACGCCGTGAATAATGTAGTGCAATCGTTTTCCCAGAGCGGTCTTTGGTTCATAATGAAAAACATACCGATGGATGATGTATTCAAGCAGAGTCCAGATCAACACACCGAGCAGGAACAAACCGGCCACGGCCAGAATCGACAATCGGCTTTGCCAGAACGCCAGGTAAAGCATGTAACCGACGACCGGCAGGTATAGGACCAAAGGCGTAGCGGGATGCACGTGTGAGAAAAACTCCATGAAATCGCTTTTGAACATTCGAACAGTTTCGTTCTTCGTCGAAATGTACTGCCGCTCGGCCATAAATTAGAAATTAATGGGCCTCGCACTGAGATCAAGGCTCCCGATTTGACTGGCTGTTATGTCTAAAGGCCGTGCAGTCCCGCGACTGCGGAATTGTTTCATACGCTCGACCCTGGAAAACAGACTGTATCGCTCGTCGAAGACAAACTGGAAAAGCAATCGCGTCCACGACGTGTGATACTTCAGATTATTGTAAAATTCCGGCGCGATTGCGCGCAGCTTCGGCAGGTTGTGCCACGGGATTGACGGCAGATCGTGGTGCTCGTTGTGATAACCCATGTTTAAGCACGCCAAATTGATCGGCCCGTAGTAGCTGAACGTTTCCTGGTCGAAATCGTAAGTGTAATGTTCCTGGATCCAGCGCGCGCCGACCGGGTGCAGACCAATGGAGAAGAAAAATGAAAACGCGAGATAGAGCAGTCCAGCCCAGCCGCAGAGATAAACGACCGCGGTATCGTAGACGATTGCGCAGACGAGATTCAAAACAAACCAGCGGTCCCGCATCGTGATCGCCTTCAACCGCGGCGGGCGCGTCAGCTGAAAAAATGGAAAGAGCATCAGCCAAAGCGCCTTGCGATACCAGATGTTGCCTACCAGCCGCGCCTCCCAATGATTGGCGAGATCAGCGTCGTATTCGTAATCGCCCTGATGCGAATGATGCTTCAAATGATAAACGCGAAAGCCCATCGCGCCGGGCGTCAGATTGGGCAAATCGGCCAGAATGCCGACGAAGATGTTCCAGTTTTTCCTGCGGAAAATGAGGTTATGGGTTGCATCGTGGATGATTACGTAATTGGCGTGGTTGGCGAACGCGCCGATGCAATATGCGATTAGAAGACTGAGCCACCAATAACGGAATCCCAGCATGCCCATCCCGTATGCGATCGCCGTTTGCATGATCACCAGCGACAGAGCAATTAACGCCGTGTACGGATTGCGCACCATTAACTGGCGGACTTCCGGATGCGCTTTGATGATTGCCCGCGCCCGCGCCGGGTGCGGCTGATCAAACTCGGATTGGTGGAAGCAGGCCTGCATAGACGACGAGCCTATTTTCTAGCACGAGACTCACGAAAAAACCATCTTTTGCCAAAGCTAAAACTTGTCGCAAAGATTGGCCGATTCGCGCAATCTGTCCCAGATTGCCCCTCTTAGGAATGGGCCAGAGAATGGATCTTTCGGCAGGCATTTCAACTTTGCAACGCATCGATCGCTGGATTGGTGTGCCGCTTTGCGCCTTTTTAACCCTCGTTAGGAGAATCTTCGAATCCGCAGGGTCGCCAGGACCGCGCCGAATTCAGCGCGTTCTTTTCGTCAAGTTCGCGGAGCAGGGCTCAACCGTTCTCGCCTATCCCGCGATTTGTCGTGCGATCGAAATGGTTGGACGTGAAAACGTTTACTTCGTCGTATTCGAAGACAATCGATTCATTCTCGACGCGATGGAAATTATTCCCGATGGAAATGTGATAACGATCGCGACGCAGAGTTTTTTCGGGCTCGGAACCAGCGCGCTGCGAGCGGCGCTCCGAGTCCGAAAAATCGGTATCGACGCGGTCGTCGACATGGAATTTCTGACACGGTCTTCAGCGATACTGACGTTTGCGACCGGCGCCCAATCGCGCGTTGGCTTTCATACTTTTTTTGGCGACGGCCCGTACCGCGGCGACTTAATGACGCACCGGCTTTTATACAATCCTCATCTCCACACGAGTCAGATGTTCGAAGCCATGGTTGAAGCATTGACCCACGATCCGGCGGTGCTTCCGACATTCGACTTTACACCTTCTGCAAATCAGCCACTCGCAAGATTTCAGCCCACCCTGTCTGAAATTGATGAAATCGATGCTCTGCTACAGCGCGAAAATCCTCGTATCGGTTCTGCGCCGATCATCCTGCTCAATCCGAACGCGAGCGACTTGCTACCGCTGAGGCGGTGGCCGCCTATGCGTTATGTCGAGCTAGCGCGACGGCTCCTCGAACGTTACCCGGACTTGTTTATCGGATTTACCGGTGCGCCGGCCGAAGCCGGTCCCAATAATCAGCTTGCAGACGAGGTCGGTTCGGACCGCGTCATCCCGCTTGCTGGAAGAACGACTCTACGGCAAATGCTCGTGCTTTACACGCGCAGTGAGATTTTGGTGACGAATGACAGCGGGCCGGCTCATTTTGCCTCAATGACGCCGATTCACGTTGTCACTTTGTTCGGGCCGGAGACACCGGCGCTATTTGCCGCGCGATCGCCAAATGTGACTGTCCTGTGGGCCGGCATCGCATGCAGTCCGTGCGTGAACGCCTACAACAATCGGCAATCGGTCTGCCGCAACAATCTTTGCATGCAAGCAATCACAGTCGATGATGTTTTTGAAAAAGTTACGCACATTTACGATTCGCATAAGCGGCGAAGCCCCGGAAATTAATTCGCACAGTGACGGTTGTGCCAACTGATAAGTCGCGGCGATTTTGTCTCGCTGCGCTTGGGATTATTCTCCTCACAATAGCCATTCGGCTTCCATCCCTTGTCCATCCCCAGCCAATTGACAGTGAGGCGATGTATTCCGTCGTGGCAAACGAGATCGTGGACGGAGGTCGACCCTACGTCGACGCGGTAGAGCGCAAGCCGCCACTTCTCTTCTGGACGTACGCCGCAGTATTCAAAGTAGCGGGCAAGTTCAATTGGAAAGCGCTTCATATAGTCGCGCTCACGTGGACTCTGGGTGCGATGGCCGGCCTTTATCTGATCGGGAGCGAGTTGTTTGATCGCAAAACCGGTTTGATTGCCGCGCTCTTTTACGGAGTTTTCCAATCCTGGTGGACGTGGAAGACCGTCGCATTCGATGGCGAGATGCTAATGAATCTGCCTATCATCTGGGCGTGGGCAATCGCTTTCCGTCGCAGTTCGTCGCGACTGCGACCGGAACTCCTCCCAGCAGGTGCGCTTCTGGGTGCGGCCTTCCTGCTTAAACAGCCTGCCGCGATAGCGGCAATTCCCCTCGGCATTTATCTGCTCCTCCCGAGCTATCGAGATAGCCGAAGCTTGACCCCAACAAATTCGATCCTTCAGGCAACGATGCTCACTGCAGGATTTGTCGCAGCCGTCGGTCTGGTAACGGTTGTAATTTGGAAGCAAGGCATTCTCCCTGAGGCGTTCTATTGGACAATTGCCGATCATGACATTCCGCACGTTTTTTGGGAGAGAGGAATCTTGCTCACGCTGGCGTTCATCGGGGCCTGTTTGCCTTTGGTAGTGGGAGCGATAATGGCTTGCCGGGATCGGAGTGCGATTTGGGCTGGGAGGAGGGCAGAACGAACAGCGCTTTTCGGGCTACTTGTTGCCTCGACGCTTGGCGTTGCGGCAGGCGCTCGCTTTTACCCTCACTACTATGTCCAATTGATCCCTTCGCTCGTACTGCTGGCGGCGCCGTACTACGGACGACTTTGGTCCCGGACGATGGAACCGCCCCACTGGCTACTACGCCCTTTGGTGACGTATGCGTGGCTGGCTCTCATTGTTATTGTCCTCTCAATCGTTCACTGGACGGGGCTGGCTCCGCGACGGGCTCCGTCCGAAGCGGGACAATATTTGGCCACGCATTCGGCCCCTGGGGATAGAATTTTCGTCTGGGGTCAGACTTCGAAAATGTATCTAGAGGCTCAACGGCGTCCCGCCTCTCGTTATATCACAACGTTTCCGCTCACGGGTTATATCTTCGGCGGATCGGTCCCCGGTTTTGATACTCGTAGCCGAGTCTTGCCCGGCGCTTGGAACACCCTTGAGCGAGATTTTGCCAGGCATCCACCGACCTACATTATTGATGTTCAGTCCGACACGAGAACCCTCCAGTACCCAGCGAAGAACTTTCCGATTCTCACCAAACTTCTGAAGGAACGGTACCAGCCGGTCGCGCGCACCGCCGAGGGTGTGATTTATCGGATGCGCTAGGTCTGGCCGGTCGCTGAGGTAATCGCTGCTGGCAACACGAACAGACGGCATCGAATTTCCCGAATTCAGGAAGCGTGATTCGAATCGCTGGTTCGAGTCAGTCGACGCTTGGACAATGGAATTGGCGGTAGATCATTTCTCAGGGACAGCCATGTCCATGGATAGTTTCCACGAGCCGTCGCGCTGCCGTTTCCACATCGTGACGTAACGACCTTCCTCTGTCACGGGCGTGCCCTTTTCCGTGTACTCGTATTTGTATTTCCCGGTTTCATAAGCCACATCGCCATTCAACCATATTTTCACGGTAATCACCGACACCTTGATCGGGCGGGTGACACTCTGCATCGCCGCTTTTTGACGCTCAAGGATCTGTTGGCGGCCCTTGAAGACCTTTCCACCCTGGGAAAGCATTACGCCATCATCGGTGAAAATGGCCGCGACCATTTCCGGGTCGCCCTTTTCCCAGGCCTCTACCCACTCCGCATTGCCTTTGTCGATCGCCCGTTTCGCTTCCGCATATCTTTCTGACGCTGCCTCTGGGACGGCCGACGGATTCTGGGCCTGGGAAATGGCGAGTCGCGCCGCCAAAAGAACAATGATGGCACCGAGAACAAATTGTTTCATAGAGTGAGTCTCCGTTCGTTAGACGCACACTATAACTGCCGTCAAGGGCCGGCAGTAGGAGATTCAACTGCTAATACGAGGCACGCAGCGCGCGTTTTGGTTTACCGTGCAGTGGGCGCGTATATTGCCAAACATCAACGCCCCGTTACGCGTTGTTGTTATTCCAGCGCCCCGTTGCCGGCGTTTGCGAGGGAAACGGCTTTGATCGAGCGTCCTTCCATCACATAAAGCGGCGACCCTAACGGGATTCGAACCCGTGTTACCGCCGTGAAAGGGCGGTGTCCTGGGCCTCTAGACGATAGGGTCGCAAAAGCGCGGCCAATATCGAATTGCTACTCTTGGACGCAAGACAAATCGCCAGTGGAATCCGTGTTCTTACTCCATCTGTTGCTCCTGCTCCGAACGGAGATCGGCAATCAACGCTGCCGCACGTTGGGTCGCACCACGATGCTGATCTAACACTTCACGCGCATTTCGGACCAGCCGCTGGCGGGCTTTGCCATCGCGCAGGAGATGGTCGATCGCCCCCTCAAGTGAACCGATGGTGCGGACCTGGATCGCCCCATTTTCCGAGACAAGCGTTTTCGCAAGAGTCGCGAAGTTCTCCATGTGCGGACCAAACACGACCGGTTTGCCCGCGATGATCGGCTCGACGGGATTTTGCCCACCGTGCGCGGTGAGGCTCTTCCCGATAAATACGACGGTGGCAATTTCGTACCAGTGTCGAAGCTCACCGGTCGTATCGAGAAGCACGCATTCGGACGTCGTATCGCCGGCAGTCGCCGTTTCGCTGGCCAACCGGACCTCTAGCGGTAAACTCTCGACTTGCGCTCGGACTTCCCGCACGCGTTCCACATGACGCGGCGCAATGAATAAACACAGCGACGGGAATTTTTGACGCAAGTTCAGAAAGACTTTGGCGAGAATTTGCTCTTCACCGCGATGAGTGCTGCCGGCGAAGAGCACAGGGCGCCTCGGATTTGAAGCAGCCGAATGGCCGGCTTCTTCAACGTCCGAACGATTATCGAGACCGGTAGGATCGTACTTAATGCTACCCGTGTATTTAATCCGACTGCACTCTACGCCAAGCGCTGTCCATCGATCGACATCATCCCGTTCCTGCACGCAGATCAGGTCCAGAAGCCGAAACATCGGCGCGACAAAAAATCGAAACCGTCGAAATCGCTTCTCGGACCGTGGCGATAAGCGGGCATTGACCAGCACGAGCGGGATACGATGCGCCTGCGCTTCGGCGGCCAGGTTCGGCCAAATCTCAGCTTCAACCAAGATAATCTTCGCCGGGCGAATGACGGAAAATGCGCGACGCATGACCGGCCAGAAGTCGAGCGGCGTGTACATGACCTCGATCCACTGCGAAGAGTTTTTGTTCGCCAAGGCGAATCCGGTTGTGGTTGTCACCGTCAACACACAAGGCACATCAGGTTGAATGGTTCGCAGCTGCTGGGCCAACTTGAGGGCGACCATGACTTCGCCCACGCTGACCGCGTGCAGCCACGTTGGCCTTTTTGCGCGAGTCTGGGATAGCCGCGCGCGTAGGGCGCGGTCGTAAATTCCCAGGCGTTGACCGAATTTTTCGCGATAACCGCCGCGGCGGACCATTTTCATCAAGTAGCCGGGCAAAAAGAAGAGAAGCCCGATGGGCCAAAGCAAATTGTAAATAAAACGAATCACTCGATTGCGGATCCGCCTTCGCCAAGGCTACGGCGGACAAGTTGCGGATTGGTTTCAAAAAACAGCACTTCGGTTGCGCCGTATCTCTTCTGGCGAACCATGCGCCAGAGCTTGGTCTGAGGAAGAGGTTCGCCCGGGTGTTTTTCAAACACGAACACACCTCCGGGAGCGAGCAACTGTCCCAATTTTTCACTTGTCAGAAGCTTTTCTGTGAAACGCTCGCCCGCTTTTGTTTTTTCGTACGGTGGGTCCGCGAAGATGATCTGGAATTTTTCATTCCCGGAAGAGCGCCGGAGGAAATCGAAAACGCTCTGTTGTCGAATGCACGCCTCGAATTTTGTTTTGGCGAGGTTTTTCTCGATGACGTTGGTTGATTGTCGATCTTGTTCGACAAAGAGAACAAGAGCCGCGCCTCGGCTGAGCGCTTCAATTCCGAGTGCGCCGCTTCCGGCAAAGAGATCGAGAACCCGCGCGCCGACAATCGCCTCACTCAGACTGGAAAAGATGGCGGCTTTCACGCGATCCATTGTTGGCCGGACACCGCGCTTCGGAACTGCCAGGCGGACGCCGCCGGCGCTGCCGGCGATTACTCTCATGGCGACGGGGCTGGCGTTGTGGCAAGCTGCAAATCCGTCTCTGCCGGGATGGCAGGCGGCGAAGGCGGGGCGGTGGATGTTACTGCTTCGGCTCGCTTCTTTTTTTTCTTCGGTCGCTCTGTTTTTCCACCACCGAATAGTCGATTGATCATGTTGCCAAGATCGCGCCCAACCAGCCTGTCCATCAAATTTGTGCTCGGCCGATCGACGCTGCCGCCAACCTGGAAATCGACAGCAAAATAACCGGCTTCGTGGGTTGGCTGAAAATTCTGGCGAATCGCTTTGAAGAGCTGACTGTGAATTTTTTCGTTGATCGCCAGCTTCGAATCGAGTTTCAGCTTCCCATCAAAGGTCACCGTTCCGGACGCCGTCAGGCGAATATTTGCCGAATGCAAGAGCAGCTCGTCAATCATGATCAAGCCCGGCTTGACGCGATATTTTACATGGGCCTGTTCAAGATGAAGCTCTCGCAGCTCTTCGATCTGAAGAATCTGGCCAAGCAATACGAGCACGCTATATTGCTGGACCCGCCCGTCACGGAGGAAAATCTCGCCTTTCCCAATTAACGCATCCGGGTCGGCAGTTTTTCCAGACGCCTGGAAACTCCCCTCCAGTTTGCCTTGCACCATTCCTTCCCGACCACCCGCCTCCGTGATAATCTGATCAGCCAGCACATTGTTAAATGTGACCCTCGTGGTGAAAGGAGAATCCTCCGCTTCCGGTTGCATTGCGAAGTAGCCGCTGATTTCGCCGCCCCCCGCGCGGGCAGATATTTTCGAAAGCTCCAGCACATCAGGTTCGTAGCGGAGCGGGGATTGCAGTTGTTCGAGAAAAAAGCGGTTCCGCAGTGAAATCTTCGCGATTTTCGCTTTCCCGCGAATAGCGAGTGCGCCGCGCAGGCTGGAGCGAAAATCCACGCCCAAAAAACTTGCAAGCGTTCTACCGGTGCGATCGAGAAAGGTAAAATTCCCGTTCTTGATGTTAAGCCGTTGAACTTCCGGAGCCACCGTCACCGAAGGCTCTCGGGATCGCTCCGCGAACTTATCTGCCGTCCCTCGAGGTGTGGCCGGAGGACGAACTTCCGTGGCGGTGACGGCGGGGGGCGCAGTCGGCTCGACCGGTTCCGTTGACGCCAGGGACTCAGGGATATTTGGAGGCGGATTTGCCGAAGCCGCCGGCTGTTCTTTTTTTTGCGCACCGGGCAATCTCCATTTTCCCTCGGCGTTCTGCGCCCAGACTACGTTTGGATTGACCAGCGAGACATCCTTGATCACCAATCGCCGGGAAAAGAGCGAGAGGAAGCGAACACGCAGCTGAAACGTTCTTGCCTCAAGGAAAGGACTCGAGCCGACGCGGGGGGCTTGCGGAATGGTAATACCGCTCAATTCGAGTCCGCCCCATGGGGTCACGCTCATGCTGCGAATCTCCAGTGCCGTTCCGAGCTGTTTACTTAAGTCTCGCTGAATCTTCGCTTGTGTCCCTTGCGATTGCACATACAGGTTCACACCGATCAGGGCGGCGGCAAGAAGCGCAAACACTCCCCCGAAGGCAATCAATGCTATCCGGCGCAATTTTCTCACGCAAAGACGTTACGCAGCCCGAGTTTGAAGAAAAGATCAAAGCCCTCGTCCACCCATCGTGTGAGTAATACGGTCGTCATCCTCAATCCGGCCGCAGGCAACGAGGAGGCGAAATACTGGCAGGGACGTGTTGAATCGATCAGCCGCGGTTGTCTCATTCACACGACATCGCATCCCGGTGGAGCAGAGGCGCTGGCCCGGCAGGCCGTAGAGCAGGGGTTTGGAAAAATCGTTGCGGCCGGCGGCGACGGTACTGTCAACGAGGTGGTCAACGGTCTCGCCGGAAGCGATGTCGCACTGGGACTGCTCCCAATCGGTACAGTGAACGTCTTTGCCATGGAGCTCGGTCTGCCGTCTCACAACCTTGAGCTTTGCTGGGACGTGATTCAGGGCGAGAACATGCGGCTCGTCGATCTTCCGAGCGCGAACGGAAAATGCTTTGTCCAACTCGCCGGCGTGGGACTCGACGCCCAAGTCGTGAAGGAGACCAGCCTGACTTTCAAACGCAGTTTCGGTCCGCTCAGTTATCTGATCTCTGCCGCCCAGATTGCGGCACGCCAGCCCCCGAAACTATTTATCGAGTCGGAGAATACTCCTGTCGAAGAGGGGTCATTTGTTCTCGTCGGGAATGGACGGCTTTACGGAGGGCCCTTTCCATTTTTCAAACACGCGCTCATCGACGACGGCTTATTTGACGTAGTCATTTTCAAACGGCTCGGCTACCTCGAAATCATCAAGTATCTGCAAGACGTTGTGTTTAGCTCGGATATTCGTGTCCCTGAGGTTGAATATTTTCAGACTCAACGGTTGCGTATTTCGAGCGAGCAGGATGTTCCGGTAGAACTGGACGGCGAACTGGCCGGCAACTGTCCGGTTGATTTCCAAATCAAAGAAAAAGCGCTGCGGGTCCTGGCACCTCTTCCCTCCACATAATCAGGCTGCGCGACGGCTGGTTTTTCGGGCAATTCAGCGTGATGTTCCGCGCGATGGTTCGGGGTAATCGTTGGATTCGAGAAAAAGCGGCCACATCGCTCAATCCCTCCCAAGTCGAAACCACACTCGTGCAACTTGGCGAACGTTGGCCAGCCTCTGCGCCGCCATTTGTTAATGTTGTCGAACAATTTCCGCTCGGCGAAGCTTCCTTGCTTCATCTTCTGGCAGTCTCCAGCATTTGCGCGACACGATTGACGCGGAATCCCGAAACTCTTCTTTGGCTTCGCCAGCCTGAAATATGTCTCGCTCCTCGCGGCTATGCAGAAATGCTCAACGAACTTGGCAGCGTAGCCGGTGATGCAATTACTGGGCAGAATTTCGCAGCCCTTCGTTTCTGGAAAGGCCGTGAAATGACGCGCATCGCGCTGCGCGAACTTGCGAACCTGGCGTCACTTGAGGAGACGACTGCGGAGCTTTCGCACATCGCGGAGATTTGCGTCCGACGCGTCTTCGAACATTGGAATGGGGAATTCCGGAAGCGCTACGGGTCCCCGCATGCCGAGTTCGCCATTCTGGCGCTCGGTAAACTCGGAGGCGCCGAGCTGAATCACAGCTCCGATGTCGATCTTCTTTTTCTCTACAGCGAGGAGGGCCACCTCACGCCACAATTTTCCTATCACGAGTTCTTTAACCGGCTGGGGAAGAAAATCCTCGAGACATTTTCCACACGTCATCCGGAAGGTTCACTCTTTCGCGTTGATCTGCGCCTTCGTCCGGAAGGTTCTGCCGGGCCACTCGCGCGGTCGCTTGAGAGCATGGAAAATTACTATGCCGGTTTCGGCGAAACCTGGGAGCGCCTGGCTTTGATTAAGGCATGCGGAATCGCCGGCAGTCGCGAGCTGGCTTACGAATTCCTGCGGCAACATCAGCCTTTTATTTATCCGAAAAGCCCGACGCCCGATCTGCTCGATGAGATCGCCAACATCAAGCGACGCATCGAGCGCGACGTGGTCGGACCCGACAATCTCGAGCGCGACGTCAAGCTGGGACGGGGCGGCATTCGCGAGATCGAATTCATCGTGCAGGCACTTCAGCTTATCCACGGCGCGCAACATCCATTCCTGCAGGAAGCGAGTATGCTGAGAGCACTACGCGCCCTTCGGGAATTGGATCTGTTGCCGCGCGATGAAGTACTGACGCTCGACAACACATATCGGTTTCTCCGCCGGGTTGAGCATCGTTTGCAGATCGAGGCCGAACAGCAGACACACACTGTCCCGCAAGAACCGGAACCTTTGCAGCGGCTGGCGCTTAGCCTGCGGTTTTCGTCGGTCGAAGATTTCACGGCCGCGCTGCAAGAAAGGATGCGCGCTGTCCGCCCGATTTTTCAGCGGATTACCTCGGAAACATCCCCGAATGATTCCGGAGCCAAAATCGGTCTCGAAATTTTCAATGATCAAAAACACGCCGCCAAAACCCTGGCGGACCTGGCGCGAAGGCAGGGGAGCTTCCACATCGCGCCGCGCACGCGTCAAGTATTTAGCAAGCTGCGTCCGGTCTTGCTCGAATGGCTCGCCAGGGCTGCAGATCCAGATGCAACTCTCAATCAATTCGTTCGTTTCGTGGAAGCCTACGGCCTGCGCAGTTTGCTCTTCGAGTTGCTGGTTACGAATCCAAGGCTGCTTGAATTGCTCGTCAAAACCTTTGATGCCAGCCGGTTTGCCGGTGATTTGCTGATCCGGCATCCTCAATTGCTCGAGGAGATCACACGAGATCCGGCCTTTTATCAACCTCGATCGATAGACGAGAATTTGCGGCGTCTCGAATCATTGGGCGCGAATGCGAGTAAACTCGATCCTGTGCGCGCATACCGGCGGCGGCAACTCTTGCGAATCGTTTTGCGCGATGCGCTTGGTCTCACCGATCCGCTGGCCGTTTTTAACGAGCTTTCCGATTTGGCGGAAGCATGCCTGCTCTTTACGACCAGGCTTCTCGGCGCCGAAGAATTAACCATCATCGCTCTGGGAAAATTTGGCGGACGCGAGATCAGCTATGGCGCAGATTTGGATGTTCTAATCGTCGGCGACGATGTTCGCTCCGCGCAAAATCTCGTCGTTGCCATGACACAAGCCACTGCCGAAGGAAATATTTGGGTCCTTGATGCAAGGCTGCGCCCCGAGGGAGAAAAAGGCCCGCTCGTTTGTTCCCTTGAGAGTTATCAATCGTATTACGCGGGGCGAGCTCAACCCTGGGAGTTACAGGTGTTGACTCGGGCACGAGCTGTTAAGGGACCATTGCAAAGCGAGTTCATCGAGATGGCAAAACACGTCTGGCGGAACGCCGGTCAACATGTCGATCTTCGAGCAAGGATCGATAACATGCTCGAGCGCATTCGACGCGATCGCGGAAGCGGCTCGGACTTTCTCGACTTCAAAACTGGGTTCGGCGGGATCATTGAAGCGGAATTTCTGGTTCAGGCGCTGCAAATGAGAGAAAATATCTGGGAGGCAAATTGGGAGCGCGCCGTCGATCTACTGCGAGATCATGGGCGCCTGACCGAGTCGGAGGCTGGCAAACTCGGACACGCTTACGGATTCCTGCGACGCGGTGAAGCTGTGCTGCGACGCTACGACAACAAAAGCGTCTCAGTATTTCCAAGTGATCCGAACGAGCAACGAAAGCTGGCCATTCGCCTTGGCTATGAGGACTTCGATGCTTTTCGAGAAAAGTACGTCGACGCTCGCGAGACAATCCACGGCCTATATGACCAGCACATTAACGACCCGTCTGACTAGCTCGATCACCGGGCAGTAAGGAATTGCCAGATCGCTTGTAACACGAGGAGACTGACAATTAAACCGGCGCAAACAGTGAGGAAGAGTACGGCAATAACAGCGAAGACGAATATCCAATCGGCTTTTCTCGCTCGCTCCGGCGCGGCAGCGTAGCGGCGGATCAATTCATAATTGCGCACGTTCGACTTGAACCAGAACGAAAACGCATCGCCCAGACCTGGGATGATGCCGACGAGTTCATTGATGACAATGTTTAGCGCCATTCGAACCAGCAGAATCTTGGGAAGGCGGTATCGCGCTGCATGAATAAGCGCCAGTGTCGAAATTATTGCTGATGCTGCATCGCCGATCCCGGGAATCAGGCCGATAATTGGATCCAGGCCAAATCGCAATTTGGTTCCCGGAAATCGGAGAAAGTTATCCATGACGACCGCCAGCCATCGGAACAGAGCCTCGAGTGACGCGCTGCGGCGTCGATCTTCGGGAGGCAGAACTTCCCACTCCCATGCTTCCGAGCTCTCTGGCTGCGTTTCTCGACGGTCAGGACGAGTTTCGCGGTGGCCGAGTTGCGATTTCATTGCGACATCTCGTTCGCAAATTGCAAATCGCGATTCGCAATATTAACCAGGAATTCCCTTAAGCATTTCCGCGTTCGTTGGGAATTTCTTTACGAACATCAAGAGACGCTGGATTGCCTCCTCCGGTTTGTGACCGGCGAGGCCGCGGCGGATGAGATTGATTTTCTCCAGCTCCCACGGTTGCAGCAGCAGTTCTTCGCGCCTCGTGCCTGATAGGAAAATATCGATAGCCGGATAAATTCGCTGGTCGCTGATTTTGCGGTCGAGCACCATTTCCATGTTGCCGGTGCCTTTAAATTCCTGAAAGATCAATTCGTCCATCCGGCTGCCGGTTTCGATCAGCGCGGTGGCGACGATGGTCAGCGAGCCGGCCTCTTCGGTGTTGCGAGCGGCGGCGAAAATCTTTCGTGGGATTTCCATGGCGCGCGCATCGATACCGCCACTCATGGTGCGGCCGCCGCCAGACATCGCATTATTAAATGCGCGAGCTGTGCGGGTGATCGAGTCCAGCAGAATGAACACATGCTTGCCGGCTTCGACGAGTCGTTTCGCCCGCTCGATGGCGAGTTGCGCGATACGCGTGTGACTTTTGATGTCGGCATCATTGGAGCTGGCCATCAGCTCGGCTGCCGGATGCGAACGGCGGAAATCAGTGACCTCTTCCGGGCGTTCATCGACGAGGAGGATGATCAGTTTGACCTCCGGATGATTCTTGGCGACGGCGTCGGCGATATGATGAAGCAGCGTTGTCTTGCCGGTGCGCGGTGGAGCGACAATCAAACCGCGCTGACCCATGCCCAGCGGCGTCATTAGATCCATGATCCGCGTCGTGTTACGGTCGGGCACTGTCTCCAGCTTGATCCGCTTGTTCGGATTGATCGTCGTTAACTCCTCAAATGGACGCAGCCCCTGGTATTTGGTCGGCTCTTCGCCATTGATCTCGAGTAGCTTGATCAATTGAGGACCACGGCTGCCGCGGCGGGTTTCGCCGTGAATCCACATGCCGTCGCGCAAAGCAAAACGGCGAACGATTTCCGGCGTGACAAAGATGTCCTGCGGTGTCTGCACAAAATTGCGCTTTGAATCGCGCAAAAATCCGAACCCTTTGCCCGAAACCTCGATGATACCTTCGCCGAATTCCGGCTCAGCCTGAACCTGTTCGCCGTTTTCGATCACTCCTTCGGCGCCTTCGCGCGGCTGCCGATCCAGCGTCTCAACCCCGGCGCTCACGCTGTTAGGGTCGACAACCGCTGATGAATTTGAAGATTCCCCGGAATTGTCGCCCCCAAAGCGATCACCCCGATCCCGGTAACGTCTGCGAGGATAGCGGCGGCGCGGGCGGTGGTGGCGTTGGTCCGCTGAAACGGACTCAGTTTCCGTCGGCGCAGGCTGGTTTTCGATTTCTTCGTTCATAGGGTAAATGGAATTCGTCGCTGCGGCTGGGCACCGCCTTAGCAAGTTTCCTGCAGCAATACTTTTTTAGGCCGGCAACCTGGCCAGCAATTCGTCGGGAATTTCTAGATTTGAATAGACGTTTTGCACATCGTCGTCGTCTTCGAGGGCGTCACACAAGCGCAGAACCTGACGCGCCACGGTCTCGTCGGCAACCGGAACAGTCGTATCGGGAATGAATGTAAACTTTTGCCCATCGGTAGTCACGCCCGCATTTTTGAGCGCATCAACTACGGCGTATAGCTGATCGTGGGAAGTGGTAATAACATACTCATCTTCCTCGGTTGTCAACTCCTCTGCACCGGCCTCCAAGGCGAGTTCCAAAAGCCGGTCCTCGTCAATGCTCGACTGCGGGATAGTGATTCTGCCCTTTCTATGGAACATGTAGGAAACACTTCCGGCCGAGGCGAGGTTGCCATTGTTTTTGCTAAAAATACTCCGGATCTCGGCGGCGGTTCGATTCTTGTTGTCAGTCGCGGCTTCGACGATCACTGCCACTCCGCCTGGTCCGTAACCCTCGTAAACGATCTCGTCGAAGTGTTGCGCCTCATTGCCTTCGCCCGTCCCGCGTTTGATTGCGCGCTCGATGTTATCGTTCGGCATGCTCTGCGTCCGCGCCGCCTGGATCGCGCTCCGCAGACGTGGATTGCCATTGGGATCGCCACCGCCCGCTTTAGCCGCGATCGTGATTTCTTTCGAAAGTTTGCTGAAGATCTTGCCGCGCTTCGCGTCGATCGCGCCTTTGAAACGCTTGACCTTCGACCATTTGCTATGTCCCGACATGCTGATCCGTCAACTAATCTACGCCGCTGCAGCAGCGCGCTTGCGGGCGGTTGCGTCGAGAATCCGCTTGCGCAAACGCAATGACCTCGGGGTCGCTTCCACGTATTCGTCGATGTCGATGTACTCGATGGCACGCTCGAGAGTCATGCGGAGCGGCGCTTCGAGTTGAATGCCTTTGCCTTCACCTTGCGAACGCATGTTGGTAAGATGTTTCGCCTTGCAGGGATTCACCGGCAAATCTTCTGGCCGCGCGTTCTCGCCCACGATCATTCCTTCGTAAACGTCTTCCTGCGGTCCGATGAAAAGCCGGCCGCGCGCCTGGATATTGTTGAGCGCGTAAGCAGTGCTGACTCCATATTCCATCGACACCATCACGCCGCGACCGCGACCGCCGATCTCACCTTTGAAGGGGGCATATTCGCGGAAAAGATGACTCATTAGTCCTTCGCCGCGTGTCAGGTTGACGAGATCTGTCTCGAAGCCGATCAGACCACGCGTGGGGATGATCGCTTCAATGGAAACACGCGACGCGTGATGATCCATGCCGAGAATTTCGCCTTTACGATTCGCAATAGACTGCAAAATGTCGCCGAGGTTCTCGTTCGGCAGATCGACATATAGATTCTCGAGCGGCTCGAGCAGCTTGCCGTCCTCATCCCGGTGGAAAATCGCCTCCGGACGCGAGACCATTACTTCGTAGCCCTCTCGTCGCATTTGCTCGACCAGGATCGCGATTTGCATCTCGCCACGTGCATTGATCTCAAACACGCCTGCCGTTTCTGTATCACTTACCTGGAGCGAAACGTTGCCACGGGTTTCGCGAGTCAAGCGTTCGCGAAGATGTCGCGCGGTTACGTATTTTCCATCGCGTCCGGCAAACGGCGAGTCGTTCACAAGAATGTGCATGCGAATCGTCGGCGGATCGATGTCCACGAACTGGAGCGGCACCCGTTCTTCACGATCTGTGAGGGTTTCGCCGATATAAACTTCCTCGAAACCGGTTAGACCAACGATTTCGCCAGCGGTTGCGTGCTTTATTTCCACCTGCTCCAATCCCTCGTATGTGAAAAGCGCTGTCACCGTCGCGCGTTCGCGCCGGCCATCGCGCTGAATGCAGACGATTGAGTCGCCGACCACAACGCGACCGCTCACAATACGCCCGAGCGCAATTCTTCCGAGGTAGTCGCTGTAATCGAGATTTGAGACAAGCATTTGAAAGAATGGCTCACTGGAGATTTTTGGCGGTGGCACATGCTGCACGATCGCTTGAAAAAGCGGCGTCATGTCTTCGTTGTTTTCATGCACTTCGCGCATAGCAAAACCATTCTTCGCGCTGGCATAAATAATTGGGAAATCGAGCTGCTCGTCGGTTGCCTTCAGTTCGACGAAGAGATCGAAAATCTCGTCCAGGACTTTGTGCGGCCGCGCATTTTCTCTGTCGATCTTGTTGATGACAACCACCGGTTTCAGTTTGTTCTCCAGCGCCTTGCGCAAGACGAAACGGGTTTGCGCCTGCGGTCCATCGTGTGCATCGACAACCAGCAACACGCCGTCCACCATTTTCATGATGCGCTCGACTTCGCCCCCGAAATCCGCGTGCCCAGGCGTGTCAACGATGTTGATTCGATAACCGTTCCAATGAAAAGCCGCGTTTTTTGCGCGAATGGTGATTCCCTTCTCGCGCTCGAGATCCATCGAATCCATCACGCGCTCCTCGATTTTTTGATTGGAGCGAAACGTCCCCGATTGGCGCAGCAATTGATCGACCAGTGTCGTCTTGCCGTGATCGACGTGCGCAATGATTGCGATATTACGGATTTTATCCATTCGAAAGACGCTTCTTCCGGGGGGAGAAAGGGGGCACTATCGTAGGAGACCGGAGGCGAGTCAAACCTCCGCGGCGAGGGGAACGGCGTAATTCGTTACACCCTTACATGGACTTACCATTTAACGTGGCGAAGCCGAAACAGGTTCCAGTGCGGTTTGCGGTGCAGGCTCGACCCACTTGCCGTGTTCGCGGATCAAATCCTGCAATCGAGCCACCGCTTCGGCTTCCGGGATATTGAACTTCACCGCGGTCTTACCGACGTAGAGATTCACCTTGCCGGGCGCACCGCCCACGTAGCCAAAATCGGCGTCCGCCATTTCGCCAGGCCCGTTCACTATGCATCCCATAATCGCGATCTTTACGCCTTTTAGATGCAAGGTCGCCGCTTTGATCTTCGCCGTCGTCGCTTGCAAATTGAACAACGTTCGCCCGCATGATGGACATGCTACGTAGTCCGTCTTGAAAATCCGCGAGCCGGCCGCTTGCAAAATGTTGTAGCTCAACCGCAATGCCTGCCCGGGGGCCTCCTCGCCTTGGACCAGGATCGCGTCGCCAATTCCATCGCAAAGCAAGGAGCCGATGTTAGTCGATGCAATCAACAGCGTCTCAAGAAAGTCTTTTTCATCCTTTTTCCTTCCTAATTCATCCTTTAGGACAATCGGATGCCGCGGATGCAATCGCGCCGCCAGCAAACGAAACGCAGCAATCACTGGCAGATCGACACCGTCTCTTATTGTCACCAGTTGTGCCGTCGAATTCTGATTTAGTTCCGCGATCGCAATTTCATCGCGGGGGTCGAGCTCTTTAATCTGCGCTTTCTCGTAAACGATCTCCGGTTTGTAGTCACCCATCTTGTCGATCTTGTGAGCGATCTTCTCGAAGTTTGCCTGCCGGACGACTACTCGAATCAATTCATCGCCGCCGAACTGGATCTTCCGGCCAGGGTCAACGCCCCCGGCGACAACGATTTTCTCCGTCGCCCGCCGCTGATACGAAAACGGATCGAATGACAGTAGAGCGTTGAGAGTTGAGAGTTGAGAGTTGGATGTTGCATTGATTTGATCGATCAACGCGCGCGCTACGGGAATTTCCTGAGGGCTGTCCTCTGTCAGCGAAACCCGGATCGTATCGCCGATTCCATCCGCCAGCAGCGAACCAATTCCAATCGCGCTCTTAATCCGCGCGTCTTCACCTTCGCCCGCTTCGGTCACGCCAAGATGAATAGGATAATTCCAATCCGGCCCTTCTTCATTCAGCCGAGCGACGAGCAATCGATAAGCTGCGATCATGATTTTCGGGTTGCTCGCCTTCATCGAGAAAACGAACGCGTGATAGTCCAGGTCGCGTGCGATCCGCGCGAACTCGAGCGCGCTCTCGACCATCCCAAGCGGTGTGTCACCGTACCGATTCAGGATACGGTCGCTGAGTGAGCCATGATTCGTGCCGATCCGCATGGCGATTCCGCGTTCCTTGCAAAGAGCGACCAGGGGTGCGAAACGCTCGCGAATCCGGCCTAGTTCCGCAGCGTATTGCTCGTCCGTATATTCACGGATGAGGAATTTCTTGGAGTCTGCGTAGTTGCCGGGATTGATCCGCACCTTATCGACCCATTTCGCGGCTTCCATAGCTGCTTCGGGTTTGAAATGAATATCGGCAACGATCGGCACATCGCAGCCTCGTGTCCGCAAACCCTGCACGATATTTTCGAGATTGCGTGCATCTTTCACCGTTGGCGCGGTGATGCGCACAATTTCGCAGCCCACGTTTGCCAGCTCCATTGTTTGTTGGATCGACAGATCGGTATCCATCGTGTCACTGGTGATCATCGATTGGACGCGGATCGGATTTACCCCGCCAATGCCGACGTTGCCGACCTTCACTTCACGAGTAAGGCGGCGCCGATAAGCGAACGGAGTATTGCAGTACAACAATTCACGCATGTTTGGATGCGAATGTACCCGCCCGCTGCGCGCGGCGCAACGCGGGCATGACTAAGGCGCGGGCGTGCCTTTCGCGGGCGACTGCGATTCGAGCTGGTCGAGCCGCTTTCTCACAAACGGCAGGTCTTGCACGTCGAAGAACGTGATATAGAGCATGTAACCGATAATCAACACGGCGCAGCTGGTTTGAACAACTTCCAGGACACGAATGTTTACCGGCTTGCGACGCAGCGATTCGATGATCGCCAGCACAATGTGCCCGCCATCGAGCACCGGAATCGGCAGCATGTTTAGAATCGCGAGGTTTACATTAAGAATTACGCTAAACCAGAGAGCCAGCTGCCAGCCGCGTTCGCTTTGGAAAAGCAAATAATATATGCGACCGATTCCGACCGGGCCGCTTAAATGCTGCAATTTCACGTCCGATTTTGGCGAGGCAACCGCTCCGATTGTCATCAGTGTGCTCGTCACGCTATTGTAAACCTGTTCGATCGGGTCGGGGTGCGAGATCGATATTTTGCCGGTTGTGTCCCATCGAATTCCAATTCGCGGCTTCATTTCACCCTCGGTCGGCAGAAGCGTCGGCTTTACCGGAACGTCAAACCTTTGTCCGTCTCGTTCTACATGAAGGACGATCTGGTCCTTCGGATGTTTGCTGATGTATTCCAGCAACGCGATTGGGTTGTAGATCGGCGTCTGGTCGAATCCGCGAATGACGTCGCCCTTGCGTAGTCCAGCCGTGGCAGCAGGCGTGTTCGGCTCCACGTTGTCAATGATTGGCGTCTCCGCCGGATAGATGAGCAACTGTCGCACGCTTTTCCTGCGCCATCCGCGTGTCTCCGCCTTATACGGTTCCACCCAGACCGTCTGCACTTTCGCGTCGCGCTCGAATTTCACGGCGATCTTGTCGCCTTCGCTTCGCACGACAGCCCAACTGACGCTGTCATTCATTCCCAGAAAACGCCTGACCGGTTTGCCGTCCACATCGAGAATCTTATCGCCCGGTTGCAGCCCAACCTTCGCTGCCGGGGAATCCGGAACGACATAGCCAATGACCGTCGTTGAATCCGCTTCGCTTACCGGGTGGCCGACGATCCAGACAACGCCGGCAAAAAAAAGCGCGAGAAGCAGGCTGAACAGCGGTCCAGCAAACGCAACGATGATTTTGTCGAGCGCAGAAATCTTCGGGAGCCGCGCGCGATCGAGATCAGCCTTACCTTCGATAATGTCCATCGGCGCAAGCTGCGGCAGCGCGACGAACCCTCCGAACGGCAGCGACCCGAGCGAGTATTGGACGCCATTGATCGTTTTTTTCCAGAGCGGTTTGCCGAACCAGATGCCGAATTTTTCTATGTAAAGCCCGCGCCAGCGTGCCGCCAGAAAATGCCCGAGCTCATGCACGACAATGAGCAGATTGAAGAGGACGAGCACCTCGAACAGGATCAGGACGACGCGTGCGATGTGCAGAATCATGGTGATTAGTGACTGGTGATCATTGATTGGACAAGCGCTCGCCTCTGCCGTTGTAACTCTTTAACGATTAAACGAATCAACGCATCGCTGCGCTTCGCCGCGCGCCCATTGATCGGTCCGCAATATCGCATCGAGATCAGGATGCGCAACGCTCGCATGCCGGTTCATCACTTCTTCGACAATCTGCCAGATGCGCGGGAAACTCAGTCGTCGATCTAAGAACGCTGCGACTGCCACTTCATTGGCTGCATTCATAACTGCAGGTAACGTTCCGCCAGTCTCGCCCGCCCGGCGCGCGAGATTCAGCGCGGGAAACTCGTCGTAGCGGGGCGTGAAAAATTCTAACTTCGACAACTTCGAAAAGTCGAGCGGTGGCAGAGTATTAGGCACCCGAAATGGCCAGGTCACCGCGTATTGAATCGGAAAGCACATATCTGAATAGCTTAATTGCGCCAGCGTCGAGCCGTCTGCGAATTCGACCATTGAATGCACGATGCTTTGCGGATGAATGACAACTTCAACGCGCTTCATCTCGACTCCGAAGAGCCAATGCGCCTCGATCATCTCCAGGCCTTTGTTGAACAGCGTCGCGGAATCGATTGTGATCTTCGGTCCCATGTTCCAAGTCGGATGCTGGAGCGCCTGCTCTGGCGTGATCGAATCGAAATCGCTTCGAGGAGTTTCGCGAAATGGCCCGCCCGAGGCCGTGAGAAGGATTCGACGCACGTCGGAAACGTCCAATGCCCAACGTCCAACGCCTAACGCCGAACTGTCTGAATTGGACGTTGAGCGTTGTGCGTTGTGCGTTGAGCGTTTACTGGTTTCCGAGAGTTTCCCTTCCAAGCACTGAAAAATCGCGTTGTGCTCGCTATCCACGGGCAGAACGTGCACGCCGTTATCGCGCGCTTCGCGCATCACGATCTCGCCTGCCATTACCAGAATTTCCTTGCTCGCCACCGCAAGATCTTTTCCGGCTTCAATCGCGGCGAGCGTCGGTCGCAACCCGCCGGTACCGACGATTGCAACCAGGACCATGTCAACATTCGCCAGGCACGCAATCTCGCGCAGGCCAACCTCGCCCAAAAAAATCCGCGGCTTGTACTCGAGCGCCTTGCGCAAGATTTCAACCTTCGTTTCATCAACCAGGCATAGCGATTCCGGCCGGAGGTTGTTGGCAGCCGTAGCCAGTTTTTCGGCATTGCTGTTGGCCGCCAGGCCGACGATCTCCATTCGCTCCGGAATATCGCGCGCGACCTTCAGCGCGCTTTCGCCGATCGATCCGGTCGCGCCTAGAATAACGACACGCTTACGTTTCACTTTTCGACAGAATGAACAGAATTAACAAAATGACTCGAGCAAATCAGAAAGAGGCTTCTTCTTTCTTCGGGACGCGAAACTTCTTCTTAAACTCCAAGCGGTCTGCTCCGAAGTTTAACAGCGGACCTTCATCGAGTCCCGTTGCGACAAGGTAGTTTACGAGCTGAACTTCATGCGCCTTTGCAAGCGATTGGCTCGCTTTCAGCTCGACGATCAGCGACCTGTTTGTCAGCACATCGGCTGAAAATGCACCAACGATTTGTCCGTCGTACTGGACGTGGATTGGCCTCCCTCCTTCAGCTTCGAATCCGCCTTTTCGCAACTCCCATATTAACGCATTCTGATAAACCGATTCAAGAAATCCCAGTCCGAGAGTCGGGTGCACTTTCATCGCTAGACCAATGATTTTGCCGCACAAATCATACGTTTCCGGCGCCTCTTCTATTCTGTCCAGTCTGTTGATTCTGTCAGAAGATTGTTACGGCACATGAATCACCAGCCGCAGGTAGAAAAACAAGAGCGGAGCTGTAAAAAGCAGACTGTCGAGGAGATCGAGCGCACCACCGATTCCAGGTAGTAGGTTACCCGAGTCCTTTACGTCCGTGCTGCGCTTAATGATGGATTCAGCCAGGTCGCCGAGCACTGCTGCGAAGCCAAGAAGCACACCAAGGATCGTCGCATGTGTCCAGGTGAGGGCGGGTAAATGACCGGGCATCAGTTTAAACAATGCCAGGCTGCAAAGCAGCGCAAAAACAATCGCGCCGAAGAAACCTTCCCATGTTTTTTTGGCGCTGATGTGGGGAACCATGAGATGGCGTCCTATCGCGCTGCCGGTCAAATAAGCGCCCATGTCCGAAAATTTTGTGACCGCAATCAGGTACAAAACATAAAATTGTCCGGTGAGCCGGCCCGTGCTCAAGGGCGGCGTCAGATAGACGATCTTCGTGATAAAATTAAAAAGCCAAAGCACATAAAGCAGACCGAACAAGGTGTAAGCCATCGTTTGCAGCGGCTCCTCATGCCGGAGGCGCGCAAACATTTGTCGTCCAAAGACTGTAAGTAAAAAAAAGAGCAAGACAGCGACTTCGAAGTCATAGGAACCGGCCGGCCCCAATCTGGAGAAGTAATAAAAACTTCCACCGAGCATGACGGCGCCGCAGATCATTCCTGTGACTTTGAAATTCGGCAGACCTTTGTGATCGAGCATCCGATAGAACTCCCAGAGGCCGATCATTCCAAACACGCTGATCAACAGCCAAAACAAGATTTCGAACCCAGAGAATGCGATGACGAGCGCGATGGACCAGAGCGCGATCGTGCTGATGAATCGCAAAACGAAGACGGAGCGCGGCGTAACGGCAGGCGTCCCGGTTTCCTCAAGGGTCATGGGCATGCATTGGCATCATTCCCAAGGAACGAACCAGGCGCAAGCCAAGATGAGCCGCTGATTCGCCATGACGCCTTTTTCCTGCTTTCCTGCTCTCTTGATTCGCTTAATTTCTTGCCGTGCAGAAAATGATGAAGGCCGTCGTCAAGGCGAAGGCGGAACCAGGCTTATGGCTGGAAGAAGCGCCGGTTCCGGAAGTTCGCGGAGACGATGTACGCATCCGGGTCCTGAAGACCTCCATCTGCGGCACTGACGTCCACATCTATAACTGGGATGCGTGGGCGCAGAAAACGATCCCGGTGCCGATGACGATCGGCCACGAGTTTGTCGGCGTTGTCGATGATGTGGGCGATCATGTGAAAGGGTTTGCAAAGGGTGATCTCGTTGTCGGCGAAGGACACATCACGTGCGGACATTGCCGCAATTGTCTTGCCGGGCGTCGGCATCTTTGCCCGAATACCCAAGGCGTCGGCGTAAATCGCCCCGGCGCATGGGCTGAGTTTGTCGCAATCCCGCAATCAAACTGCTGGCACGCCGATCCCTCGATCTCGCTCGACGTGCTTTCGTGTTTCGACCCGTTAGGCAACGCTGTTCACACTGCGCTCTCGTTCGATCTGGTCGGTGAAGATGTGCTCATCACCGGCGCCGGCCCGATTGGTTGCATGGCGATTCCGATTTGTAAGCGGGCCGGTGCGCGTCACGTGGTGATTACCGATATCAATCAATACCGTCTCGATCTCGCGCGCAAAATGAGCGCCGATCTCGCGCTCGACGTGCGAACCGAAAAAGTCAGCGATGCGATGCAAATGCTCGGGATGAAAGAAGGCTTCGATGTCGCGCTGGAGATGTCGGGCAATCCGAAAGCTTTCGACGACATTTTGCCGAACATGTTTCACGGCGGCAAAATCGCGCTCCTCGGTATCATGCCCGCCAGCGCCGCAATTGATTGGAACCTTGTCGTTTTTAATCAGCTAACCATCAAGGGCATTTACGGCCGGGAGATGTACGAAACCTGGTACAAAATGACTGCCATGATCCAATCCGGCCTCGATATCTCACCGGTCATCACCCATCGCTTCCCCTACGAGCAATTCAAGGAAGCCATCGAACTGATGAAATCCGGCAACTCCGGCAAGATCGTGCTTGACTGGACCAATCTGTCATCCTGAGCGAAGCGCAGCGAAGTCGAAGGATCTCTCAAAACAGCCGCGGATTCCGCGGATGCTACGGATTCTTTCGCAAAATCAACGTGCGCTCAGGCTGCGCAAACACGCCGGTCGTGCCGACGGCCCACAATGTGCCGTTCAGCGTGGCGGCGATGCCGTGCAGGCGATTGTTTGAGCGTCTGTTGTTCGGGCTGGCAACCACACCCCAACTCGATTCTTCCCAATTTTCTGTCAGCGTGTGCTGGGCGCTGCCCTCGACAGGCACAATAAACTGACCTGCAGTCCAGATATTGTCGCTCGATAGTGCGACGACGCCGACGAGGACCGGATTGGTGTCGTTGGGATCCAGGGCGGGTGTCGGAATGACGCTCCAGCTCACACCGTCCCAATGGATCGCCAGCGTTTTCAAGCTGCCTGCATTCCCGACGGCCCACACATCATTAGAGGCAACGCTCGCGACGCCAAACAGACTGTTATCGTTCGGACCGTCGTTGGGACTCGGCACGACGTTCCAGGCCGAGCCATCCCAATGCAATGTCAGTGTGCGGTCTTCGCCGTATCCGCCGGGTTTAGATCTGCCGCCGGCCCACACATCATTCGATGCGATGGCATCGACGGCGAAGAGGATGTCATGGTCAACAACCGGGCTGGGGACGATGCTCCAGGTCGCGCCGTTCCAGTGGATCGTGAGCGGAAAGTTATTGAAGTTGCTATCGGATGAGTAACCAACCGCCCAAATGTCGTTAGCCGATACCACGGAAATCGCTTCCAAGATATTGGAATTACCGGCGACATTAGGACTGGGAACAATGCTCCATGCAACGCCGTTCCAATGTTCCACCAGCGTGTTGTAACTGCTGCCGTTCCAAGCCTGACCGACGGTCCAAACGTCATTTGCCGCGGCGACGGCGACACCATTGAGGAGATTGTAGCCATTCGTCGCGTTCGGACTCCTCACGAGAGACCAGCGTCTGCCGTTCCAATGTTCAATCAACGTGCGGTAGGCGCCAAGCGACTGGTTGTAGGCCCATCCAACCGTCCATACGTCACTGTCAGTCGCGGCGGCGATCGAAGACAAACTATTGGCCTGTGTACCCGAATTAGGGCTGGCGACGACTTCCCAATCGGCGCCTCGGGCCGAGTGGCCTGCGAACAGAGCGAACAAAACAAAGGCGGATGCGCAAGCGATTTTCATATGCTGGTTCTTTCTAATAAATAACGGTTTTGAGAGGGACAACGGATTCGTTTCCATAATTTCTCTTGGGGGCGATCTACTGGCAATCAAGGATTAGTAACCGTTTTGTTACCTTTCGTTATCAAACCCACGCGGACGGCAACACCTATGTGACCAAGCGCAGAGACAGGAGTTTCGGTTTTTCTGCGACGCCGTAACAATCCTGTTACTGGATTCTGCTCGTGGAGAGGACGCGCGTAGATGCTAACCCGACCCTGGCACCCCCGAATGCGCAGCGTGCGATTGCTCGCCATTCAGTCTCGTCGCCCGACGAGGATCTGGTATTGTGGCGTGTCAGATGAGGTCCGTCGAAAAAGGTCCCCAAAGGAGGGAATAGTAGCCCTCACCGCAGCTCTCAAAGAACATGGTTAGAAACCTCGGATCTACCCGATGAAGACTCTGCCGGGTGCTACTCGTTGCTGTGGATCGTAACGGTGGCGGTGTTGGGCGAACCGATAATGTAATTCGCATCTGGCGACAACGTGAGA